>Ga0208277_1000119_pt1 | contig 44529 bp, 30 predicted proteins | sample ETNtaG_5_FD_185782 | JGI IMG/M metagenome (GOLD analysis project Ga0208277, IMG submission 185782) | Marine microbial and viral communities from oxygen minimum zone, Eastern Pacific Ocean - ETNP201406SV205 (SPAdes) (version 2) | ecosystem: Environmental > Aquatic > Marine > Oceanic ...
CCGGATTCCTCGAAGTATGTCGGAGACCCAAAGCGGTGGGACAAAGCCGAGGAAGCCTGCCGCGCCGCAGCAGAATCCCTAGGAGTGGCATGGTCTGAAGAAGAAGGAGAAGCGGCATTTTACGGGCCAAAAATTGACTTCGTCGTCAAAGACGTCATCGGACGTGAATGGCAACTTGGAACGGTTCAAGTGGATTATAACCTCCCAGAGCGGTTTGATTTGACCTACAAAGGAAGCGATGGGGAGATGCATCGGCCCGTGATGATCCATCGCGCCCCGTTCGGTTCAATGGAACGCTTTGTGGGCGTCCTTATCGAGCACTTTGGCGGACGCTTCCCGACATGGCTTACACCAACCCAATGCCACATCATTTCTATACGAGAAGAACACAAAGCCTACGCTGGCAAAGTGGCGGACGCCTTGAGGGCTGCCGATGTCCGGGTTGAAGTTGATGACTCCGACAACAACATCATGAAGAAAATTCGAAACCACCGAAAACTCCAGCCCGCCTATCTGGTCATCCTCGGAGACGAGGAACAAAAGAACGGGACAGTCAGCCTACGAGCACGAAATGGAGACCAAATCGCTGGCATCCCGCTGGACGACTTTGTCTCAGACATCGCCACTGAAATCAGCGAAAAAGTCAGCCAACCATCGCTGGTCCCTCCCCCTTCTGAGTGAGACTACATGACTTCGCCGTCCATCATCGAAGGGCACTCGTGGGACATGGCCTTGCCCCTCTTATTCGCTTTCTTGACGGCTTGGTTTTTTTGGCATAACATCGTTCCACGCCAACTCATTGGTTTGCAAGTGGCCTTCCCAACCGGCGAACGAAACTACGAAGTGCATCAGGTCACTTCTTCGATTGACGAGGTGAGAATGCTCCTTTCGAGGAAAGGTACTCGTTTCGGGGTAGTCTCCTATCTGATGGCTCTAACCGGGAGCTTGGTGTTGTTGTTTGAATTTCTCAACTTCCGAGCCGGAGGCTCGGACGGGTACCACGCAGCATCGGTTGGATTTGCTTTATTGCTCATCATCGCACCCGCCATTATCTCAACTGGAACATCGCTCGGGGCGCAAGTCATCCGCCCAATTGGCGTAAGCCGTGCCTCCCTGCAAAGCAATTCCACACTTCGAAACGTATCGTATGTCGCCCTCTCCATTGCATGGTTGTTGCTGGCTTTGGGCGTGGGTTTTGTCCTCTACGCTCGAGGGGCCTCGCAAACGACGCAATACAGCATGATTGCGTTGGTCGCCTTCAGCCCCGCAGTTTTGGCATACGGACGCATCCTCGGCTCCTCCTGGCACGCTTTGAAGCAATCATCTGAGCAAATCGCCAAAGGTGGGTCATCTCCTTTCCACAATCATTTGCCAAATGCTCGGCAACAATTCATTGCGCAAGTGGTCCATGTCAACCTCATTGCGATGCCGTTTGTTGCCGTGAATACCGTCATTTCACTCGTGCTTCTGCTCTACAATCCAGACATGTTCCTTCATTCTGACCGGGTACTGAACCTGCCGGAATATCGCCCTCAATCAACCTACATGGAAGAGGGAGGGTTGCTCGGTTTTGGCCTTATCGAACTGTTCTCCTACATCCCTCAGGCCGGCATTCGTGTTCCGATTGTAACGACGCTCCTCCTCTTCCTTCTCCTCAACGTCGCCGCCATCGGGTTCCTGTTTGTTTACGAAGTGGCTCGAATCCTCTTTCTGGACATTCAAGACGTCTCTGGATGGGGCGGCATTCGCCTTGCAGACAGCCGTTTGCTTCGTGCTGAGCCAATCCAGCAAGCCAACGTTCTGAACTTCTGCTTCACTGGCTTTGCTGGCCAATCCATGCTCCTTCTTGCCCTAGCGATGATCACCTTTTGGGATTCCAGTTTTCTCCCCCAAGGAGCTCAGTGTGGCAAGTGGGAAGCCGATGTCTGCATGGTGCTTGAGAAAGACATGCTTGAACAATTGACGTGGATGTTGGCTTCCGGTGGGCAAGTGGCGTTTCTGTTCGTTTGGGCTTTTTCGAGAAAACGTTCAGCGCGATTGGATGAAATCAACTTTGACGCCTCGATGGACGAAGACAGAACCCGGCTACGCGGCATGAGCGATATGATTTACCTCAAACAGCGACCCACAAGTGAACTCTTAGGAAAGGACGATTGGAATACCGCCATTGAACGGTTTGAGTCCTCCACACAAGGCAGGGAAGCGACCCTTGTAGGATTGGATATGATTCGTACCACGAAGGCCAAAATGCTTCTTCATGTTGGATTAGGGCGTTGGGACGAAGCCGAAGAACTGGCTGTCGACTTGCTGGCTCTTCAAGGTGGTCGTGATGCTCAAACCGCTCGACTCGTGTTATGTGCAGCAAGTCTCGCTCAACGAGACTACCGCGAGGCCATACCGCGATTAGCGTTGTTGAACAACGATGACATCGAAGCCGTACGCCTACGCTGGGTGGCGAGTTTACTCAGTGGGCAAGTGCACCTGGACCAAGAGGCCATGTCAATGCTCAGCGTTGACCCACTACGAAAAGACAACATTCGGATGTTAAACGAGTTCCAACGTGGAGAAACATCGCTGCGAACAACTCCTGTTCGCCAACCTGCTCAGCGGTCCATGTACCTCTCTGAAATCGCACGCATGCGGATGAACGGGCAAAGCGAGCAAGCCCTCAACCACTTGGAAAGCACATTGGTCAACCTTGGAGAGGAGGCGTGGATTCAGGGCCGTTTGGTGAGAGCCCTGCTGAATTTCGACGGGGGGCGAAGCCTCACCGCCATCAACACCGTGAAAGATTTGTCTTCCTCGGCACCTCGCCATCCTCATGTCAGGGCTGTTTTGCATCAACTCGCCTCGCTTGGAAAAGCCAAACGCCCACCTTCAGAACCCACGAAAGTTCGTTGGATCCTGGAAGATGAAACCGATTGGAAACGGTCGTGGAAGCAGCACAATGTGGCCATTCCGCCGATCTTAGATACAACGGACCTCAAACAACACGCCATGAAGGCCAACGCATGGTCGCTGATGATGAGCGAAAAAGGCGTGAGGCACCATGCTTCGAAGAAAGCGTACAAAGCGCTCGGAGACGATGTCTTGATTGGCCTCTTTACCCATCTAACCGGACTCACCATTACCATCGGCGGCATGCCGGTCGACCTCGGACTTCCAGCCGGCATTGACTTGAAGGCGGCCAAAAAGAACAGTTTGCTCGACCTGTGATCAAATGCGTCTTCGCAAGCGTTCCATGGCAGCGTCTGCGGAGCCGAGGGACTCAAGGGCTTCTTCAATTCGGGCGACATCGAGGGATTGCTCTGCAGCAGCAATCGCTTCTTCGCAGGCTCGACGGTCTTCATCAACGGCCTTGATGCTGGCTGCTTCGCATTGATTACGCAATACACCCCATTGCTGCGAAACGAAATCGTACAGTTCACGGGCATCCTCCATGGCGTGTCCTTCCCGATCGAGAGCTGAGGTCATCTGCTCCAGCAACATGCCTGCATGAGACCACGCCTTTTCATCAGCGGCTTGAACGATGTCGGCGAGCATCGAATCCCATGTCTCTTCGTCATCTCGTCCCGTGTATCGGGCCCGCAGTTTCTTTTTCTGCTTGAGGGCTCGAAGAACGTCGTCCATCGCCGCTCGCTCCCGCTCAACCGTTCGCACCACTCCATCGGCTAGACCAATCGCTTGGCTGGCATTGCCTGAAGCGAGGGCGTTGGTCGCCTGGGCAAGTCGCTCGTCCATCTCCGATGTGTCAAGCCCGTCGCTTTGAGCAACGGTGCGCTTAGCTTCCTCAATCGAGGCTTTTGCACGGTCCTGAGCGTCGTCATCAGCCTCCAATTGAGAAGGAATGACAACGGCGAATTCGTAGGCTTCTTTGGGCTGTTCCTTGGCCAGTTTGGCTTTAGCATCCGCCAATAACTCGCGCAAATGAGTGACACCTGAACCGTGTTTTCCATCCAAAGCCCGGGTTGCTTCGAGAATGACCGACTCTGCCTTAGCCCACCAAACAATGACTTCTGAAGCCCTTTTCTTTGCCTGCCGGTAGAGTTGCTCACCCTCACGGAGTGACCCCAGTTTGACCTCTCGTTCACCCATTTCATACGCTTTTCGCGGTCGTTTCACGGTAGGCGCGATGGTTTCTGCTTCGTCAACCGATTTCAGAGCATCTTGACGAATGATTTCAACGTCGTCAGCGAAGGACAAAGCCCGTTCCATGTCTTCTTCGCTCTCATCGAGCAACCGCATACCGTACATGGGGTCGAGATGGCCTTCTTCTTTGGCCGTGGTCAGCAAACTAGCAGCCTGGGCCACAGCAGCCCCTTGTGCCTTCAGTTCAAGGAGGCGGTGCTCAAGTTGGTCCAAGCGTTTCCGGAAGGCCTTTCTTTCGGCTTTCTGGTCGTCGCCTACCGTCCATGAATACACCGTATCGACGATGGCGAGGACGCACACGAAACCAGCCAGGGCGACCGGGAGCGTTGTGAACGAACCGCCGTTGCTCAAGGTGAGAGCGATGGCTGACAAGCAACCGATCCCCGTCAAAATAGCCCGGTAACGTAGCACACCAAAGTGCCCACGCATCGTTCGGTGAGACCATTGACGGCAAGTGATACCTGCAAGCATAATGAGCAGACTACCGCCGGTTGTATTGGAGATGGTTTGGTCAAGGCCAAGGGCACCCAAACAGATCAGTAGCGGCCACGCAACGGTGCTTGCTGAGGCTACACGAGCACGTGCTGTCGCATCGTCAAGGGTCAAATCTTGGATAAAAATACCCCATATCAACAGCACCAGAGGCGCTCCAAAACTCGTGAGCAAGACCCCATCCCCGTTTATCAAGCTGCGAAGCGAAGGCCAAGCAAGCCAAACCGCACAGAGCAGAAGCGTAAGCGCCGTGATGAGCGTCATGTTTTCGACGCGTTTGATACGGCGTGAGCGTTCAGCCTCCACGGCTGCATCCGCATCCGCCCACGTCACCATGACTTCATCCTCTACACCGTTCCTCCATAATCACTCCGATGGTATGTCCACCCAGACCCAACAGGTTGAGATGAACCAGCGGGAATGTTCAAGGGTGTTATCGGGCTGTATTCATAACCGAGGGGACGACATGCCGGGACTCATTACCATGGATGATTTATCCAACGAAGAAATACTGAGCATCTTGGACGATGCTGAACGCTTGCTTCCGGTGGCCAAAGGAGACCACTACCTTCCCTTGTTGCAAGGGAAAATCTTGGGCAACCTGTTCTTTGAGCCAAGCACACGAACACGCATGTCGTTTGAAACCGCCATGAAGCGCCTTGGTGGCGATGTTGTGAACCTCGGTGATGTGAAGACATCATCGGTCGTGAAAGGCGAGACCCTGTTTGATACCATCCAAATGGTCGACGGATACACCGACATCATCGCCATGCGGCATCCGCGCCAGGGAGCCGCACAATATGCACAAGATGCTGCCCGCGTCCCAATTCTCAACGGAGGCGATGGGGCAGGCCACCATCCGACACAAACCATGCTCGACCTGTTCACCATTCGCCAGGCTCACGGCCGTTTGGATGGATTGAAAGTCATTCTTGCTGGCGACTTGCGCTACGGCCGCACCGTGCACTCATTGAGCCACGCCCTTACCCGGTTTGGGTGTGAATTGATCTTTGCCAGTCCGGAGTTGCTCAAAATGCCACGAGACATTGTCACAGATTTGAACGCCCACGGCGCCAACATAACCGAGACTGAGGATTTGTTGAGTACCATTGACACGGCAGATGTCGTCTACATGACCCGAATCCAAAAAGAGCGTTTTGCCGATGAAGACGAATACACCAAGGTTGCTGGAGCCTACAAACTCCATGCCTCAAACTTGGATGGTTGCAAAGAAAGCATGATCATCATGCATCCCCTTCCACGCGTGGATGAGATTCATCCCTCCGTTGACGCCACCCGCCACGCCCGATACTTCGAACAGGCCTTCAATGGCGTTGTGGCTCGTATGTCGCTCTTATGCCGCCTTCTCAACGTTGAGGTCCCCGCCTCAATCGGAGGTGAGGCCTGATGTCCCAAGAACACAACATGCGCCGTGTGACGGCCATTCGAAACGGCACCGTCATCGACCACATTCCAGCAGGTCAATCCATGCGTGTGCTGGAAATGCTTGGCATCAACAAAGGGACGTCCGTTCCGGTTTCCCTGGTGATGAACGTCCCATCAAAGAAAATGGGAACCAAGGACATCATCAAAGTTGAGGACCGTGAATTGAATCAAAATGAACTCAACCGCCTTGCCCTCGTAGCCCCCGATGCACATGTTGCGATCATTCGTGCCTACAGCGTGGCTGAAAAATTAACCATCGAACTCGGAGATGAAATCGTCAATGTTGTCCAATGCACGTTCTCAAACTGCATAACCTCGAACCTTCGCGAACCCTTAGCTCACCGATTGAAAGTGTTCTCCCGTTCACCTCTCGAATTGCGTTGCCACTATTGTGGTCGACCTCAAGATTTGGACGAACTGGCGAACAACGTTCTCTAATCTTCACCCACGCCGAGCAAGTCCCGCATGTCGCAGGCCTTGCATTGAGCCCCGGAGCTAGGGCTTCCGCAACGAGGGCATGGCGTGGGCGGAGCAGGGCGCTGACCCTCGCCACCCAACGCAACGATTTGATCGCGCAAGCCCTTGATTTGGTCTGCCATTCGAACCAAACCATGCCGGGTTCCAGGGACATCTGCTTCCATGTGCGCCACCATTTCTCGGTGCCGCCAACGAAGGGCACCTCGCGCATTGGGGCATTCCTCGTGATGCATTGGTAATTCCTTGTGAAGCGCATAGAGATGGATCTCCTGCTCAGGAACCCATCGCAGCGGAACGATTCTCGGTGCGAGACCGTCCACTGGCGTGGCGGTGTGAGGCGCTAAACGAAGGGTACGTTCGATGTCGGCATTGGCCATGTTCATCAACACAGTTTGAGCCATGTCGTCGAGGTTGTGCCCGAGGGCGATGACATCTGCCCCGACCTTCTCAGCGAGATGATTGATGCCCTGCCGCCTGAACACACCACAATAGGAACAGGCCATGCGAGGGGCATCGTTGTCCTTGGCCACCACCATTGGGAGGCGTTCGACCACCTCGTCCATTTCAATGAACGACAATTCAGGATAATTCACCACGTGATGCTCTACACCAAGGCGTTCACACAACGAAGCGGCGCATTCGATGGACGGTGGACGGTAGCCTTCGATGCCCTCGTCAACGGTTCCTGCAACGATGGTGACGTCGCGACGCTTTCCTACTAAATCCACGATGGCGTCAAGCAGAACCGCTGAATCTTTTCCGCCTGAAACAGCCACAAGGATCGTCGTGTGTTGCCCTTTTTTCAACGGGAGTTGTACCCGAAGTTCCTTGCTGATTTTTTTCCGCACCGATTTGGCAAGGTGTTTACCGCAAAGGATTCGTCCAGAATACGCTTGCTCAACCACAGCAGGTTTGTCGCACGAATCGCAGGTGGGGACCGTGAACAACTCCCCCGTTGCCTCTGCCCCCATGGAAGGCCCTCGCCGGGTCTTAGGTTTCAATTCAGCGGCAGAATGGTTGACTTGAAGCGGCTCGGAGTATGAATTTATTTCAATTGGTAATTTGATTTTCCAATTGGAATTTTAGTCCTTTCGATTTCCGGAGAAAGCCCCCAAGGAAGACGGCAATTCATGAAATTCAAAGCACTGTGTGCGATTGCACTCCCCTGACCTGCACCTCAAATATCATCATTTGCAGTTGGAAAATGACAAAGGGTGCCCAAACCGGCAAAATACACTGTCCAAGCGCAAAACTTCTTGAAGGCTACAGCGGTGTCAGTAAGATTGAGCAGCCATGCTACAACGCTTGTTGAGTGAATTTCTCAAGGTCAACGGTGTGCATCAAGCCACCATGATCGACGACCGAGGGAAGCTCATGTCAAGCGTAGCCGCAGAAGGCCAACTCCCCCACACGCAGCAAGCCGTGGAATTGACCGTCGCCGCCCTTGATGTGGCACAGGGCTGCAATCAAGGCGATCTGCAAGAGGTATGGGTCGAAGGGAAAGGACTTGCTTTTGTTGACATCCTCACCCCGTACCGTATCGTGATGCTCTCCGGAAGCGCTGGCAACATTGCTCGGTGGCGCCACGTGATGGACCACTTGCGCCCTCAACTGGCCACAACACAAGAATTGTAGGTGAACGAACATGTTTGAATTACCATCAGGAAAACCCGTGAATGAAGCCATTGTTTTGGAGGAAGGCGTCCTACAGCCGTTCGCCCACGGCATTGTTTCGACCTACGCTGGTCGGCGAAAAACACCCGCTGGCCATCGATTGATTCGTGCTGGACGAATCGTTGGCTACCTCGCTGAATCGGACAAAAAGAATGTTCTTCTCGGAGGCATTGAAGCCAAAACAGCGCTGGAAAGTTTTGAGGCCGAACAAAAAGTTCGCCACCTCGCATGGTCCTACACCATCGGCGGACTTGGCGCGCTTGCGGAATTGGTTCCAGAAGCCTTTGTCCATCAAGCCGACCGACAAGGGCTCAAATCCAGCACCAACGCTGTGGAGCGACTGTTGGCCAGAGATCTCTCAACCGTCATACGTACCCTCGCCGAACACACCACCGTTCGAGGCGCTATGGCCATCGACAGTGGCATGCTCATCGACCACGTGGGTGACCTTCCCGGTTTGGGAGAAGAGGAACGGTTGGCCAGTGAACTTCACGAACTCATGAGCGGAATGGGTGGGCAGGACCTGCACAATGGGTGGGGAATGAATGGACAGAGCCATTGGACTCTCCACACGGAGAGTGGCGCCTTGTTGCTCGCACGGAGCGGTGAAATTTCGTTGGCGGTCTGGACGGAAAGAGACGCCAACCATGCACGTTTGTTGTCCTCTGCCTCCATCAGCCTCGAAGGTGAAATCGTTGCCGCAGGCGCACACGGTGCCAAAATGCCGGAAGGATTCACACTGCGAGATGGCCGAGGTGGGCCGGACGCGGTTGTTTCAATGCTCAAAGCCAGCATGGAAGAAGAGGTCACCGGGCACATCCAATCGGGCTCGTCCAGCAAATCGGTTTCGTTGGTCATGTCCAGGGGAGTTCCTGTCGCTCTGTGGGCTCCTGCCTTTGACAACGAAGAAGAGGCCATGATGGCTTTGACCGAAGCAAAACGCAAGGTAAAACTCATCCGGTTCCCCGCAGGAACCATCGTATCGGCCAAATCTGGAACGGTTGATTCCTTCTCAATTGCAGGTTTTATCGAATCCTTGTCCACCATCCGAACACGCTCAGAAGCACGTCAAGCTTCTCTGAAGGCGATGCTGGAAGATATGCTCGGCTTCGATGCTGGTTTGGAAACTCTCCAACAGGCACGTGCGAAAATGAAGTTCAAATCGGATGGAGCTGATATTGCGGAACCGCTCCCCATTATGCGGGATGAAGCCGTCAGTGCAGTTGATGCAGGGTTGCGGAGAAAGTTGGAGAAGGCAGAGCAAAGCCTTGACGAATTAAACAAGGAGAAATCCGTTCTGGAAACTCGCGTGAAAGCCTTGGAAAAGAAAAAGGAGGCGGCCCAAATCGTGGCAAGAGAGGCCTCTGAATCACGTCAAGAAAACACCACTGCTCTCGAGGGAGCCCATGCACAACTCAACACCATGCAAGTCGACCTCGCACAAGCCCGTGCCCAGTGGGAGGAAGCAGAATCCCGGGCCGAAAGGTTGGTCCGACGCGTCAACGAGTTGGAACACCAAGTTAGCCAAAGGGCTGCTGAATTGGCCAAAGCCATCGGAGAAGCGGAGAGTAGTTCAGAGCTGCAGGCCATGATTGAGGAACTCGCCCTCAAAGAAGCGGAGTTGCAAGCAAACCTCGCCGAGGGAAGTGAACGCCTTGACACGATTCGAAAGCAAAGCGAGGACGAGGAACGCCGTCTTCGCGTCCTAAGCGAACAGGTGAACACCAGCCGAGAACGGCACGCTCGGGCCCAAGCCGATTTGATCGGTGTTCAAGAACAAGTCCACGTGAGCAACCTTGAGTTGGATTCGGTGAGAACCGAAGAAAAGCATGCTCGTCAACGGACCGAAGAAGACCGTTTGCGGCGCTCTGAAGACGAGGCACGCCGTTCTAACATCCAAGCAGAACTGCGTGAATTGATGGATGAACGGCGCCAAGTCCTGCGAGAGTTGGGCGACCTCGGTGCTCGACGAGGGCATGCCGAGGCTGAATTGTCAACCTTGGTGGACAAAGCTACCTCCCTTGCTGAAGCCCATGAAGAGGCACTCGCCGATATTCTGGAAGCCGATCGACTTCGGGCACGTCTAGCAGAAGAACCGCTTGCTCAGGCGTTGCTTGACGACAACAACACCTTCCAAGGGCTTGGACCTGTACTCGAGCGTCTCGAGCATGCACGGAGCCTCGGTTATTCTGTCACGATGTTGGACCGCGCCGTCGAGCGCGCGCTCCAAGTCATCCAAGGGACCGTAGACCATGTTGCTGCAACACCCCGGCATCTCCTGTCGTCCGAAGTCATGACCCTCTTGGAGCGCCAAGTGCCCCAAACCGCTGGAGCCGTTCGAGGACTCGCTCGTTGGTCAGTCCAACAACGCCTTGAGCAACAACTGGGTGAAACCGTCAACCACGTTGTCGTTGATTTGGAGCATTTACTCGAGGATTATGACCGTTCCATCACCATGCTGCGTCGAATTCGAAACGTCCTTGAGCAGGTCGAACGTCTTGGTGCACCTTCTCATGAAGTGCACGCTCTTATGGCCAATTGCCAACGACCTGAGGCCCTACCGAGCCTCGCCATGGGAACACGAAAACTCATTCAAGTCGCTCTGGATGACATCTATCTCGAAGCCGACCAGCGCGACGCAGGCGAAGCCATTGGGTTGGAGGAAACCGCCCGTGTGCTTGAGGAACTGATCACCCAACTCGATGCCTCGGGATTGACCGATGGTCGCCCGAGAGGATCAATGTGGGACTTCCAACGCGATGGACTGCTACCCTTTGAGCGCGAGTCGATTCCAGCGGAACAACGCATACCGGTAAACGAAGCAATGCTCAGTGATTTGGAGCCCCATTTGGTCCAAGCAGAAGTGATCGGAAGCGCAGATAATGGTGCGACTGAAGCCGTTGACGACGAAGGTTGGTCTCCTTTGCCTCCACCCTCCGAAGAGGATTCTGAAGGCCCCGTAGAAACGGACCTGGTCACCACCTCTGAGCCCATGGCATCCTTGGACGATGAGCGAGCCAGCCTTGAAGCTGAACTCGCCCGACTTGATGCCGAACGAAGCCATCGCATTGCCCATACTCCTGCCCCCGCCCCCACCGGGGCAGACTCGGCACTCGCTGACCTTGAGTCGCGCCTTTCAGACGTTGAATTTTGATGATCACCATGACGGCCGAACCTACAACGCTGATGGGTCGTGAGGAACGAGAAGGCCCGGCATACCCTCTGTGGATTGAACGTCTCTTGCTGCTGTGTGGCGTGGCTGTATTCGCGGTGTTTCGCTCGGATGTTTTGGCCAGCATTGACCATTCCATCGGCAGCGTCTTGGTAACCTACATCGTGTTTCCACTGGTGTTGTTGGCCAGCATTGAACTCCTTGGACGGATGCTGCAAAGGCAACTACGTTCATAGTTGTGTGAAATCTTTGGTTTCCGGCTCTGGTGGCAAGCGGTTGGTTCGAGATTGGATGAAACCAATGACGCGCTGCCAGGGAATGAAGAACCGAAGAACAGCCATGATGCTAAGGAACAAGAGGGCGGAGATGACCAATCCATAGGTGAGGGTCAACTCAATGGATTCCGAAACTTGTCCAGCCCATTGACTGCCGGTGGTGTCTGAAACAATGGTGAGCAACACCTTGTGGAAGCCAAGGGCCACCATGGTTGCAATCCCCGTCAGCCCCAAAAACAGGAAAGTATGACGAAGGTGGGTGTTGAGGACGTTGTCCATTTGACGTACATACTCAGGGTCTCGCTTACAGGATTCAGGAAGGCGGAAGGCGTACTCGAGGTTGCGAATCACACCGTAGCTGGCCTCTTGGAACACCATGATGAGGACGGCGATGAGAATCAGATTAAACTGCTCTTGAGTGACCAACTTTAGCCCGAATAATCCAATGGTCGGGTCCGACGTTTGGCTTTCCAAAGTAGCGAGCGTCCCTCCATAGGAACCCAGTTGGGCTTTGATGAGAGGGAAGGTCAGAATAGCGTGAATGCCGAGGAAAAGGAGGGTGAATCCGATAGCCCAAGCAATGGAACGACGGGAAAGGCCCCAGATTCCTCGAGTCCCCATGATCACTGGAAGGAGATAGATGAACAGAATCAGAAGGGACATAATCATCAACAACGGCCACTGCAATGTCTCAAGTTCACCGTTGGTTGGCAACCTTAGGTCGAACGAGAACAACATGCCTGCAAACCAGGACAGAATCAAACGACCGACGAGCAGCACGATGAGCCCAACAATGAACCCGAGTTTGATGCGTTGCTGAACTTTTGGAGATTGGAAAGCAATGAAGGCCATGATTCCACCAAGACCCAAACCGAGCACGAGCGGGACAAAGAAACGACCCATGCCACTTCGCCCTTCACCTGTCAACCAATCACCGAGAGGCAACTGGTCGGAGATTAAGAGCTCAATTGAATCAAACAAGATGGTATGGTCAATCGACCCCACCACATAGGTGGAGACCACTTCGAGGTACATCCCGAGAAGGGCGACGGTCGCCACCACTTGCAAGGCGATGATTTGCCATTGCCGCCGAAGCATCTTGAGATGGAGGGTGCGGGGTTTTGCTACACCATCGAGGTAGACGTCCGATTGAAGACCAACTTCGCCTGCCATCTCAGTACCCCCTTACCTGCATCAATGCCTGGGACAAATCCATGTCAGGCATCCAGTCAATGACCTGTGCACCAGAACCAGCCAGCGTTGTGAGTCGGTTTTGACGCTCCAGCTTGAGCACCTCATAGGACATGCGAGGAATGCGGCTTACCAACCGCTCAAAGTCGACGCTTGAGGGGGAAAGCACGGTTACTTCGTGCCCTCGTCCAACCAAGTCGCGCACCGCCGCAGGGACGGTCCCGTCGCCTTCACATGAAGAGATGATGAAGACGGGGCTACCTCGGCTAAACCGTCCACTGAGCGAGTTGGTGACCGCTTGAAGGGGCATGGTGCCCTTTGGACGAACGCCGGCAAGCGCACTGAGGATTTTGAAATACTGCTTGTCCCCAGTGTCGGGAGGCAGGTAAGCGAGTTTCTCGTCATAGATGGCCAAGGCGACCGAGTCACGCCGCTTGAGGAAGAAGGCAGCGAGGCTCGCTGCTGAGACGGTTCCCATTTCGAGGGGGTTCTTCAGGACCGTTCCAATGCGAGCTAAATCACGGCTATCGAGAATGAGATAGAGGTCGGTGACAGCGTCCCTGCACTTTTCGTTCACCATCAAGTCGCCCGTACGAGCAAAAGCCTTCCAATTGATGTTCTTGAAGGGGTCGCCAGGAACGTATTCCCTGAGAGAATAGAACTCCGAACCTTGCCCTGGAGTTCGAAGGGTGGTAGCACCGGTGTACATCTTTGGCGTTCGGCTTCGAAGGAAGGCCTCTTCGATGTCTTTGATTTGTGGGAAAATGACGATATCACTGTGATGATCAACGTACATTTCCTCAACACCCAGGTTGAACGTGTTGCGAGCTCGAAGCGAAACTGGACCAATGGAATAATGCCCACGCAAGGGACAACGAAGCACATACCGAATTCGAGCGCTCTCTCCGGGTTTGAGGTTGAGTTGCATCTGGTTGAGGCCACTTCGAAGTTTCATCTCGTGTGGAATGTTATCATAGATGTCCAGCATCTGTGTTTTGCGATTGCTGCGGTTCGTGACCAACAATTCGACATAGAGGTCATCGCCTTTGTACAGGTTGTCGGCGGAAAGCGTTCGCTGGACTTCCACGTCTCCGTGGCCTGAAATCCAAGAATTCACCACAATAAAGGCGATGAGACTCAATCCAAGGATCATCATTTGTTGATTTGAAATCATCATCCCGATGAGTACCAACGCAATCCCGCCGGTAAAGGTGAAGGCTGCCTTACGAGTCCACATCTTCTCACCTCACTGACGTCCCCACGCCTTGATGCGCTTGACCAGCGCTACCGTCTGTTCCAGGGTGTACTTGTTGCTGGATTCCACGGCGAATTTTGAAAGAACGGGATCGCTGATCATGGAGACCAATTCATTGGCTTGCATCGCTTGGAATTCCTCTCGATTCAACCCGTTTTGGTTGCGAACCTTGGAGAGGAAGACTTGTCGGATTTTTTCCACTTTGGAATAGTAGGCGTATCGATTAGCATCCCCGAACCCGTAGTAGATGATGCTGAAGACGTGCCGCCAAGGCTCTGGGTCTCGCTTCTTGATGAGGACGGCTTCGAAGGTAATGAACAAGATAAGGAAGAGAAGGAGCATGGCCAGACCTTCTCCGGTGAAGTACACCAGCAAGAAGTAGACCGTATTGTAAGAATCGGCAGCCAAAGCGCTTTGCGGATGGCGTGATTCGTCAAAGATGACCATGGCGTTCTCGGCTGGTTCTCCAACTTCGTCAATCAGTTCACTCATGAGGGCCTCTGCAATGAAGTCAAGGGCCCACTTTCGATTGTCGTTGGCGGGCATCATCTTATCGGTTGGACCGTACTTTCCTTCGTTGAACCCTTCGTAGTCGTACATGGCGTTGATGAGGGTAGAACCATCGGAAACGAACATGATTCGTCCACCATCGCTTGGCGAGCAACTGGCGCGAGCGCACACTTCGATGCTGAGGTTGAATTGCCCCCACCGGTCAGGGGTTTCTGGTGTGATTTCGTTGCCGACCCAGATCTCACCATCACCGTTCACGTCCACGGTGGCTTCGTTGCTGGTCAGTGCCCGAATGGCTACTTCAGACAAGGGGCCACGGACTCCGGGAATGACCTCCAATCCCGTTATGTTGTTGAGCAGCACTTGGTACGTCCCGTTGTAATCCACGCGTCCGTTGATCATGTGTTGCTCGCAAAGCATCGCTTCACCTGGGCCGAAGGTTCGTTCATCAAGTTTTGAGCAAGGGTGTTCTCCTGCCCCTCCCACCTGTGCCCACCGCTCGTGGCTGGAGAGGGTTGAGGGGTCGAGTTGTGTTCCGTTCATCCCACAAGGGTTGTTTTGAATGCACATCCAGATGTAGTTGTAATCCAGTTCAGTGGCGTAAGTTGTGTCAAAGACCTGCTCACCAGTGTAGCGAATGCCGAAGGCTTCAGCGATGGTGTTGGCGTATCCATAGTCTTCGAATACCATCGCCGTCCCACCGGCTTCAACGAACTCAACGATGGCGTTGATCTCGGAAGGAGAATACCCGTTTCCTGATGCGATGGTGATGAAACCGTCGTCGTCAAACTGGGGCAAGGAGAGCGTGTCTCGCTCAACTCCAGCCAGAACATAGGTGGTGTTGCGTGGGTCTTCAATGTCGGCGAGAAGGAGTGGGCTGCTGACCAAGGAGCGTGTTTCAATGCCCATGGATTTGATGTCCTCGCGGAAGGCAGACATATCGTTCCAGTCATCGTCGTAGGCGGAGAGTTGGTCCGTGGCGCTGATGTTGATGAAATTCAAGAGGATGGTGCTCAGCAAAATCAGCAGGACCGCCCAAAAAGAGGCCTGAAGGGCAACCCTTCGGGCGTTAAAATTGGCGGGGAGACCGAGCATACGAATCACGCGGGAGGATTCCCGACTCAAACACGCCCCCTACTGACTTTAGAAGGTTGTCCACCCCAGTTGAGAAAATGCTCACGCGTGCTTCTTTTCTCATCACACGTTGAGGTGGATGTTTTCAGCGATACGAGCAATGGCCGTTCCGGGTATTTTGACGGTGCTTCCAGTATGTTCAAACGGAAGCGCTGAGGCATCAAGGGAAGCATCGACTTCCACAAATAATTCGCTGATCAACCCGGTGTTGAGGTCAAAACTGAGGTCGACGAGGGAGCCCATGACGGCGCCGGTGCGGTCCACAACGGCGTTTCCGAGGATTTCACGACCGAATATTGCCATGTGTTCCGGCTCCTTATTCCGATTGGGGGACTGGAATCCCTTCAATGCGTCGGTGTCGGAACATCACATGGTTTCGATGCCACGACTGAAATCTCGGTTTCGCTTGATGTTGGTCAAGCCCGAGGTCAGGCGGGTTTCCATCTTCTGGTAATACTCCAACATGTCAGGAGTGACGGTTGGTCGAACACGAGAGATGGCCTCTTCGAAGTGGGATTTCGTGACCTTCTTCTTGCCCGCTCGCATACAAATGAGTGCGGCTTCTCGGCACACTGCCTCAATGTCAGCTCCGGTGAAGCCGTCCATACCAGTGAGGATGTCCTTGAACGAGAATTTGCTGAGCGGCATGCCCTCGCTGTGGATGCGGAAGATGGATTCACGGGCACCTGCATCAGGTGGTGGAACGTGGAGTACGCGCTCAAACCGCCCGCTTCGTAAAAGAGCAGGATCAATCATTTCCGGGCGATTGGTAGCGGCTACGACAATGACGCCGTCCAGGGATTCGACGCCATCCATGCTGGCAAGAAGTTGATTCACCACGCGGTTGCCGACATCGCTGCCTTCCGATGCGCTTCCGCCGCTTCGCATCGAAGCGATAGACTCAAACTCATCAAGGAAAATGATGGATGGAGAGGATTGTTTTGCCTTCTTGAAAATCTCACGGATGGCGCGTTCTGATTCACCTACCCATTTCGAAATCATTTCTGGGCCCTTGATGCTGATGAAGTTGGCCTGTGCTTCGTTCGCAATGGCCTTGGCGAGCAAGGTCTTTCCAGTTCCTGGCGCCCCGAACAACACAATTCCTCGTGGAGGCTTGATGCCGAAGTGTTCGAACAATTCAGGCTTGGTGAGTGGCCATTCAACGGACTCCTTGAGACGGTCTTTGACCTCCAACAATCCCCCAACTTCGTCCCAACCGACTTCGGGGACTTCAACGTAGATTTCACGGAGCGCCGAAGGCTCAATGTCTCGTATGGCTTCTTTGAAGTCATCCATGCAGACTTCCATTTTCTCAAGGACTTCGGGTGGAAGGGTTTCTTCTTCAAGGTCAATTTCTGGGAGGTAGCGTCGAAGAGCTCGCATGGCCGCTTCTCGAACCAAGGCAGCTAGATCTGCGCCAACAAACCCGTAGGTGTTGTCGAGCACCCAAGCGATGTCAAAGTCGTCTGCAATAGGCATTTGCCGGGTGTGAACGTCCATGATTTCGCTTCGTCCCTCTCGGTCGGGGACGCCGATTTCGATTTCTCGGTCAAAGCGACCTGGTCGACGAAGAGCCGGGTCGAGAGCATCCCTTCGATTGGTGGCGCCGATGACGACCACGTTATCGCGACCCTGCATGCCGTCCATCAATGTCAGCATCTGGGCGACCACGCGTCGTTCGACTTCCCCGGTTACGTCCTCACGCTTCGGACAAATTGAATCGATTTCGTCAATAAAAACGATGGCGGGGGCATTGTCAGCTGCTTCGTCGAAGATTTCTCGAAGCTGTTTTTCGGATTCACCGTAATACTTTGAGATGATTTCGGGTCCATTGATGCTCTTGAAATGGGCATTGACCTCGGTGGCGACCGCTTTTGCAATCATGGTCTTTCCAGTACCGGGAGGCCCGTGCAGCAACACACCTTTGGGAGGGTCGATGCCCAGGCGGCGGAACAATTCTGGGTGCTTGAGCGGTAGCTCAATCATCTCGCGGACTTTCAGAAGTTGTTGACCAATGCCGCCGACATCCTCGTAGGTGATGCCTTCGGATTGACCGACGTCCTCTTCGGCAACGGCCTCGTCTTTGATGATAATCTCGGTATCGGTGGTGACCACCACGATGCCTTTTGGAGCGGTTTGCACGACGGCGAAGGGCAGAGCCTCAGCAAAAAGGGTCATGCCAGGAATGAAAATCCGGTCGCCTGCAACCACCGGTCGCTTGGCCAAGCCTCGCTTAGCAAAGCCTTCGATACCAGGGCCGAACTTCACTTTCTGCTTGTTGGCCATGACTGGAGAGATGGTGAGTTTTGTGCAGGTTTTTGCCTCGACCTTTCGCACCGTGACGCGGTCGCCGAGACTGACACCTGCGTTCTTTCTGATGATTCCATCCATTCGAATGATGTCCATTTTCGCATCTTCGGGTCGACTTCGCCAGTAAATGGCTGCGGTGGAACGCTCTTCTCCACTGATCTCCACGAAATCACCGGGCTTGAGGTCCAAGCCCATTTCCGAAGAAATACGGGCTCGCCCGAAGCCTACGTCGGAGGGTATAGCCTTTGATACGCGCAATTCAATGGTGTCGTCTTTGTCTGCCATGTGTCTCCCTCTCTTTGGAATGAACCATCTACGGTATATAATGAAATTCAACCGGGCCTTAGGTCTGTCCGCAGGAGATTGTACGGAAGGGCCACTATAAACCCGAGCCCGAGGGTCTTTCAACCACGGATGGAGATGGAAACATTCCTTCCATCACATTCAAGAGACGGGTCAAGGTCGCAAAAGGCATGGTTCACGTTCTCGAAACCGGCTTGGAATACATGGAAATCAACAACCCCACTGGCAAACCAGCCGTGCGAGGGTACAACATCATCAACGGACAATTGGCTTCAGCCAGCGACAAAGGAACGTTTTCGTCCACCAATCCAGCCCATCTCGCCGATTGCCTGGGTGAATTCCCGTTGTCAACCCGAGACGATGTCCATGAAGCCCTCCACGCAGCCCGTGCCGCCTTCCCTGCATGGGCAGCAACACCTGCCCCTACACGAGGTCAAATCATCGGAAACATGGGTCGCCTCCTCATGGAACACAAGGACGCCCTTGTCGCCCTCGAAACACGTGAGATTGGGAAGACGCTAAAAGAATCGGGCGGTGAAATTCAAGAAGCCATTGACACCTGTTTGTTCTTCCAGTCCGAGGGACGACGCCTCTACGGGCAAACTGTCAATTCGGAATTGCCTGACAAGGAGTTGTTCACCTACCGTCGCCCACTAGGGGTTTGTGGCATCATCAACGCCTGCAACTTCCCTTCTGCCGTGCCGTTCTGGAAAATGATTCCCGCCATCATGTGCGGTAACACCTGTGTGTGGAAGAGCCCTCAGGATGCTCCTTTGCTCTCATTTGCCCTTGCTCGTATCATGCACGAAGCCGGCCTGCCTGACGGCGTCATCAACCTCGTCCACGGAAAGGGAAGTGGCGCTGGACAATACCTCGTTGACGCTGTCGACGAAGGCTTGGTCAACAAAATCTCCTTTACCGGTTCAACCGGTGTTGGAAAGATGATCGGTGAAGTCTGCGGACGAAACCTAGTCTCCTGTTCGCTTGAGCTTGGCGGCAAAAACCCACTTGTCGTCATGCCTTCCGCCGACCTCAACAACGCCGTTGAAGGCGCCTACTGGGGCTCCTTTGGCACGGCGGGACAGCGGTGCACAAGCCTTGGTAATCTCATCCTCCACGAAGACATCTATGACGAATTCATGGACCGGTTCATGGAGAAAGTCAAGTCAACCCGCATCGGTAATTCACTGGTCCACAAAGACGTCCTCTACGGGCCCATGCTCTCCGAGAAGTATGCCAAAGACTTCCTTGCAGGCCTCGAAATGGCCAGAGCCAGCGGCGCCACACAACTTTGGGGCGAGGGACCCATCACTCCTGAGAGCGCTCCGGACAACTTCCTTGGTGATGCCAACGAAGGCGTCTTCATGTGGCCGCACGTGTTTGCAGACGTCACTGAAGACATGGAGTGTTTCCACGAGGAGATTTTCGGACCTGTGGTCACCGTTGTGAAGGCCAAAGACTTCGACCACGCTCTGCACTTGGCCAACGCCAGCCCCTATGGATTATCGTCGGCCATTTACACGAACGACCGACTCGAAGCCTACCGCTACAAAACCGGCATCAAGGCGGGCATGACCGGCATCAACAACTCCACGACTGGGGCTGAAGCGCACCTGCCGTTTGGCGGTGTCAAGGGCTCGGGCAACGGTACTCGAGAATCAGGCATCTGGGTGATTGAAGCCTACTCGTATTGGCATGCTGTCAACGATGAACTGTCTGGAAAACTTCAGTTGGCCCAAATGGACGTCGATGAGATTGAAATGGTTGAGGCCGAAGTAAATTGGTCGGAATTGGCCTGATTTTCTTCCATAATCGTTCTGCGGCTCAATGGTGAACCTCAAAGACCCTGCGCCACTCGGACAGCATGTTCCCGTGAGGGAACAGGGGGAAATTGCATGGGTGAAGGCATAAAACTCCCCGTCCTGAACGGACTGGGGCGCACCAACCGGATCGACAACTGGTGGAGCCAGCCCGTTGCTATGGGAACCGGCTTAACCGCCGCCCTCATCTACACGTTCTGGCGGTTGTTCTTCTACGATGCTGACATTTCCTACAAACTCCACGGCAGCACGGTTATGTCGCCCATCTTTTCCCCAAATGTCCTCGAATGGGACTTGTTTGGCCTGTCAACATGGAACCACCCCGAATGGGTCAACGCCGCCATCCTTGTCCTTTGGATTCCCTTTGGATTCAGGGGCACATGCTACTACATGCGCCGCGTTTACTACCGCACTTTCTTCGCCAGTCCAACGGCTTGTTGGGTTGACGAGCCGGACATCAACAAAGCGATTGGTTACCAAGGGGAACGAAGGATGTTCCTTTTCAACAACCTTCACCGCTACTTCCTCTACGCTGCCATGATCATTATTCTCATCAAATGGTGGGACGTGACCCACACCATGCACTTCCATTCCGCTGCGCATGACGGCTATGGCCTCTCCATCGGCACCTTCGTGATGGGCATTGAAGCCTTTCTTCTGACGATGTACGTCACGTCTTGCCACGCCCTCCGTCATCTTGCTGGAGGCATGCTGGACCGCTGGACCTCAAGAATCAGCCGTGTCCGAGGCGTCCTCTTTGGCAAGATCAGCATCGCCAATCGCTCCCATGGATTTTGGTTCTGGACATCACTCATCTTTGTATTCCTCGGCGACATTTGGGTGTTGCTGGTCGCAGAAGGGCGAGTCAACGACATGGTGCTTCTTGTCATTTGAGGTGAGACAATGAACGAGAACATTACCAACCACGAATACGATGTCATCATCATTGGTGCTGGCGGTGCAGGCCTTAGGGCCGCCATTGAAAGTGCCCGAAGCGGTGCTAAAACGGCCATCATCACCAAGTCCTTGCTTGGCAAGGCGCACACGGTCATGGCCGAAGGGGGCTGTGCAGCAGCCCTCCAAAACGCCGACCCAAGGGACGGCTGGAAGGTCCACTTCCACGACACCATGAAAGGAAGCAAGTGGCTTGCAAACTGGCGAATGGCAGAATACCACGCCAAGGAAGCCCCTGACCGTGTTCGAGAACTGGAACAATGGGGTGCCGTTTTTGACCGCACTCGCAAGAACCTCATCAATCAACGAAACTTCGGAGGCCACACCTTCCCGCGCCTCGCTCACGTCGGTGATGCAACCGGGCTCGAGATCATTCGTACCCTCCAAGAAAGAGGCATTCACGAAGGCATTGACATCTTCATGGAATACACCGTCCGTACCCTCCTCAAGGAAGGCGACCGAGTCACGGGCTGTGTTGCCTACACCCGAGTTGAAGGCGACATCCATGCCTTTTCCGCTAAATCCGTGGTTCTGGCAACTGGCGGCATCACTCGGTGCTGGTCGGTCTGTTCAGGCTCCTGGGAGTACACCGGCGACGGCCATGCCCTGGCGTTGTGGGCAGGTGCTGAGCTTCGAGACATGGAATTCGTCCAATTCCACCCAACCGGCATGGTTTGGCCCCCCTCCGTGCGAGGCATCCTCGTAACCGAGGGTGTTCGAGGCGAAGGTGGTCGATTGACCAACAGCGAAGGAAGCCGATTCATGTTTGATTATGTTCCAGAAATGTTTGCTGGCGACCATGCAGACACCATCGAAGAATCTGACCAGTGGGTCGAAGAAGTGGTGAGCGGCAAACTCGCCACCGTTCGTCGCCCACCCGAACTCCTGACCCGGGACGTTGTGGCCAAGGCCATCAACTCCGAAGTGAAAGCCGGTCGAGGCTCCCCGCACGGCGGTGCCTTCCTCGACATCTCCCACCGTGGTGAAGAAGCCATTCTGAAGAAACTCCCGTCCATGCACCATCAATTCAAGGAACTTGCTGGCGTTGACATCAGCAAAGAACCGATGGAAGTCGGACCAACCGCCCACTACGTGATGGGTGGAGTCCGAGTTAACGCTGAGTCTCAGGAGACCACCGTCCCCGGCTTGTTTGCTTGCGGAGAAGTCGCCTCAGGCCTTCACGGAGCGAACCGCTTGGGCGGAAACTCGCTTTCCGACCTCATCGTGTTCGGTAAGCGGGCTGGTGAATATGCTGCCAAACGTGCCAAGGACCTCGCACAACCTTCCATCGACGAAGAGCAGGTTGGACAAGCCATTGACGACATGCTGGCTCCTTTGATGCGAGAAGGGGGGGAAAACCCCGGTCAAATCTACGATGAGATGCGCGACATGATGCAAGCCAAGGTCGGAATCATCCGAACCAAGAGCGAACTTGAAGAGGCCCTTGACGACATCAAATCGTTCAAAGAGCGGGCATTGGCCTGTTCTTCGGGAACCTCCCGAAAGTACAATTCAGGCTGGCACCAAGCCCTTGACCTCATCAACATGGCCGATGTATCTCATGCTGCCACCTTGGCTGCCATCACCCGTGAAGAAAGCCGAGGAGGCCACACCAGGGACGACTTCCCTACTCCTGAAGATGAGTACTGGGGCCAAACCTTGAACATCATCTGGATGGAAGATGGAGAGATGAAAATTCGTCAAGAACCGGTTGAAGAGATGCGGGCTGACCTCAAAGAGGCCTTGACGGAAGTGAAAACGATGATTGCCGAACGTGCAGCAGAAGCTGGAGGTGGAAACTGATGTCGCTCAAAGGAACCACACAATCGTTCAACATTCTACGAGGTGAAGGCGACGAGGCCGAATTGGAGGCCTACAATCTTGAACTCGACGAGGGCATGGTGGTCTTGGATTGCCTTCACCGAATCCAACATGAACAGGAGCCGGACATGGCCGTCCGGTGGAATTGCAAGGCAGGAAAGTGTGGCTCATGTTCCGCTGAAATCAACGGGCGCCCACGCTTGATGTGCATGACTCGAATGAGCGATGTCGTGGCGGAAACCCCTGCAGGCCAACCTATTGAAATCCGACCCATGAAGGCGTTTCCGCACGTCAAAGACCTCGTTACGGATGTCAGTTGGAACTATGAAGTCGCCCAACGAATCGCCCCCATCAACGGCCCTGAAACCATGGATTGGGAATTCAACCAAATGGAAGCCGACCGAGTGCAGCATTTCCGCGAGTGCATCGAATGTTTCCTCTGTGTGAACACGTGCCACGTCCTTCGAGACCACGCTCTGTTCGATGACTTCGCCGGACCTCGCAACCTTGTCCGCTTAGCACAATACGAAATGCACCCCCTTGATACGGAGGACCGAATTCCTGAAATCAAGAAAGAATTCGGTGTTGAGTACTGCAACATTACGCGATGCTGCACCGAGGTTTGTCCTGCTGGTATCCAAATTACCGACGATGCCATCATCCAACTGAAAGAGCGCGTGGTTGACCGATACTACGACCCCTTGCAACGAATTTGGCGGACCATTACGCGAAAGAACGTTCGCTATTGAGCTCAGCCCCGAGCGATGAGCCACTCGCGAATCCAACTCTCACCGATGCCGTCGTAATCCACATCAAGTGGCTGAAGCGGCCGAACGATGACCAGCACGTCCAACTCTCCGCCCCATGAAGCCTTGGCGACCAAAACCACCTCACCGACCTTTGTTCCTTCCGGGTCTGAGCCAAAAGCGGTGGTGTTGATGTTGTAATTCCTGAAGGCTACCGTTTCGATGTCCCCAGAGTCCCAACTTCCAATGATGATGTCGATGGTGGATGGTGCAGGTACAGGTTGCAGCGTGATCTCCTCCGGGTTGAGGCGCACGAAAGGCACCTCTTCGTCAATCAACTCAATCGCTTGATGCAGGCGACTCGTTTCCATGTTCATAAGCGAAGACAAGGTGAGAGCAACCGTATCAGCGCCCATCACACCCGGCTGATGCGGGAGGCGAATCGTGAGAGATTGCAGCACCACCACATCGCTGGTCACCCAAGTGTATTGCTGGCCAGCGGGGTAGATGGGGGCATGTGGGTTTTCCGTAAACAGGGGCCGACCCCAGTCTTCTGGCGCTACGGGTTGAGACGTGGGGAGAAAGCCGGTTGCCCCCAAACACAAGACGGCAACGCTGAGCGCCAATATTCGGGGTGTTCGATGTTCTGACCAATCTTGGCGTCCTGCTGGACTCAGGACGGAAAGCAAGAGCAACAAGGGAATCGCTAACAGCGCACCTCCCGGTAAAATCCAGATGAGCACTGCGAAAGCGAACGCCATACGTACCCCATTGGAGCCAATGGTACCAGTCCAGTGGTGTTCCTCAGCATCGTCCGTTCGCCGATGGTAAAGGTACAATGCGAGTCCGCCTCCAGCCAGTGGAGCCAAAGACTGAATCACACCCTGCCACATCGTCAATACCAACCGACAATCAAAACAAGTCCGCCATAGAGGTTCGCCTCTCGCCAAGGTTGAAGCAAGGGTTTAGCATGGATTTGTCCATGGCGGAAGCAATTCTTTCCTTCAAGTCGGTTCAACACCGGCACGCCATCCCAGCCCCGAAGCTCACTCGGCCATGGGCTACACGAGCCGGTCCCGGCATCGTAGGCGTTTCGATTGACCTTTACGAAGGGGCCGTCTTGGGGTTAATTGGGCCGAACGGGGCGGGAAAAACCACTCTTCTGAGGATGATGGCTGGTGTCTTGCCACTTCAAGAGGGCCAGATTCAAACCCGCTTTGAAGGAACATCCTGGCAGGAGGTGCCCGACCTTCGCCATTGGGTTGGCCATATGCCCGAACAAGTTCGCTGGCAAGGCCGCTCCACCGTGGTTCAAGCCTTGACCCAACTCGGAGAAATGCGAGGCACATCGGAGAAGAAAATTGAGCAGTTGTTGGCCCTCGTCGGTCTTCGAAGTCGACGAAACGAACCGTTGGATAACCTCAGCCAAGGCATGAGGCAACGCCTCTCAATTGCCGCTGCCCTGCTCGGTTCCCCGAAGGTGTTGTTGTTGGACGAACCCTTCAATGGACTTGACCCGGTAGCAGCGCAGGCCTTCACCGCCCTGGTCAAAACACTGGCTTCGAAGGGTGTGAGCGTGGTCATCTCCTCACACATGGTGGCGCAACTGGAAGGGCTCATCGATCGCATCGCTCTGCTTCACCGTGGGCAGTTGCTCGATGAGGGCCCGCTTGAAGACGTAGAACGGCGTCTTGGGCTTGATGGACGGTACGTGATGACTGGAACTGGCCCCCTTGACCCAACCTCAATCGCCAATGAAAGCGAGATCGTCTCGTTCGAAACTGAAAACGAACGATGGACCTTAACGGTGAACGGAAAACCAGAGGAAACGCTTGCGGCCGCCCTCGAAGCGAACTTGACCTTGGCTTCATGGGCACCAGTCCGACCCAATCTGGTGGAATGGTTGTGTGCGGCGACGGGGATGGATGTGGAAGACATTACCTTGGAAGTAGCCTCATCTGCGATGCTTCCGATGCAGTCCAAGGAGGTGCTGGAAAGTGAGTGACTGGACTCGAATCATCAAGGTTGCTGCAAGAATTCGCCGGGAGCGTCTTGCCGGCATCCGTCTCAAAATCATGCTCCCCATCCTGCTGCTCTTCTTGCCCGGCATGGCATGGGGTTTCTCAGACCCAAACATCGTCCTCCCGGGAGGGCACCAACCTGACACACCCATGGAAGTCCTGTTTTACGCTTCACTTGGCGTCGTGTTCGGTGCCACCATGTGCGCGGTCCTGATGGCCTTTGATGGCGTGAGCAAAGATCGAGCCAGTGGAATGTTAGAAGTGAGGTTGGCCCAGCCAATGCCTCGAAGGCACCAAGCCACGGCACTGATTCTTGGACACGCTCAATGCATCCTGGTTCCAGTCTACCTCTTGCTTGGCGTTTCGGTGTTCCTTGTGCGAATACGACTTGGTGAATGGCCTTCTGCAGGTGAGTTGGTGGTGTATGTGCTCTCGACCGGACTGATTGTGGTGTGGTATACGCTATTTGCCCTCTTGGCCTCAACTTCGGCAAAAGAACAAGGCACAGCCATCGCTTTCGGAATTGGCGTCTGGTTTTTCTTCACGTTCCTGTGGGCGCTGGTGACCACCATGGTCGCCTACGCCTCGGGTGTAGCGGTTGGTGAAGCCAACGACCCCGCTTGGGTCGCGCTGGAAGGCATGCTCGACTTGCTCTCCCCCAACGGCGTCTACCACCATCTCTTGGAAACTCAACTACCGACGGTTGACCGAGGAGTAGCAGCCTGGCAATCATGGTTGGCTGCTTTGTTGTGGACGTTGCTACCGTGGTGGGCCCTCCATCATCGTATGGAACGGCTTGTTCCGTGATGAAACCAACCAATGCTTCATGAAGGCGAAACACAACGGTGTCTCATGACACGCCGTCTGTCCACACCCTTGCTCTCCCTGCTCATCACACTGGTTATGCTTGGCGTCACTTCCTCTCCCGCCCTTACTTCCTTCAACGACAACCCGGCCGTTATGTCAACAGAAGGCCGTCAAGACACGCTTGACGTTGATTGCAGCGGCTACACCTTCGAAGACCTGTTTGAGTACGATTTTGCTCTGTTTGAACTAGAAATACTGGATGATTGGGCTACGGGCGACATGTTCGCTAACGCTTGGGTCAACGGTTCAAATTCACCGATTGTTCGCGACAACCTCGACGGATTGTTTGAGGGCTTGCCAGGCGGAGACAACGAATGGATCAGCACCGATGAGCGTGATGCCGTTCGCAGCATTGGTCCAAAGTGCATCGCTGACATGGAAACTCGGCTTGGCATGCGAGAGGGGATTCCTCACTCCGGTGGCGTGGATTGGAACGACTTTGAATTCGTTGAAGACGGGATTGCTCTCGATGAGGTCAATTTGGTACCCGAGGGTCACCCGGACTCACGCTCATGCATCAACATCGGTGCTGCAGCTGATTGCAAAGAAGTACCCACATCAACCACCGATGACATGGAAATCAGTCTCTTTGTAGCCGATGGCCAGGCCAACAACGTCCGCTGGGACCAACTCCCCAACAGCGGTGCATCAAACTTCACGTTGGCCATGAACATCAGCAACATGAGTAACGCCGCCCTGGTCGTTACCTTCCCTGTCCTGCAAGGCTTGCGCATCTACGATTTCCGAGTGACCGATAACCAACCCGAAAGCGGAGAAACATGCGACAACATCGGGGAGCCTTCTTTCGCTTACCTTCCGGACGGTGCGCTCAGAGTGACACAACTGGTCGATTTTGACCGGACGCAATGGGACCTGGTCTGCAACATGTTCATGGATTTCACGACAAAGGAACCCGAAACCAACGATGTGCCCGCGTGGACCGAAGTGGCTCCCGCCAACGGTACCGTCATTCCAACATCAGGAGCAGGAACATGGCGATTTGCGGTGGCCGATACTGGAAACGCTTGGGCCAACGATGACAATGGATGGTCCCTTCAGTGCGAGTTTGCTGACGCTGGATGGAGCGTCTCCACCAACGTTTTGGGCGATTTCTTCATCACCCAACCGGAAGGTGCGACACAAACCTCTGCAACCTGCACACCGGTTGACCCACTCGGAGCCATGAATGAAAACGATTCGAGAACGTGGACCTTTGGGACACTCTACACTGCGACTGGAACCGTTGATGAAGACGGAAAGAACGCCCGCCTCACCATCACCTCCACCGGGTTGGTGAACGAGTTCCTTTTCTCGGCTCGTGCTCTTCAAAACGGACAGATGGGTGGTGCTGGAGAATCAGTCGCTGTGGCATCCGAGCCAACGATGATGGCCGTCTCCCTGCAAAGCATCCGTCCAGGCACCTTCACCTTCAGCGTCTCAGCCGAGGCATCAAACATGCTGCTCCACGAGGCTGAATTCTCCCTCGGACTGACCAAACCAAACTCGCCACCATCCGTTTCGGTAGCGGTCAACTTTGACGGTCTGAACGCAACATGGGATGAGAGTCAACTCAAGTTTGAGATGTATGGGTTGGTCTCAGACCCGGACTTGGAAGCGGTGACGATGAGCCTGACGATTTGCGGTGCAGACTACCAAGGATTTACCATTGACGGAATCAATTGGGTGGTTGAAGTTTCAACCGCCATCTGTCTAGCCAATGGACTCACCAACTACGATGTCCTCATTACAGCGGTTGACGAATCTGGTGCCTCCACGCAACTGGCGGTCGGGATCCCAAGCCCAATGGTTGACGATGTTGCACCTGTGGCGCCACCATCCCTTGAAGCCGAAGACGGAGCCTTGCCATCCATCACGTTCCTAGCGACACTTTCGATGCTTGGTGCAGCCCTTTTGGTTCAGCGACGAAGGCCTGAGTAAAACCGACAACACCAAAAGGACTTGGCCGCAGGATTGAACAGGTCTTGAGATGTTCAGTGGAACCGTTGAGTCAAAAAGCCATGAAGGTGGCTTGCTGGTGCATTTTGACGGCTCGTCGCCAGCGCTCAATGCAATCATGATCCGTTCGGATGACGGTTCTTACATTGGAAAGGTCGATGGTGTCATTGGAAACACCGACCATCCGCTTGCCCATATCGCTCATATTGACCGCTCTTTGGACATGGATGCACTGATTGGTGTAACCGTTTCTGTTCGCCCAAAAAAGCCGAGAGAAGAACGCAGCGACCGAAGAGGCGACGACCGACGACAAGGCGGACGAGACAACCGAGGGTTCCGAAACGACCGAAACGGTGGCGACCGACGACAAGGCGGACGAGATAACCGAGGATTCCGAAACGACCGAAGAGGCGACGACCGACGACAAGGTGGACGCGACAACCGAGGGTTCCGAAACGACCGAGGCGGTCCCCGACAACAGGAATACAACGATTGGACATGCCCAAAGTGCAACAACTCAAACTTTGCACGACGAACCGTATGTAACCGATGCGAAGAACCTCGTCCTGCTGGAAGTGGAGGTGGCGAACGTCGAGACCATCGCCACCAACACGACCGAAGGGGGGGCGACCGACGACAGGGCGGTCGAGACAACCGTGGATACCAAAACGATCGAGGTGGACAACGGCAACAGCGTGGCACTTTCAACGATAACGATTGGACATGCCCGAAGTGCAACAACTCGAATTTCTCCTTCAGAAACGTATGTAACCGATGCGATGAACCTCGCCCAGGCGGCGGTCGGGGTGGACCACGAAACAACGACCGACGACAAGGCGGACGAGGTAACTATCAGCGCTCCTCCTACGGTGGCGACCGACGACAAGGCGGACGAGATAACCGAGGATTCCGAAACGACCGAAACGGTGGCGACCGGCGACAAGGCGGACGAGACAACCGAGGATTCCGAAACGACCGAGACGGTGGCGACCGACGACAAGGCGGACGAGACGGTGGTGGCCAAGGCAACAACCGTCCAACCGGCGGGAGTTGGCAACGAAATGGACGACCTCAGCGAAACGCTTCAGACAACGACTTCCGTCGAGCCAAGGGGAAGCGATCGGGCCATGCCCACAACCGCCCACCGCGTGATTTCCGAACACCACGCAAATTTGAGCGAAAAGACGAGTGAAAGGATGTGGCCCCGTGAGCGCAGAATCACACTACCTCAACGCCCTTGAAGCACTTGATGAAGGCGATAGAGACCGTGCGAAAACCGAAGCCAAAAAGGCCACTACGCTCGACCCAGACCACCTCGAAGCATGGTCTATACTCGTTGAGTCTTGTCTTCCCCCCGCCGGCATACCACCAACCATGGCTCAGGCCGCTCAGGCACTATCGGCGGTCAAGAAAATCGTGGCTGCAGACCCAAGCCGAATGGACATGTGGGTTCGTGGCGGTCGATTGATGGCCGATGACCTTGGCATGCTTCACGATGCATTGCATTGGTGGCAAGCTTGCCGTGAGATTGCCCCGAGAGAAGTCACTCCCGTAGTGGAAATGGCTTCTATTTTAGCGGACATGGGAGAATATGCCAACGCCCAGCAACGCCTTCAATCTATACTTGATGACAACATGGACGTTGGAATGACGCAGTTTCGAAAGATCAATGGACTCCTTCAACTGGTTCGAGCTGCTGCTGCTCAGCAAGAACGTGATATCTTCAAACCGAATGAAAAACACCACGACGGATGGGAAGCCATTCGACAAAAAATGCGAAAACCCCCCCTCTCAGAGAACATAATTTTCCTCATTACGGCTGTTCCACTTCTCCTCATTTTGATTATCTTGCTCCAAGGTATGAGTGGACCGAGTTTCAACATCGGGACGTTGTGCCTGAACACGCTCATCATTTTGATTGTCATTATGGTCTGCATGCGAAACGCCAAACGATGGTTCCAAATCATCAACCGTCCAGCGTTTAATCTTCTGCGAGCGATGAATTTTGAGGCAGCCACGGGATACACCGTCATGACCGAAGACATACGAACATCAGTGCTCTACATGTACATCATGCAGCGAAAACCCACATCATGGCAGGAGCGCATGCTCAAAATCATCGACAAAGGCACGCCCTTGCCGAAAAATTGGCGGTTGCGCCTCCCGGACTTTGAATCCCATCTCGATGATGACGGCATGGTTGAAATCGAAGAAGGACCAATGCTCCAAGCCTACGAGGAAGAGTGACGGGCGCACTTCGTCGTAACACACTTCGTGCCCAGAGCGAAGGAGGCCATGCTGCAGAGGTTCGTCCTAGATTCGCAGAACAGCACCAAACAGCGGTGGCAAGTTGAAGCGAACATGTTGTCATTGGTCAACGAACCAAAGTCCTGGTGCGAGACTACCGATGTAAAATCCAATGCCAACAAACCCGAGAATGCTTAAATCCTCTTCAAACAGGTCAACAGTTCCTAACACCGACGCAATGAGGAACAAACCGAAGTATACGAAATGGATGATTGCGAGAACCTTGGTGTTCTTTTTTGTTGCAATGAGTACGGATGCAATAATTGCGGAGAGAACATAGACAATTGGAGATAAAACAAGCATGGCTGCAGCAACGACAAACATGGTGATTCCAAAGTCAAATTCAGATTCTCCGCCGCCTCCACCGCTTCCAGATTCACCGCCTAAATCACTCGAGGCTTCTATGGCTTCACCAATTAGACCAAGCAAATCGAGCCCCGAAACTGAGAAGCCTAAAACACTGAGATAAGGCATCAGAATCGAGAAGAAAATCAGACCGACACCGATCCAAGGGACAACTTTCCGTTTGGATTCCTCAACAACCGCCGTATTTGGTGAGAAAACGGTCGTTTCAGGTGAAATAGTCGCTGTTGCTTGTTGAACAGGTGCGTGGACCACCGTAGGCTGGGGTTGAGCCACTGAGACTGGAGGTTGATTCGCAGGAATCCATTCGGTTCCATTCCACATCCATTGTCCATCTTCACTCAATTGCATGTTTTTGCCTTCTTTTTTATCTTGATAAACATTTAGGTCGCTAAACATTCACCCAAATTTTCCGCTGGTCAAACAGATTCAGCATGACGCGACCATGACTCAAAACCGGCCGAAACGAAGGCACCAGAAGTGCTTACGTCTACTGCTGGGATTGTGCATATTGCACAGCATATTGCTGCGCATAGGCCGCAGCCGTTGCTGCATCGTAGCCTTGTGAAACGAACTGCTGGTAGTACTGCTCGTACACCGCTTGGTCATAACCTGCTGCTGGTTGTGCTGCTGCTGGTTGTGCTGCTGCTGGTTGTGCTGCAGCTGGTTGTGCTGCTGCACCTCCACCGACATACTGAGCGGCAAACGCCCTCGCTGTTTCTTCAGGATAGCCCTGTGCAATGAGTTGCTGGACGTATTGCTCAGTTGGATCGAGAGCATCGGCACCAAAGGCACCTTCCATTCCACCAAAGGCATCGTCCTTGTCATCGCTGCGACGCATGAACATCAACGAACCAACGACGATAAGCAAGAGGATGACACCACCGATGATGAGCGTCATTGTGTCAAGACCACCTGACACACCATCTCCATTGTCGTTGGACTGGGTGTTGTCCGTCCATTCTCCAGTCGTTGGATCGTAAGACCAATCTCCACTCCATTGACAATCGCCGTTTGCATCGAGAACAAACTCGCCACCGGCCTCCACTGCTCCCTGGTCTGCTTCCAGTCCTTGACAGGCTGGGAGTTTGAGGGTGATCGATTTGAAGGTGACCCAACGCTCGTTCGGGTAGGTGCCCTCGTAATACTTGAGGAACACCGTTTGCTCCATGGGCTCAGTTGTGTAGAAACTGCGCATGTCAAGCGTGAGTTCGAACGTTTCACCGTCGCTCAAGTTTCCGCTCTTGGCCCACAAATCATCAAGGCTGAGTTGATACTTGGTAGCGGCAGAAGCGCTGAGGTTTTCTTGGTAGAACGCCACCTCAACATACACTTCACCGGTTTCCGATCCCGAGAGGACCTTACCGGTGAGGGTGATGTTGTCGTCAACGAATTGGGTACCGTCAAGGTTGGCGTTATCCCACTGTACATCGGGCTCTTCGTCACCGAAGCCGTCTGGAACGATAACGAAGTACATTCGGTGCTTCTCAGAGAACTTACCTGCACTGTCGTAAACAACCAGCTCAATGCGGATTTGGTTCTCAGTGGTACCGGTAGAATCAACGGTCACGTTCTGGAATTTGTACGACCACTGGCCGCCACTGGCTGCCGTCTGCGTGAAGGTGTGTCCATCCAAATCAAACGAATCATCGCCGTATGGAGCGTCAAACAAGACCTTCCATTCGTAGGTTTCAATACCGTTTCCATCAAGCGCATCCATGTCCATGGATTCGCTGGCGTCAAAGTGCACCACCAACTCGGCATCGTCGCCTTCTCCCTGAAGGATAATGCGGTTGACATCCCATTCCACGTTTGAAACGGTCTTCGTGCCAATGAACTCGACGTTGTCTTCATAGTCAGGTCGAATGTCAACGACAGCGTCTGCTTCTGGGCGGAATTCGTCTGCATAGACGTCATTGGTTTCAACGACCATGTCAATGGTTCGGGCGTGGCCGTTGTCATCGTGGAGCATCAAGGTGATGTGCCATTGTTCGCCTTGGGCACAACCGGTCTGCGAGGCCAAGTCAGCCTTACAGAAGGTCATGCTCGGGGAGGATTCGGTAGAATGACCAGTGATTCCTGTGGCGAGGCTGCTGCCGTCCCAGTTGGTTGGTCCGTCGATGATCCAGTCCGTGTGAAGGGTTTCCGTGGTCGACGTCGTGAAACCAAAGTTCAGCGTAGCGTCGCTCTTCATGTAGCGCAGAGCGTACTTACCAGTGCTTGGGTCAATGCCTGGAACTTCGCCATTGACGGTCAAGTCCAGACCGTTGCCCAATGTTCCAAAGCCGTCTGGATAAGGATTGACTTGGTACTGCAGGAGGTTGCCCAACAAGGGGAAGGTCGAACTGTCAGCTCGCTCCGAGTGCGTGGCTACGTCAATGGTTGAGATGATGAGCCCACCGGAGAAGTAGCTGCAAACACCCAACACGGTATCCTGAATGTCCTCTGTGGAGCGGATGAGGCGCTGGAAATAGCCACCGTCCTCCATGTATCCGTTGCACGTCTCAGGGACGTTGTTGGTGCTGACCGATTTCGTGTTGAGCACGGCCTGAGCAACACCAGAGTTTGCGTCAAAGCCTTGGAAGGCGTTGACGTCAATGTTGTCCATAACCGGGTGGTAAGGGTCTGCAAGGTCCATGGTGTTGTAGGTGACCTGGGTGCTGGTCGTATCACGGCTCTGCACATCCAATCCAAACGGTAGGCGTCCTGCCAAACCTTGGTCAAGGCCGTAAATCTGGGTTCCGAGTGGACCCAAGTGAGCCTGAACGGTACCACCGGCGGACATGAAGTTCTCAAGAACGGTTCGACGTGCTGGTTCACCGAGGTACTGATAGTAGCCATCGCCACCAAATTGTGTGTCCTTTGCAACCAGTACATCCTGCCAAGGGAGAATGATCTTGTCGTAATGCGTGAACCATCCTGCTTCGAAGTAAGTGCTCCAATCGTTGATTTCGTATTGCGTGTAGCTCATACCCAAGATGGCCAAATCCTGCTTGATAGCGGTGGTTCTGGAGGAGGTGTCCGAAAGAATGGCCACATCAACTTGGTCAGCGAAGGTAGCATGGAAGTACCGCTCGTTGCCGGTTTCAGAGCCATCAGCGAGGAGGCCGTAGAAACTGATGTTGTAGGTGGCTCCATCCATCCATCCGTTCCACGGTGTGAACGAGACGGAGGTTTTCTGTTGGCTTTGCAGGGTCACAGCGGGACCTGAATCCACGATGTGGGCTTGGCTACCATCGGCCATGTCCGTGACTTCCATGTAAAAGACATAGTCGCCGGCAAGCACACCGTTGGTCGCTTGAATGTCCCACGAGTGGGTGAGGGCGCTGTCAATGGGCAAGACACACTCGAGGCTTTGGTCGTCATGGCAAGCCAGAATGTTTGGCTTTCCAATGGAGATATCGACCGATTCAACGTTGAAGATAACACGCTTGATGTTGTTGGCTTCTGAGATCTCATTGTCGTTGTACCAAGGCTTGCCCATGGTCGTGTTGTCAAACACGGTCTTCACGTCAAGTCGATAGACACCTGAGAAGAACTCGTGGCTTGCAATGACCGAAGTTGCGGATTCCTCAGCGTCAACGTTGGTTCTTGAGTCGGTGTAGACGGCATCTTGTACGAAGGTGTACTCTTGCAGTGTGATGTTGTTGAAACCAATGCCCGCAAAGCCGTCGTTGATACCGTTTCGCCCATCGTCATCGGATTGGAAATCGAAGTGAACATCGACCGTTGAACCTTGCAGCGACATGCACTCTGCGCGCCACTGGCTGGTGTCTTGTGAGGAGCGGTTTTGGATGTACAAGTGAGTCAAGTCGATGCTGGTGGTTTTGACCAATTCATCGGAATTGAAGAACACGTTGTAGTTGCCGGTGCCATCGGTGTTGGATGGGTCGCCGATAAAGTCCAATTCTGTTTGGTCAATGGACTCCGTACTGTTGACGATGCCGTCTCCGTTATCGTCGTTTCGACAGGTTCCATCCTCGTTGTAGTCGTTCCATTGTGCGAACACCAAACCGGTGTAGTTGGCACCGTCCTTGTTGTAATCAACGGACATGCTGGCGTAGTCGCTCGGGTCCACAGCGCCTGTTTGGTCAATGGTGTAGAAGGTGTCAGCATAATACTCAAAGTTGAGGGACACGAAATCGCCACTCATGCTTGTCAGGTCAATGTCAGGAATCGTGAGCGTCTCGTTGGCCCAAGCATCGTCGTAGCCGAGTGTACCGGTATCACAGGGGTGCCCAAACCAGTAAGCGTTGTTGTTGAAAATTTTCGTTGAACACGAGTTTTCGTTGTAAATAGCGCCCTTTGGTTGCTGGTTCTCTTCGTACCGGTAGCCTTCACTGCCGCCTTCAAAGGTTTCTTCGCAAACAGCTGAGGGTGTACCGCAGTACACATCGGACGGCGTAGCCGAGTAAACCGTGGCTTCGATACCGAAATCGACAGGCGTGTTGCCGTAGTTGTTGGTGACCACTCCGATGTCAAACGTACCTTCAGCATAAAGGCCGCCGGGTTTGAAGTAATCAATTGATTCGACCATGGGGTCATAGACATTGAACGGCGTGACGTAGGACACGATGTCATCGTTGATGCCCTGTTCATCCCAAGCGTTGTTCGACAGGGTCGCGGAGATTCGGTAGGTGGTGTCGTTGAGAAGATCTGCTTGAATCGAAGTCGTGTATTCTTGTCCAGGTTGAAGATTTGTGAACGGACCAATGGTTGTAGATTGCGTTTGTGGGTTCGGTAGGAACGCCGTGTTCTGCTTCCAGATGGAGAGGTTGTCGACGGCAAAGCCATCACGACCAGACCAGCGGCTTTCGTTGTCGTCGGCCGTCGAGCCGATGAAGCCAGTTCTGAATCGGAAACGAATGTCAACGGTCTCACCTGCCCAAGGGGAAAGGTCGAAGGTTCCGAAGTCTTCTTCGGTGAAATTATCCCAGCCATAGTAGGTGCCAGCGTTGAGCAACCCCGACACGAGGCTTTCTGCATAATAGCCGTACCTTTGCTTGTCGACGCGTTCCCAGTCAAAGCCGCCCCACATGGATGCACCCGAGTAACAGGCGCCCTGAATGGCTGCCAGTCCTGGACAGGCCATGAGGTTCCATCCAGATTCTTCACTGTAGACTTCAATGATGGCGAGGTCATCCATGACTTCTGTAATAACAACACCACCGGTTGCGGATTGTTGACCAAGTGCACCGAAACCGAGATGGCGGAAGAGTTCAACGCTCATGAAGGCACGATCTGCACCTGACAGATCAACATCGTTGAGGACCATGCTATCGTCCCAGTTCTTGCCATAACCACTCCATTCATCACCTGATGAGTTGGTTTTCGTGTTGCCAGCCCACATGAAATCGGTTGGATTGAGATAGTTAGCTGATGAATTTGGACCGTTGTTGCCGCTGGTAGCGCCGGTCGAGTGGTTGGTCTCCAAATGCCAGTTCGTAGCACCATCGACGTATTCCTCAAAGGTCCACGAACAGCCTGCACCGCAACCTGTCTTGACCTCGGGTGTGTCCCAGTCGTTGGAATACACCGAGGCGTTGGTTGAGTTGGCATCGTCGACGACCTGGAGCACCAGGTCAAGGTCAGCAGTTTGACCGTTGAGGGTGTCCATGCCTGTGTTGGTGACGGTGACGTTGATGTCTCGTGTTCCCTCACCAACAAAGCCGAAAAATCGGTCAGTGGGTGAAATTTCCAGGTCGGACACGGCCATGTCCTTGTTGTCCATTTCAATCACGGAAATGGTGTCGTATTGGCCTGCCCAGCCGAGATTGTCCCGCCATCCGCCAAAGGCATAGTTGGTGTGGCCAACAGCGAGATCGGGTGCAGAGTTTGCTCCACCTTGGAGGTCTCCAATAGCAACGGTCGACGGTCGTCGACTCGCAGGATAAGAAAGCGGACTCACGTGCCCGCCGTTTCCGTCAGAAAGGGTCACTTGAATGGTCGTAGGGTAGTTGAGGTAGAAGCCCGATTCAGTGCCTCCAGCTGAGTCCGTGGTGTTCTCTTGGAAGGCAATGGTGGGGTTGACGAAGTCAGGTTCGCCGTCTCCATTCAAATCATCAACGGCCATGGCATAGGAAATGTACGGCCCGAAGTAGGCCTTCTGTGTGTTTCCAAAGGTGCCTTGAGCGGATGCAGACATGAACGTGACGTTTTCAGCATTCGAATCCATCATAGCGATGGTATCAACGTATCCGTTGCCGCCAAGGTCAGCGATATCGAAATCCCGGGAACCAATAACACCGAATTGAATGATGGTTGGATTTGCGGACTGAGTGGTGATGTCGGCAGGATAAGAACCAGGGGTTGTAGCAACACCCGTGCACGAATATTCCACGATGGTGACGTTGTCCGCATTGCCGGGGTTGGTGACGGAACCGGTGCTGTAGTCAACACCGTATCCACGCAAGAGGAAAATATCGTCGTCTGTACAGGAACCGCCAAGTCCTACCGATTGTGTTTCTCCGTAGTCGCCTACTTCGAGGGTTTGGTAGATGTGTTGCGTGGAAAGGCCGAGGAACGTTGGGGTGCCTTGGGTTGTAGAGGTAATAGGACTTCGATAGGTGACGACGTTTTGTCGAGTGATGTCCTCTTCCAATTCGAGAACGTAGATGTCATCGTTGCCGTCTTGGTCAGCGTCTCCGACGGTCATGTCCCAGACCCAAAAGTGAGTGAAACGGGCTCCAATGGTCCAATCTCGGTTGTTGCATCCATCGTTTTCAATGATGGTGACGTTGCCGGGTTCACCGGCAGGTGCGCCTTGATCGTTGGTCTTGAACGGGTTGTTCTTCTGGTAGATGACAATGTCAATGGCGTCGTCTCCGGTGAATTCACCGACTTCGACCTGCTCAACGTTCGCATACTCGTCCCAGTCTGCATTTCGGCTTTGATTGCCCGCCACCCAAATGTCCTGGCGCTCGTTAAAATTGCCGTTTCCATCGTTGTAGAGGATAGACATGGTGTGTGTTCCGTCGGTCGCAATCGCCAAATCGTTGTGGCCGTCGCAGTCGAAATCACCGATTGCGAGGTCCGTAGGGTCGCGGTGGGTCGTGTATGAGCGGGCCACTGAGGCACTGGCGGTTGTAGCCAGGGCAGCAGTGGTGCTGAGCACCATCAAAAGCGTCAAGAAAACGCTGCGCATTCGGGCCTTAGAGAGGTCTTTTTGGGTTTGCATGGACATCACTTGCTTCGGCCACGGCCTGTTCGGATATAATGCCTTTGTACTCAAGTTCCGAAATGACATGGGCGCAAGCCCCCATTTATGTTCAAAAATAGAACGGTTTTATCGCTTGAGGCACTGAAGTGAATGGGCGCCTCAAATTCTGCCGATGAGCCACTTCGGAGACGGACTCCAACCCGTGGCATCCCCACCGTGAATTTTTACCAATTTTCCAGCAGAAAAGAGCGATTCCAACCAAACTTCGAGAGCAGTTCCTTCTCGACCTCCAAGCTTGCTGCTTGCAATTTCTTCGATGTCTTCGGTACGAAGGCCCGTCATGCCATGATCTCGCACCACAAGTTGCAGCAATTCCCTCAACCATGCTTCCGCCATGGGGTCAACGCTCGTTGCACCTTGCACCGGCATGGGCGGGTCCATGTCGTCCAAGATGTCCATCAAGTCGATGAGGTCGGGACGTTCTGCAGGCATCATGCCCACTTGATTCAATTTTTCTTGAAGGTTCAATTCACCGATAGGTCGGCGCACCACCGGGATTCGAGATGGGTCAGGTTCTGGTCCCATATCCGCCGGCCTTTGGTCTTCTGGAGCATCGTCCATTTCGATGTCAATACCGGCTTCTTGACGCTTACGACTCACGCTTGAGAGGTTGGTCGCCTTGACCTCAGTCCCGATTGGCATGGTCCAACCGACGCCCCCCAGACCGAGTTCGTCAACGTACTTCTGGACCCAATCGGCAGCCCCTTCGATGACAACGTTCACATCGTGGTCATCGGAACGGAATCGATACCGCACGTTGCCTCGAAGTTGACGCATCAATCGCCGCTGTGCGGCATCTGATTTTCAATCTACTGCATTCATGCAGTGGACTGAGCCATCTCGCGCAGAACCGTGTGAAGGATGCCACCGTTTCGGTAATATTCGACCTCAACAGGGGTGTCCAATCGGATTTGCGCCTCGAAGGAAGAGGTTTTGCCGTCCGGGTGGTCCACCTGAACGGTGACCCACTCTAGAGGTTGGACCTCATCGTTCAATGGAATGGTGAAACTTTCGTGCCCTGTCAAGCCGAGCGTTTCGTGAGATTCACCCTCCTTGAAGGTCAAGGGAAGCACGCCCATGCCTACCAAATTGGAGCGGTGAATACGTTCGAACGAGGTGGTGATGACGGCTTTGACACCGAGCAAGTAGGTGCCCTTAGCCGCCCAGTCTCGAGACGAACCGGTTCCGTACTGACCTCCGGCGAGAACGATCTTGGGCGCTTGAATTTGAGCCGCATCGTACACCGACATGACTTCTCCATTCTCGTGGTTAAGTGCAAAACCACCTTCGGTTCCTGGAGCCATTTGGTTACGGATTCGGACGTTTGCAAATGTACCACGCATCATGATTTCGTGGTTGCCACGACGGCTACCGAAGGAATTGAAATCGCGTCGTTGCACGTCACGCTCAACCAACCATTGACCGGCTGGGCCATCAGCTGGGAACGAGCCTGCTGGTGAGATGTGGTCCGTCGTGATGGAGTCGCCCAACTTGAGCAGCACCTTGGCGGATTGAATGGATTCGATGGGCGCAGGGGATGGCGAAAGGCCGCTGAAGAACGTTGGAAGTCGGATGTACGTGGATTCCTCGGCCCAAGGGTAGAGCGGAGAAGGTTCAGCGGGAATGCTGTTCCAACGAGGTTCGTTCATCGCATCGGCGTAGCGCTGACGGAACATTTCAGGCGTGATGACCTTCATGGCCTCTGCCACTTCTTCGTCAGAGGGCCACACATCGGACAACATGACCGGTTGGCCTTCTCCGTCGTATCCGATTGGCTCGGAGGTCAAATCCATCTCAAGGTTTCCAGCGATGGCGTAGGCCACGACCAAAGGAGGACTTGCAAGGTAGGAGGCTTTCACCTTCCCGTGAACGCGACCTTCGAAATTCCGATTGCCTGAAAGGACGGACCCCACGATAAGGCCCGCTTCGTCAATGGCGGCTTCAATCAGCTCCGGTAGAGGCCCAGAGTTGCCAATGCAGGTGGTGCAGCCGTACCCAACGGTGTGGAAGCCCATGGCGTTCAGGTCGTCTTGCAGACCGGTTGCTTCGTAGTATTCGGTAACCACCCGACTTCCGGGAGCGAGCGATGTTTTGACCCAGGGTTTGACCGAAAGGCCTCGCTGGCGAGCCTTGCGGGCGAGCAAACCCGCTGCCAACATAACACCGGGGTTTGAGGTGTTGGTGCACGAAGTGATGGCAGCAATGACCACATCTCCGTGGTTGAGGTCAAAGATTTCACCGTCCATTTCCACAATGGCACCCTTTGAGAGGTCTTCTTTGGCCAACCCGTGGCCGTGATGGCCCACTTCGTGGGTCAAACTCTCGACAAAGTGCGATTTCATCGCGTCCAAATCCACGCGGTCTTGGGGGCGTTTCGGGCCAGCAAGGGCAGGAACAACGTTGTTCAAATCCAATTCGAGGACAGCGGTGTAGGATTTCTCATCCGCACCTTCACCGCACCAAAGGCCCTGCGCCTTGGCGTAAGCTTCAACGCCGGCGACAGCCTCATCTTCTCGTCCAGTCAAACGAAGGTACTCCAACGTCCGCTCATCAATCGGGAAGAAACCGCACGTGGCTCCGTATTCTGGTGCCATGTTAGCGATGGTGGCCCGGTCGGCCAGAGAAAGTGCCTTCATTCCTGGTCCAAAGAATTCAACGAACTTACCGACAACACCGTGTTCCCTGAGCATCTCAACGATTCTCAAGGTCATGTCCGTGGCGGTCACGCTGGGTTGGAGGTTTCCAACCAATCGGACACCGACCACGTCGGGCGCCAACATGTAGATCGGTTGACCGAGCATGACGGCTTCGGCTTCAATGCCACCGACACCCCAGCCCAAAACACCCAAACCGTTGACCATCGTGGTGTGCGAATCCGTTCCAACCAGCGTATCAGCGAGCCAAACACCCTCTTCTTGCCGGGCCACACTGGCCAAGAATTCGAGATTTACTTGGTGGACAATACCTCGGGAGGGAGGGACTGCTTGGAAATTCGCAAGGGATTGTTGGCCCCATTTGAGGAAGGTGTAGCGCTCCATGTTGCGGTGGTATTCGATGTCGAGGTTCATGTCAAGAGCGTCGCTGCGGGCACCAGAGACATCAACTTGAACCGAGTGGTCAATGACCAGGTCAACAGGAACTTGCGGGTTCACCTTTTCCGGGTCGCCGCCCATTTCCACCATGGCGTCGCGAAGGGCTGCCAAGTCAACCACGGCGGGAACGCCGGTGAAGTCCTGCAAAATGACACGGGAAGGGCGGAAGGGGATTTCGCCACGCTCTCCGTCGGGCGTCCATGCAGCGATGGTGCGGATGTCCTTCTCGGTGATGAGGAAGCCGTCATGACCTCGCAGGGCGCCTTCTAGAAGAATACGAATGGAATATGGAAGGTGGGCGGTGGGGACGCCGTTGGCATCAAGGGCGTCCAAGGAAAAATAATCGCCGCCAACACTGAGGGTTTGCCGTGCGTTGAAGGGGTCCAAGGTCGCCATGAATCTTCGGAAAACTCACACGCCTATGAACAAAACCCTTTCTCTGGAATGCCCAAGGTTCACGGGGTTCAAACCCCTCGAGGAACAAACTTCACCAGAATTGGTACCAAGGCGTGGTCTCTGAGCCCACGAAGGTCGCTGATACAAGTTCAACATCTTGAGCGGGTTTGTCGTTGTCACCGGTCACTACGCCGGAGATCGAGGTGACGTGGTTGCATCCACTGGTGATTTCCCCGAACACCGTGTGTTGTCCGTCCAGCCAGCTCGGAGTGCTGTCGTTTGGAATCAGGAAGAATTGACTGCCTCCAGTGTGAGGTGCGTTGGTTTTCGCCATCGAGATGGTGCACGGTTCGTGGTTGAGGCCGTTGTCGGCTTCATCGGGGATGGTGTAGGAGTTTTCTGGACAGTCAGCCTCCATGCCGCCGTCCTGACCATTGCAGTATCCAAACCACTTGGCAGCGTGTCCGCCGGTGCCGTCGCCGTTGGTGAAATCGCCACCTTGAATCATGAAATCATCGATGACACGGTGGAAGATGGTGCCGTCGTAATCACCGTTTTCGACGAGGAGTTTGAAATTCTCAACGTGGACAGGCGCTGCGTCAGGATAGAGTTCAATGGTGACCGTCCCGCTGTTGGCGCCACCGTTCCATGTCAACTCGAGGTCGACGATATCAGTGGTGGTCCCGGCCCGATTGGCGACGTTGATCATCGCCAACACCAACACGCCAGCTAGGAAGATGGCCATGATGCCGGCTGGCGTCGGGGTTCCTTCGTTGAGAAGACGAGGGAAACTGGTTTCGCTGATGCCTTTATCCTGCATTTCGTTGAGCAGGTCATTGTAGGTTCGGTCGGCTTTTTTGTCCCGTGGATTCTTTTTGGTCGCTTCTCGTAAGAGGGAAGCAGCGCGGCGGTATTCAGCACGGTTGTTGCGGGCTTTGGCTTCCAACCACGTGGCGTGTCCGGCCAGTCGGAGCGTTGTAGGCTCGTTTCCGCCAGCATCAGCGTCGCGCAGAATCTTTAGCGCAGATTCGCCTTTTCCTTTGGTGATGGCCTTCTCGGCTTTGTCCCAAGCCGTCTTCATTGCATCGTCCGCCATGACCCTACGCAATGGCTGTATGGTTTTGAGTCTCACCCTTGTTTCTGATTCACAAGGTCTCGCAAGTCACTCAATTGACTGGACTGTTGTTCAGGGTTGACTTCTGCCGAGCTGTTTTCCTCGACATCAAGGGTTGTTACTGAATCGTCATGATTCCAATGAACAAGACCGCTGAGCGCTAACATAGCCCAGAGCAAAAGCGGTGGGGCGAGCTCGAGGTTGATGGAAAATTTGTAGAGGAACGGAGGGGCGAGTTCAGCCTTGAAATCAAAGCCGTTTGCAGGGTCAATAGCGATCATCGTTAGCAACCAAATGAAAACCGCACTGGCGGTCACAGCCACCATTCTGGCCTGTGAACGTCCGGTAGTGAACAAGAATATTGACACGAGGACAACGGTGTTCAGTAGACCAAAGGTGGCGTCGGTAAAGTAATCTGAACCCACTTCCGATTGAAGAAGCGGCACGATGGCGCTGAAAATGGTGTGAGGGATAGCAACAATGACAATCCACCATTTTGGGTTGAGAAGGTCTTTCAAATTCCGGTCAAAGATTCGTTTCATGGTTGTTTGGCCTCCTCAAGGGTCAGTGATTCGGTCTCGTCGCTTTTTTCCCATATCTTCCTTGCACCGAGAGCAACGCTCACGCCGAAAGAGAACACAAGGAGCAAAATCAGCGGCGTCATGCTGATGCTCGTGGATGAATCATCGTCCGAACCACCGCTCGAATCGGAGCCAGCCTGTCGATTACCTCCATCAAAGGGATAGGCGTCAAATATGTCCAGGAGACCATCATTGTCGTCATCAACGTCGAGGTTGTTTCCGATTCCATCACCGTCATTGTCGGCCCATTCTGTGAAGTCGGTGGGGTACAAGTCAAGCACGTTGGGCACGCCGTCACCGTCAATGTCAAGGTCAACAGCATCGGGTTCTCCATCGTTGTCAAGGTCGGCTGAAGAAGAGGCATCGAACGGGAACGCATCCTCTTCGTCAAGGATACCGTCGTTGTCGTCGTCAGGGTCAGCATTGTCGCCAATGTCGTCCATGTCGTTGTCGGCCCATTCGGACGCGTTGAACGGGAAGGCATCAACCGTGTCGTTGTAGCCATCGTTATCGTCGTCGGTGTCGGCATTATCACCAACCGCATCGCCGTCGTTGTTGGCGTGCTCGGCTGCGTTGAACGGATAGAGGTCGTTTTCGTCCACCACGCCATCGTTGTCGTCATCCGGGTCGTTCTCGTCTGAGATACCGTCCTCGTCGAAATCGTTGACGATCACAACTTGGCCTAATTCATCGTCCTCTGAGTCAGGTGTACCATCGTTGTCGTCGTCCGTATCGGCGTTGTCGCCGATGCCGTCACCGTCGTAATCAAACGCTTCGTTGGGGTCGAGCGGGAAGGCGTCGTCGGCGTCGCCCACACCGTCATTGTCGTCGTCTGAATCAGCGTTGTTACCAATGCCGTCAGCGTCCGTATCGTATTGCTCAGT
>Ga0208277_1000120_pt1 | contig 44372 bp, 45 predicted proteins | sample ETNtaG_5_FD_185782 | JGI IMG/M metagenome (GOLD analysis project Ga0208277, IMG submission 185782) | Marine microbial and viral communities from oxygen minimum zone, Eastern Pacific Ocean - ETNP201406SV205 (SPAdes) (version 2) | ecosystem: Environmental > Aquatic > Marine > Oceanic ...
TTCGGATTCTTCTTCGGATTCTTCTTCGGATTCTTCTTCGGATTCTTCTTCGGATTCTTCTTCGGATTCTTCTTCGGATTCTTCTTCGGATTCTTCTTCCTCTTCTTCAGATTCTTCTTCGGATTCTTCTTCGGATTCTTCTTCAGATTCTTCTTCAGATTCTTCTTCCTCTTCTTCGGATTCTTCTTCCGATTCGCTTTCTGATTCCTCTTCCTCTTCTTCTTCACTTCCTTCAAGACTTGCCGAATAACTTGCTAAGGCTTCAGCAGTTAAAAGTTCAGGAGTATCAATATCGTCATAAGGGTCATTTACTTCAACAACAAAACCATCTTCGGTCAAAAGAGTTCTGCCGTCTTGGTTGTTTAATGGAATAACTTCCATTTCCTGACCATAGACAAAAGCAGCTGAGGTTGTCTCAGCATCGGAATCAACAATAACAATCCCGCCTCGAATACCAACTGTGGCAACACTGGTATTAATGGTTGCAGCATTTTTCTTGGTGACCTTCCCTCCGACTAATCTTAAAAGACCAGTTGCTTGCATTTCTAGAAATCCATCATTGGTTTCAGGGTTGTAAACGAATTTATCCAGGACAACTTTCGAATTGGGCCCGATGGTAAAAGCTGTTCCATCGATTAAAATCATTTGCGCCTTACCTTTTTCATCGGTTTCAATGGTTCGGTTTTGGATGATCTTATAACCCTCTTCAACCAGGCGACGTTCAGCGAACATCCCCGAAGGATCGTAAAAGTTATCGGTTGTCGTAGTGTTTACTGCAGCAGCTACACCTATCTCCTCCTGGGCATAGGCAAGGAGTCCCGCAGATAATCCCACCAAGGTGACAAAAAGTTTTAAAAAGATGTTTTTGGTACTTTGATGAGATAAAAATTTAATTTTTATCTTCATATTGAGCTCATTTAAGCAAAATCTGTGTTGCTTGTCATATTTTCTGTACACTATGTCAAAAATGAGTAAAACCAAAGAAAAATTAGTAGATGCCGCAATTGAATACTTAAATTCTGAAGGTAAAGCAAAAATGAGTGTCAAGAAACTCATAAAAATAGCTGATGTAGGGTATGGAACTTTTTACAATCACTTTGATAGCATCGAAGACATCCAATTTGAGGCATTGAGCAAAACGGTAAAAGGCATGCTGATTGACTTCAAACTCAATGTGATGAATGAAAAAGATTATGTGTATGTCATTTATTTAGCTTTGTTGCGGGCCTTGAACTTGTTGTCAAATTCGCCATCAATTAAATGGTTATTAGATGATATTCAAATGGTTGTTAAAGTCTTTAAAGAAACAACTCAGCCAAACATGGAAAATACCTTTCTCAATGCTGTTAAAGCGAAACAAATTAAAAATACCGATATTGAGGATCTAATAGACTTTCGTCTTTCGCGTCATTATATGCAATGGGCAGCAATGGGCGCAGTCCAACAAATAGTCGACGGTGACTTATCGGAAAGAGAGGCGTTCAAAAAATTAGCTAAAAATGTACTAGTAGTCGATGTACCTAATGAGCAAAGGGATAGAGTGATAGAGCGTATTCTAAAAGAAAAGCACCCATGGGAGATTACGGATAACGACGATAAATAAAGTCAGTCGAACCCAAAGTTGAATCAACAAAAGCAATTTCTCTTACCAATTCACCGGCATCGTAATAAATTTTTTCTTTGTAGTTTTTACCGTTTAAGGTGCCATAAAGAGTAATTTCTTCATCAGAGAAAATCAATTCTGCAAGAAGGCTTAAATTATTGGATTTTCTTAAAAATTTCAAAGCTTTATTTACCTCTGGTTTTGCTTCAATAGAAAGGGCATCTTTGACATCCGTTAATACTTCTTCAAAAGTCTCCTCAAGTGTTTCTTTCAATTCGGTGGTGAAATCTTTCATTTCTAGTTGTATATCCGGTTCTTCGATTTCTGCTGTTGCGACAAGCCAAGTTCTTAAATAATTCACCGAAAGCGCTATATTAGAACCACACTGCTCGATGCGATAAAGTTGACTGCGCTCCAAAACGAATGGATATGTAAATACTTGTAAATAACTCAAAAATCCTGAGTTTTCAGCCAGTGCCTCATGAAAAGCCTCATAATTATCAATGCGATCCAATTCCCAAAGGCCTTGAAGTTTATTTTCAGCAACTGGAGTCTCGCAATCAGTAAAAACTGCAGTTGGCAGTGGCGAGTAAGTGCCGTAACGCGCCCCTAAGACAAACAGAAGAGAGGTGAGAAATATCAGAAGCCAGCGGGACATGATTTTTGATTTTAGCGAGTTTGCTTTCCAAGCACCAGCAGTACTTTTCCCTGCTCTTTAGTTGGCGTTTGTGTTTTTTGGCCTTAGAATATTTACAAGCCTTCCATAAACAATTAGGAGAAACAAATGGATTTAAACTATGGTGCAGAATATGAAGATTTCCGTAAGGACGTTGAAGCCTTTTGTAAGGAATATCAAGGTGTATCTTTCAAGAGTGAGAGCAATGACAACAATATGTCAGATGCTTTGAGCGGTTCTTCAGCTACAAAAAAATCAAAAAAAGAAGTTACCCGTTCTGAGTGGCAGCAAATTTTAATTGAAAAAGGCTATATCGCTAGAGCAATTCCTAAAGAATATGGTGGCTATGGTGGTGAAACTGACATCATCAAAAGTCGAATCATTGCAACTGAATTTTCCAAAGCTAAAGTTCCAGGCGGAATGGGCGGTCAAGGAATCGATATGTTGGTTCCCACCCTACTTGAATGGGGTAGTGAAGAACAAAAACAAAAGTACATCCGCCCTACTTTGCATGGTGAGATGATTTGGTGTCAGGGTTATTCGGAGCCCAATGCTGGAAGTGATTTAGCGAGTTTGCAAACCAAAGGAGAACTCATTGATGGAAATTGGGTAATCAATGGACAGAAAATTTGGACCAGTACCGCGCAATACTCACAAATGATGTTTTGTTTAGTGAGAACTGAACCGCAAGCGCCTAAGCATTCCGGTATCAGTTTCATTTTAATTCCAATGGATACTCCTGGCATTGAAATCAGACCTCTAGTAGATATGACTTTAAAGGCAGGCTTCAATGAAGTGTTTTTTGATGACGTCACCGTTCCAGAAGAGAATATCGTAGCCAAACGAGGTGAAGGTTGGTCGGTAGCGAACTCGGTTTTGGGTCACGAACGTGGTTCCTTGGCTGATCCAAATGCAACCATGAATCGACTAAATACTTTAATTAACATGATGAAAGAGCAAACCATTGATGGTAGAAGATTGATAGATATTCCTTCTTATCGAGATCGTCTCATGCAAGTTCAAGGTAAAGTCATGGCAAGTCAAGCGCATTCCTTAAGATTGCTCTCTTCGAAAATCAATCCAGGACAAAACGTAAAATTAGGTGGAATGATACAAAAATTAGTTGGGACTGAGTTGCGTCATGAACTTGAAGGTCTTGCTATAGATGTACTCGGAGAAATTGGTACTTTGTACGAAGACAGTCCTTATTTAAAAGAAGATGGTTCTTTCCAATTCACTTACATGTATTTCCTTGGTTTGATCATTGGTGGTGGAACCAATCAAATCCAAAAAAATATCATTTCCGAGCGTGGTTTGGGAATGCCAAAAGAACCTAAAGTCACGGAGGCCTCGTAATGTTTTTTGGGTTATCAGAAGAGCAAGAACAATTTCAAGATTACGTTAAAAAGTTTTTGGCCGACAATGTTTCGGTTGATGAAATTAGAAAAATTACTAACGGTGAAGATGAGGCATTGGCAAAAGAAATCTATGGTGGTCTCATAAACTTAGGCATAAATGCACTTTTAGTACCCGAAGAGCATGGTGGTTTGGGAGCGGACTTATTATCTGCCGTCGCTGTTGCGCAAGGTTTGGGTTCTGGAGTTGGGCCTATTCCGTTTGCAGGTGCTTATGTAATGGCGCCAATTGCAATTAACCTGGCAGGTTCCGATGAGCAAAAAACTAAGTACTTACCGCAAATCGTCTCTAATGAAACTAAGTTTGGAGTGGGTTTGAGTGAATATGTAGCAGCTCGAGAAGATGCTGGGATTGATTTAGCCAGTGGCAAAGCTAATGGCAAAGCTTTGTTTGTAATCGATGGTGATGAAGCAGATTTTTTCTTACTTGCCAATAAAGGGGGCGTGTTGTTTTTAGTAGATGCAAAGGACAAGGGTATTGAAATTACTAAATTGACTTCCGTAGACAAAACCAGATCTTACTTGGAATTAAATCTGAAAAATGTTGCTGCTGAAATTTTATCAGGCTCAGAAAGCGATCCTGAGATTGCAAAAAAAGTTCTGGATGCTGGCCGCATCATTTTTGCTGCTGACAGCTTGGGTGCCTCAGAAAGTATGATTGAAAAAGCGGTTTCGTATGCGAAAGAACGTAAACAATTCAATCGAGTAATTGGTTCCTTTCAGGCGGTAAAACATATGTGCGCCGAGATGGCTTCGGATTTGGAGCCTTGTTATGCCATGTTGTGGCAGGCAGCCCATTCTTTTGACCACGATCCTGATGAAGCTCGTTTGCAAGCTTGTCAGGCAAAATCGCATATTTCTGAAGTTGCAAAAATGGTTTCTAAAAAAGCTACCGAAGTTCATGGCGGTATGGGCTTTACCGATCTTTTGGGACTACATTATTGGTTCAAACGAATTGGTCTAAACCGGCAACTTTTAGGCGGTCCGGAATTGATTCGCGAAGAAGCTGCCGAAATTCAAGGCTTTAATCAGTAATTCGATAAACCTTTGCAGCTGTTTGATAAAAGAGCTGATCTTTTTCAGTTGAGCTGCAGTCTTTTGCCATTTTTTTAAAGGCATTCCATAACACAGGATAAGAAATGGAAGCTTTGTCGACTGGAAAGTTACTTTCAAACATGCATCTTTCAGGTGAGAAATACTCAAGAGTTGTTTCGTAATAAGCTTTTTGTTTGCTTACAAACTCATCGGATGTTGGTGGTTTTGTTTGCAAATGAAAACCAAAACCATTAACCGGCATAGCAAGTCCACCAAGTTTGGCATAAACATTTTCGTGCTGACTTAGTTCTTTTAAATCCTTTTGCCATTGAAGAAAAATTTCAGCTTGTTTATTTTCATAAGGCCCGATGCCTAAAGGACCACTAAAGTGATTTAGGATGATAATAAGGTCTGGAAATTTTTTGGCTAATTCAGTAATTTGTGGAATCTGATGGTGATACTGCCAAGCTTCGAAAACAAAACCAAATTTGGTAAGAGTCTGTAATCCGTCTAAAAAACTTGGTAAGAGATACAAACCTTCACAAGCATCGTGATGCGAATTACGAACATTGGAATGGGGATCCCACCCACCTGCATGACGAATGCCTTTGAACAATTCTTGTCCAACTGCCAAATGCTTTTCCAATACTCGTTCTGCTTCAAAACCCAACAACATATCGACATGACCAACGATTCCTGAAATGGTTGCTTGATTTGGATCTGCTTTGGATGCATCTGCCAATTCTTTGACAAATTCTGTCTCCCCTACTGGATTCAATACTTCATCTTCTAAATTCCAGTAGCACTGGCTGCAGTCAATGAAAACCGTATTAGTCACGTTATGTCCAGAGCTGGTATCAGCCCAAAGATCATTTAACAGATATTGATTTCCTTCTTTGCTTCCAGGCCAAAGATGATGATGCGGATCAATGATCCTTTGCTCTGGATCTATGATCTCCTCAGATGTTTGAGCCAACCATTCTGCTTGAGAAAGATTGCTCATCTTTCTTTAGTGAGCTTTTTTAACTAATCGTTGAGCGTGCAGGATTGGCTCTGTATAGCCGCTGGGTTGTACGCGACCCTTAAGAACCAAGTCACAAGCTGCCTGAAAAGCATCCCCATCATAATCGGGCGCCATGTTTTCATATTCAAGGTCCCCAGAGTTTTGTTCATCGACCACGACAGCCATTTTTTTCATGGTCTCTAAAACTTGAGTTTCATCACACAAACCATGATGCAGCCAGTTAGCAATATGCTGACTGGAAATTCGACAAGTTGCTCGATCTTCCATTAAGCCCACATTATTGATGTCTGGTACTTTGGAGCATCCCACACCTTGATCAATCCAACGCACCACATAACCTAGGATTCCTTGCGCATTGTTATCCAGCTCGGCTTGGATTTCTTCAGCTGATAGCTCTTCTTTTAAAAGCGGAATTTCCAAGATTTCGTCCATGCTTGCTTCTTTTCTTTTTTGCAAATCTTCCTGCACACTTGGGACGCTGATTTGATGATAATGCAGCGCGTGTAAGGTTGCAGCCGTAGGCGAAGGCACCCAAGCACAATTAGCGCCCGCTTCAGGATGAACGGTTTTGTTTTCGTACATACCAAGCATTTCATCTGGCATAGCCCACATACCTTTTCCGATTTGCGCTTTACCTTTGAAACCAGTTTGTAAACCCTTATCTACGTTCCAATCTTCGTAAGCTAAGATCCAAGGCTCTTGCTTCATTTGCGCTTTTCTAATCATTGGGCCTGCTTCCATGGAAGTATGAATCTCATCACCAGTACGATCTAAAAAGCCAGTATTAATAAAGATCACACGATCTTTAGCAACTTTGATGCATTCTTTTAGATTTATTGTTGTGCGACGCTCTTCATCCATGATGCCAATCTTTGCTGTCAATGGAGCTAAACCAACCGCTTTCTCAACTGCAGCAAATAAATCGCAAGTCAATTGCACTTCTTTTGGACCATGCATTTTAGGTTTAACAATATAAATGCTTCCGGTACGACTGTTTTTGAAAGTGCCGTTGCTTAGTAAATCGTGTTTGGCAATGGTGATGGTAAACATGGCATCCATGATGCCTTCAAAAATCTCATTACCTTCAGCATCCAAAATAGCAGGAGTAGTCATTAAGTGTCCGACATTTCTTACCAACATCGTGCTTCTACCTGGCAAAGTGAATCCTGCGCCTTCAGGATTTGAATAATCTCGATCAGGATTGAGCTTTCGAGTCATGGCCTTTCCACCTTTATCAAAAGTTTCCTCAAGGTTACCTTGCATCAAGCCAAGCCAGTTACTGTAAACTGTAGCTTTGTCTTCACCATCAACAGCAGCAACCGAATCTTCACAATCCTGAATGGTAGTAACTGCTGATTCAACTAAAATATCTTTAATTCCGGCAAGGTCGTCTTTACCGACTGAGTCTTCACGATCGATTTGTACCTCAACGTGCAGATTGTTATTTTTCATTAAAATGCCTGTAGGATTCTCAACATCTCCAGAATAGCCAACAAACTTATCGTTATCTGCCAAAATTACTTTGGTTTGATCTTTGAGTGTAATTTCCAAATTACCGTCAGCAATTTGAAATGCCGCAATTTCTTGATAGGTGCCATTACTTAGAGGAAAGTTCTCGTTCATAAAGTTTTTGGAAAACTCAATAACTTTGTCTCCCCTTACAGGGTTATAAGCTCCTCCGCGTTCGGCTCCATCGTCTTCAGAGATCATATCCGTACCGTACAATGCATCGTAGAGACTACCCCATCTAGCATTGGCAGCATTTAGAGCAAATCTAGCATTCATCACTGGCACTACTAGTTGTGCTCCTGCGATCGTAGATATTTCGGCATCTACATTTTTGGTTTCAATTTCAAAATCATCATTGGTATCAACCCAGTAGCCAATTTCTTTTAAAAAGGACTTATACGTTTCTTTATTAAATTCTTTATTTTCTTTATGCCAATTATCTATTTTAGTTTGTAGCTCTTCTCTTTCTGCCAACAAAGCTCTATTTCTGGGGGTAAATTCTTTGACGACTTCATTAAAAGAATTCCAGAATTGCTCAGGCTCCACATCGATATTCACACAAACTTTTTCACTAATTAATTTGTCTAAATCTTCACTTACTTGAAGATCGCCTCTTTGGATACGATTTGTCATTTTGGTTCCTATGATTTTGTTCTAATAAAAGAATGATTTTAGCAGCAGTAATAAAATTTAAAACAAGTTTGTTAATCGACTTATAATAAAGCCCAATGAAGATAGAAAGTTTACTTAAAGACCTGATTAAAATTGAATCGATCACGCCTAAAGATGAAGGTTGTTTTGATCTCATTGAGCCATTTTTGAAAGACTTGGGCTTCAAATGCGAACGAATTGATTACGACAATGTCGAAAATCTCTACGCAGTGCTTGGTAACGAAGGTCCTTTGATGTGTTTCTTGGGACATACTGATGTTGTGCCAACCGGGCCAGTTGAAAATTGGACTCAACCGCCCTTTTCAGCCGTGACCATAGATGGTCATATGTACGGTCGAGGTACCGCTGACATGAAAGGAAATATTGCAGCCTACCTTTTGGCCTTAAAAGATTTCTTAAAAACCAACCCTACTTTAAATTATCGTTTAGCAGTGCTTTTAACTTCCAACGAAGAAGGTGAGCCTGAAGACGGCAAAATCGATGTCATTATCAAAAAATTCATGGATGATGGTGAGCATATTGACTTCTGTTTGGTTGGCGAACCCTCTTCAAACAAAAAAGTTGGAGATACCATCAGAATCGGTAGGCGAGGTTCTTTAAGCGGAACATTAAAAGTTTTAGGTAAACAAGGCCATGTTGCGTATCCTGAAAAAGTTGAAAATCCCATTTTTACCAGCGCTAAATTAATCTCTGAACTAGAAAGCATTTCTTGGGATGAAGGGAATGAACATTTTCAACCTACGTCTTTTCAAATATCAAATATTAAATCTGGAACAGGAGCAACCAATGTTGTCCCGGGAGTTTTAGAGATGATGTTCAATTTTAGATTTTGTTCAGAATCCAATGAAGCTTACTTAAAAAAAACTTTTGAGGCTGTTCTTAAAAAGCTCGGTCTAAAATATGAGGTGGAATGGGTGTTAAGCGGTTTGCCTTATTTGACTGAAAAAAAATATTTTATCGAACAGATCGTAGACTCTGTTAAATCCATCACTGGCTACGAACCGATCATCAATAATGGAGGCGGTACATCTGATGGGCGTTTCTTACAGGTAATGGGTTCAGAGATTGTAGAACTTGGTCCATTAAATGAAACAATCCATAAAACCGATGAGAATGTCAGTCTACAAGACTTGGAAACGCTAAAAGGAATATATAAAAATCTTTTGGAAAGACTCAATTCGAATTAGCCAAAGCTAAACTTCTTCGATATCCCTAAAATTTGGTTTTCTTTTTTCTAAAAAGGCCTGAACACCTTCTTTAAAAACTGCTCCATCGCATAAAACGCGTTGTGTATCTCTCTCATAGTCTAATTGATCAGATAAAGACACTTGAAGGGCATTATCGTGAGCTTTTACGATTGCCTTCAAACCAGTAATAGCTCCATCTGCCATTCGGCCTGCTAACTTGCAAGCTTCATCTAATAAGTCTTTTTCAGGAATAACTTTCCAAATCAATCCCCAAGCTTCTGCTTGAGAAGCACTGATATCCTCTCCTAATAAAGCCATACCGTTAGCTTTGGCTCGACCCAAAAGATTCGGCACTAACCATGAGGCTCCAACATCTGAAATGATGCCTAGTTGAGGACCAAAGACCAATTTAAATTTTGCTGTATCAGCAGCTAGAATTAAGTCTCCACAAAGAGCTAAACCAACACCACCTCCAGCAGCAATACCGTTAATGGCGTTAACTACAGGTTTTGGACAATTTACAATCTTTCTAACCAAGGGGTTAAACCCAATTTCCATGGCGTTTGCCGTTGATTCGCCTGGAGACCATTTTGGATCGCTAGGCCAGCCACCTCCAGCAAGATCTGCTCCGCTGCAAAATCCTCTACCTTCGCCCGTAAGAACCACAGTTCGGATTGACTGATCTGTATAAGCATTATCAAATGCTTCAAGTAGCTCATCAATGATTTCTTTATTGAGACTATTTAAGACTTTGGGTCTATTTAAGGTAATCACAAAGATTCCTTTCTCTTTAACTTCAGTTTTCAGTGAACTCATCTTTACCTCTATCTTTTTTTAAACTTTAGCACTTATGCGAAAAAGCTATATATATCTAATAATTAGCATAAAAATATTTAATATAACTATGAAGTATATATAGTAATCACATGCTAAATACAGATGACAATAAATTTGTATCGAACGAGTCTATTGGAGCTCAGCTTCACACTCCCCCTGAGAGTTTCAGTGACTCGTTCGCGCTTTTTATCACCAAAGCTCTGAGATTTTTTGCCGACACCCTTTTTCGAAAAAGATATGGTCACCGTGCTGTTGTGTTGGAAACGGTTGCGGGTGTGCCTGGTATGGTGGCAGGTGTCGTACACCACTTAAGATCTCTTAGAAATATGAAAGACGATAATGGCATGATTAAGGAACTACTTGAAGAGGCAGAAAATGAAAGAATGCATTTGATGACTTTCATTGAAATAGCTAAGCCTTCTAAATTAGAAAGGTTTTTAATTCTCCTTGCACAAATCTTTTTCGGAATTTTTTATACTCTTTTGTATATGTTTTTCAAAAAGACTGCCCACAGAATGATTGGTTACTTCGAAGAAGAAGCTGTTTTGTCCTACTCAGAATATTTAGCTGAAATAGATAGTGGCAAGATTTTAAATCGCCCCGCTCCTCAAATAGCTATTGATTATTGGAAACTTGAAGCTGAAGCAACTTTAAGAGATGTAGTCATTTCTGTTAGAGCTGATGAAGCAGGTCACCGTGATAAAAACCACGAATTTGCTGATCAAATCTAGTTTTATCTAATTGCTATCGGATTGATATACATCTGAACTGCACCCCTGACTTTAGCTTGTCCCAAAACAAATAGGAATTCGAAAGTCTTGTCTTTTGCCAGTGGTCCAGTATTCATGGCTTCTAAAATATAAATACCATTTTGTTGTAACAAGATAACGTGTCCTTGAAAGGGTTCTTCAGGATTTACCGGCGGAATAACATCCAATCCGTAAGTATCTGAGCCTACAGCAATGACTTCCAAGTCTGCCAAGTATTGAGCCAACTCCGGCGTCAAACCAGGAATTTCTGCGCCCCATTTTTCTGGAAATTTTTCCAGCATTGCATCTGTCCAACCTGTATGAAACAACACGACATCACCTTTTTGAACTTTTACGCCTTGTATTTTTTCTGCCAACTGTAATTCTTTAATCGAAAAAGTTTGCCCAGCCTTAAGATATTCAACACCAAGAATTTTTGTCATATCAAAAAGTACTCCACGAGTTACCATCGGAGGGACTTTCTCGATTCCTAACTTTGTGAGGCCTGTAATAGGAGCAATCTTCTTACCATCAAAACAGTTATAAAACTTGCCGTCTGGTCGACCGATATGTCCCAAACCATCAAGTTGAGAACCGATACCAAACCAGCCTTGAAAGATATCGTCGTTGTAGGTTGAATTCGGAAAAGCTTTTTCACCAAATTGTTGTGTGGGCTGAACCACCTGAAGATTCAAGCTCCTAGGAGGATAGGCAGGTGTATTTGAATCAAGCGTTAAACCCAGGCTGTAAACTTTTCCGGATTTAATAAGTTTCGCTGCATTTAAAACAGACTTATTGGTAATGAGATTTGCATTTCCGATTTCATCGTCCTTTCCCCATTTTGAATGTTCACAAGATTCAGTGGCCAATAATGTATTAAAGAAGAAAATGGAAGCAATTAGTAAATATTTCATAACGGCACTCCTAACATGGAGCGAGTAACGGGGTTCGAACCCGTGGCCTCGACCTTGGCAAGGTCGCGCTCTACCAGCTGAGCTATACTCGCAAGAAATTCAATGTACTCTGAGAAATAAGTTATTTCAAGTTAGATAGAATTTTTTTTAAGAAAAATTTAAACTCTGTATACCTATTAATTTTTATGACAGATCTTGCAGAATTTAAAAAGCTTATAGAAGAATCTTCTTACCCGGTATTCTTTACAGGCGCTGGAATAAGTACAGACTCTGGGATTCCTGATTTCAGGGGACCCAATGGGTTTTGGAAAAAAAATACACCGATTTATTTTCAAGATTTTATGTCGTCTGAAAATATGCGAAGAAAATATTGGGAACAAAGCGTGAATTTCAAAAGTAACTTTTCTCAATTTGAACCTAATAAAGGTCACAAAGCCATTGCAAATATAATTCAAGCAAAAGAAGGAGGACATTGTGTTACCCAAAATGTTGATAATTTACATCAGGCAGCTGGTCTTGAAGATGATCAGGTTACGGAAATTCATGGTAATGCAACATATGCCGTATGCCTAAATTGCGAAAAGAAATTTAAGCTTGAACCCATTCATGACGCATTCAAAGCAAATCACAAGCCTCCTACTTGTCAAGATTGCAAAGGTTTTATTAAAACAGCCACCATATCTTTTGGTCAGCCAATGCCAGAGAAGGAAATGATGCGTGCTCAAAACGAGGCGGCTAATTGCGATCTCATGATCGCAGTAGGTTCATCACTCGTAGTTTATCCTGCTGCAACGATTCCTTTGCTTGGTAAACAAAGCGGTGCCAAGTTTGTCATTCTAAATAATGAGCCTACCGAGATGGATCAGTTCGCCGACTTGGTCATCAATGCCAACATAAGTGAAACTTTTGACGTAATTCTTTAGAGGCTTTCTTTCTTATAATTTTTTTTATTTTCTTTTGACCGTTGAGGAAGAATTTTATATATTTCATCTGTCCCTTGTGCTCTTGGGGGAGACATGTGCAAGGGGCTCAAAAAAAAACCCTAGCTTTTCAGCTAGGGTTTTTCTATTAGGCTGATACTAAGCTGAATCTGCTTTAGCAGCTGCCCAAATTGCTAAACCGAATGCTGTTTTGTTAATCAAATCAGCAAGGTTATAAACAATGTTTAATGCTTCGTTATTGACTCCACCTGCGAAGTAACCAAGCGCGTAACCGACTGGGTATATTGCCCAACCTACAGTTACGATCCATTTAATCGTGTTAAATGCGCTTTGACTTGCAGAGTTTCCACTAGAGGCATTGGCTGCGGCAGTTTCACCAAGAAATATTTCATAGATGATGTATACCCAAGCAATCATTCCGACAGCAAAACCTACTGAAGGTGCCCATAGTCCTGTTTCACCAAGATAACCACCAACAAGCATTACAATCGATGCAATAAGTAAACGCCAGAATATACCTGCGCTTACCGCTGTAACAGCTGCAACAATCAAGTAAAACTCAATGATTTGAAGTGGTACTGTGATTAACCAGTCAATGTATCTAAATACCGTAGGGGAAGCTCCCATGTCTGACCACATTCCTCTCATGTAAAGGTAATGCCAGAAAGCAATACCAGTAACAAGACCTGCAACGGTAAGAGAAGTTCTCCACTTACCTGACACATCTTGTCTTTCTACAAAGAAGAATACTGTCGACGCTAACATAATAGCAGTCGCAATCCAGAACGAGATACCTACGTAATCGTTTGTAGCTAAATAGCTCATAAATCCTCCCAAAAGTGATTTAATTTATAAATTAACTCTCCTAAATGAGTTATGTTTAGATAATATACGTATTTTTTGAAAAACTCTAGGTTTTAAGCTTTATCCACCGACCAGATTCAAAGCGATATGTAAAGAGAATTCCTTTAACAATATAGTCGATAATTAAACTACCAAAAATGTATTCGATAGGGAATTCCAACCAAACAAAAAATCCTGCAAAGGTAAGCCTGAAGAAAACCAAACTAATGGTAATAATGTACAGAGGCGATTTGGTATCACCTGCTCCTCTTAAAGCTCCACCTAGAGCAAACTCTAAGGCCATCAAAGGTTGCATTATTCCTAAAAGCCAGACAAATAAAACCGTCAAACGAATGACCTCTGGGTCATCTACAAAGAAACTGGCGATCGGTCGAGATGCTAAAGCTAAAACTATGCCTAAAATTCCCATAGAGACCATGGTCAATCCAGCTGAGCGCCACCCGCTTCTTTTTGCTTCTTTAGGATTTTCTGCGCCTATAAATTGTCCGGTTAAAGTGGCTCCGGCTACTGTGAAACCTTGGCCAACCATAAAAGAAAGCATCAAAATATTGATACCAACGTTGTAAGCAGCAATCGGTGCATTGCCATACAAAGAAATTATCCAGAAATAGAGTAAAAGACCTAACTGGAAAACTCCTTGCTCAAGCCCGGCTGGAGTAGAAACATGAATCAGTTCTCTAAATCGAGAAAAGGAAAAACTGCTAAGTTTAGGTAAAGGAATGGTAATGATTCTAAAAATCCAAACTAAAATTCCTAATACTGTACCAATTGCAAAAGATATCCCGCCGGCATAAGCAGCCCCAACAACACCTAATTCAGGAAAGCCGAATCGACCGTTAACAAGCCCTATTAAAAGAAAAATGTTAATAATGTTCTGAATTAAACCCAAGTACAAAGGTGTTTTTACATCTCCTGCAGCTCTAATGGCAGCTCCTTGAACAATTGAGACTCCAAAAGCTGGAGCAAATAGGATTAATACTTTTAAATAATCTACAGCTAAATCTTTCGCATCGGATTCCAAACCAAACAGGTTCATTAGATCTTCGCCAGCAACCCAAATTACAAAGATTGAAATGAAACTTAAAAAGATACTTATTAAAATTGAGTCATACAAAACTTGGCTAGCTTCTTGATATCGTCTTGCGCCATAAGCTCGAGCTACCAAAGCCGTAGTTCCAGTTGAAATTGCCATCATAATGGATTGAATGACAAAAAAGATTCGACCCCCAGTACCTACAGCAGCAACTGCATCTGTTCCTAAATTTCCAACAGCTTTCAAAGCCACAACCCCAACAGAGGCAAACAAAACATTCGCTAGTATCGAAGGCCAGGCAAGACCCCAGACTGAAAGTGTTTCAGGGCTTGCGACCTTTTCTGTTGATTCTTCGTCAATATCTTTACGAGCAGTAGTTTCTTGCATGCTAAAAAAAATTTAGGATATGAGTTACGTTAAAAAGAATAACTGAATCCGAATCGCCATTGTATCGGAAGACCTGGAAAATATCTTTGCCCTGAAAAAGAGGAATAATCTGCTCTTTCAGCGTAACGTTTATTGAAAACATTCATTACACTAAAATTAATTTCAAGCTTCGAAGTTAAATTGTAAAAACCTCGAAAGTTAGTCAAATAATGTCCTGGATAACTATATTGGTTAGCAGGATCGATAAAATATTTACCCAAGTATTCTTCTTCAATTTGAAGAGTTAGCTTATCAATCGGGAAGATGTTAAAAAATAAACTGCCTTGCACTCGAGGTGCAGTATCGATCAAATTACCCTTGTAAACTCCAATAGATGATAAAGAGTAATCATAAAGATGTTCAGCAAAGCTCCATGCATATTTGATCATTAGCATAGGGGTTACATCCACAGAGCCAGAAATTTCAATACCTTGGTGTTTTGATTTTCCTCCGGCCACAGTTGATGCATCATTATCTTTATAGATGTAATTATTTTTTTTGGAAGAAAATAGAACAAATTTATTTAGATAGTTATCCCCAGTTGAAAGAAGTCCAAATTCTAGGGAATCTATTTTTTCAGAATTTAAGTCGGCCAAAGTTTGTGATTTTTGCAATCTAAAAAGTTCGTTTATTTGAGGCGGTCTAAAACCTTTACTGAATTGCAAAAAGAATTCATTGGCCATTACTTTCTTAGAAAAACCAAATCTAAAAGAATTATCAGAAAATGAAATATCAGTATCCGCAGGTCTTGAGTAATAACAGCCTCGATCTCCTTTATATATGCACTCAGATCCATCTTCTTTAGTTCTGCCGTCAAGCATAAGATTATCGTAATCGTAATTGAGTCTCTCAATTCTGATATTTGAAAATATTTTGTAATTTTCATCAGTTATAAATTCATGGGACAGAAACATTGCAATTAAGTTGCTGTCTACTTCAAAATCATAATGTAAGCCTTGAGGTCTTACGGCTTGATTGAAAGGAGATCCGGTTGTTAGTTCATTCTCTTGAATTTCTTCTAATTGAATACCTGCCATCTCAAAATTAATTCCAAAAGAAAGTTTGTGGTTAGGAAAGCTTTTCACGTCCATTAAAAAATTCAAACCGGAACTGTTTTGGCTGTTTTTTTCTACAGGCTTACCAGGCAGAAAGTGCTGGATGAAATCCATCTTGCTATGCCTCAGGTAAGGTCTTAACTGAAATTCAAAATTATCTTTAATTTGAGTTAAAAGCGTATTTAAGCGAAATGATTTAGCATCGCGATATGCTTCTGGATTTGCATTCGTCAATCTTAAATCTGATTTATAAGAGCTGATATAGCCCGCTGTTTCTTGGTTGATATTGGTTAAGTTTAAAAGTGTTGTAGCTTGCCAATTTTTGATGTTATTTTTTGCTTTGAAAGCTAATTTTTGTTGATCGAAACCGCTGGAATCTCTAAACCCCTGATCTCTATCTAAGGCTATCCCCAAAGACCAATTAGAAGCTTCTTGATATTGAAAAGACGCTTTGAAAGACTCATCATCATTTACTTCTGTCTTTAGATAATTATCTGCATCAACCTTAAGAGATTGAAAGTTGATTGCGCCATGCAAAGCATTACCGCCAAATCTTGCGCTAGATGGACCTTTTAAAATTTCAACCCTAGAAGCTAAATTTGTAGAGACTTCAAATAGATTATTAACATTACAAAATCCAGCTGGCCTAATTGGTAAACCGTCCTCCAAGATCAAGAAAGATCCGCAAGCTCCTGAACCGGTTAGTACAGGAGATCTCAAAGAGATTAGACTTTCTTGACCGGATCCTCTACTAATCCAGCTACCTGCAGATGTATTGAAAAGTTCTTTGTTGTGAGTGACATTTAAAAATCTTATTTCGTCAGAAGAGATTGTTTCTGAGGAAGGCTTGAAATTCCAATTCTGATTGGTAGAGACGGTTAATTCTTCGTTTGTTTCCGATAGAAAGGAAAAACTAGAAAAAAAAATCAATAAACAAAAAACGAAAGGCATGAGAGATTATATAAAAAAAGCAGGTAAGTTTCCTTACCTGCCTTTAGGGGGGAGGATAATTAATTAATCTTTAAACTCGGGGTAAGCTTCTACACCAATTTCTGAAACATCGAGTCCTGAAATTTCTTCTTCCTCTGTAGGTCTTAAACCAACTATTGCATTAAGTACTAATAAAGTACCCGCAGTACAGATAAATGCCCAAAGGAATATGGAAATAGCTCCGATAGCTTGAGTACCAAAGGCTCCAGCACCTGAAAGTGGTGTTGCCATGATGCCCCAAATACCAACCGTACCATGAGCGGAAATTGCACCTACTGGGTCGTCTATTTTTAAAACTGTATCTAGGAAGACTACTGACAGGTAAACAATTATTCCGCCGACGAATCCAATGATTGTAGCTAGGCCGCCTGAAGGGGTATCAGGAGCAGCAGTTATAGCAACCAAACCTGCAATAGCACCGTTAATGGCCATTGTTACGTCCGCTTTACCAGTTAGCATTTTAGCAATCAGCAATGCGCCAATCACACCACCAGCAGCAGAAGCATTTGTATTTAAGAAGACTTGAGCTACAGCATTTGCATTTGCAGCATCATTGATAGCTAATTGGGAACCACCATTGAAACCAAACCAACCTAACCAAAGTATTAGAGCACCTAAAGCAGCAATTGGAATGTTTGAACCTCTCATAACGTTTATAGAACCATCTGAACTATATTTACCTGTTCTTGGGCCAAGAATAATGACGGCTGCAAGTGCAGCAGCTGCACCAAATAAATGGACAACGCCCGAACCTGCAAAATCACTGTAGCCAATAGCATCTAACCAGCCACCGCCCCATTTCCAGTAACCTTGAACGGGATAGATAAAACCTGTTAAAACAATAGCAAATAAGAAAAATGGCACTAATTTCATCCTCTCAGCAACTGCTCCAGAAATAATAGACATTGCTGTTGCAACGAAGACTACTTGAAAGAAAAAATCAGCGGCATCAGAATAACCCAAATCAGTATTGAAGGTTAAACCACCTAATGACATGCCCCAAGTACTGCCGATCATTGGTAGATAAGCATTGTAAACGCTATCACCCGGGTACATTAAAAAGAAACCACATACTAAGTACATGACACACGCTATAGAGTAAAGACCAATGTTTTTCGTAACAATTTCTGATACGTTCTTGGTTCTAACTAAACCAGCCTCTAACATAGTAAATCCTGCAGCCATCCACATTACGAAGGCTCCAGAAACCAATAGATAAAAAGTATTTAATGCATACTCTAATTCACTCATTATTATTCTCCGTTATAGCGTCCTCACCAGTTTCACCTGTTCTGATACGAACGACATCGTTAAGTTCTGTTATAAAAATTTTGCCATCACCAATTTCATTGGTATTTGCGACTTCTCGAACTGCTTTGATAATGTTTTCGACGTCATCATCTTTGCAAGCCACTTGAAACATAGTTTTTGGCTTTGTTTTTACCTCATAGCTAGCACCACGATAAGTTTCGGAATGGCCTTTTTGTGTGCCAAATCCTTGGGCAGAAATGATAGTAGCTCCACCAATTCCGATTGTTGATAACGCCCTCCTAACCCCATCGGATCTAGACGGCTTTATGACAATTGTTAAAAGTTTCATATTTTCACCTAATAAAATTAATACTTAGATTGTAAAGCCTTAAAAAGAACTGGAATTCGTAGAAAAAAAACAAAAAAACAATGTTTTTGCACTAAAACCTTTCAAAAATAGTTTTTTAAAAAATATATTGCACTTAAAAAGTACTATCAAATGGATCATGGCGTCCCCTAGGGGGATCGAACCCCTGTTGCCGAGATGAAAACCCGGTGTCCTAACCGCTAGACGAAGGGGACATTGAAGGATGTTGATTTTATCAGACTAATTTTTTTTGTTAAGTATTTGTTCGATTTTTGCTAAAAAACCTCTAAGAATACCCGTTTCTAACTTATCAGGTTGTAAACGTTTAACGAGCCTACGCATTCTGGTTTTAACTTGTTTTGGATTTTCTTGATCATAAAAATCTATTTGTTTCATAACTTCATCAAAATGATTGATCAAATGTTCGTTATCTTGAAAAGTTTGAGTTTCGTCTTTTACTTCTGAAAGAGAATCAAGGTTATCAACCTCCATTTTTAAAACATAAGAAATTATTTGCACTGCATGAGATAAATTAATAGATGAAAAATTCTCATCCGTTGGAATCTTTATATGATAATCACACATTTGAAGCTCATCATTGCTTAGACCACTTATTTCTCTTCCAAAAACAAAACAAATTTTTGCATTGGTTCTGGCTAAAGCTTTTTCTATAATTGAACTTAATTCTGAAGAAGTCTTTGTTGGCCACGGAATAGTTCTTGTTCTTGCGCTAGTACCAAAAATCAAGGTTGCATTTTCTAAAGCCGTTGATAAATTTTCGTATATGTTTAAATTTTCTAAAATATCCTTTGCACCTTTTGCTCTATAAAAAGCATCTTCATTTGGAAAATCTTTTGGGTTAACTAAAGAGAGATTTTGAAAACCCATGTTTTTTATTGCTCTAGCAGTAGCTCCAATATTTCCAGGGTGAGAAGGTTCAACCAGAATAAATTCGAATTTATTTTTAAGTGAAGAATCGTTCACCTATATAGTTTACAATTCTTTCCGAAGAAAAAACCATGGAACCAAAAGTTACTATCGCAATCAATGCTGCAAGATTAGCTGCTAAGGAAATCCATAAATTTTCTCGTCGCAGAGATAAAATTAATGTCTTTGAAAAAGGGCCAACTGATTTTGTAACTCAGGTAGATAGTATTGCAGAAAATATAATTATCGATACGCTGAAGACTTCTTTTCCCGACCATTCATTTGAAGGAGAAGAATCAGGTCGTCAAGGGAATAAAAATTCAGATTACCATTGGGTCGTAGATCCTTTAGACGGCACAACAAACTTTATCCATAATTTTCCATTTTACTCAATATCGATAGCTTGTTTCTACAAGGGCTCGATAGAGCATGGTTTGATTTATGATCTTTCCAGGGATGATGAATATTACGCTTCTAAAGGCCAAGGTGCTTTTCTTAATAATTCACGTATAAGAGTTTCAGAGATAAAAGGGTTAAAAAACTCTTTGATATGTAATTCTTTTCATGGCGGTCCTGATCTTGAGCCTAAATTTGATCAACTTTCATTAATAAGAAATTTATATTCAAATTCACTTACCTTGAGAAGAACCGGTTCGACAGCTTTAGATCTCGCTTTTGTAGCCTCGGGAAAACTGGATGCATTTTTAGGATATGGTATGAAGTTATGGGATTTTGCTGCTGGTGCGCTTTTAGTAATGGAGGCCGGTGGTTTTATTACTAATTTCAATGGCGATGAAGATGTATTCTCATCTCATCACATAGTTGCAGGAAATATGGCATGCGTTAAAGCAATTAATCAAGAAATTAAAAATTCCTTAACCTAAATATTTACAAAATCACTTAAATTTTGATAAAATGCACTATAAACGTTCATTCAGTGCTCTTTTTTAGTGCATTGAACGGAAGTAGGAAAACCTGAAAACCTCTATCTGAAAAGATAGGTTAGCAAGTACCCGAAAGGGGAACGAGACCGAAAGTTTTACCGAAGGAACGCGTTGAGAAGGGTGTACGCTGTGAAGCGTATGTACGAAATCGAAACGAAAACTGGAGGTCAAGACGATGTACTACAGAGGTATCAAAATAACTCCACAAAATGTTGCGAAGGAACAAAAGGTTGTTTCTTCTGGCATTTACCGTGGAATAAGACATGATGCATTAGAGTCTGAAAACAAAAGGACATCTACTACTGTTTATCCTAAATGGTATCGTGGTGTTAGACATGTATAAGGTAAAGCATCAAAAACTAGGTAAGATTGATGCAATCATTGGATTATTTTTAATCTCAACTGTATTGATTTTATTTTTATCTTAAAACATAAAAAGGGAGATTTTTGGATCTCCCTTTTTTATGGCATTCCATCATCAAAAGATTCACTTTTTTTAATGGCAAGATCTTCAAAATTAAGATCTAACAGAATCAAGTTGTTACAGAGAACATAGATTGATGAGTATGTTCCAATAATAACTCCGCAAATTAAGGCGATGGCAAAATTCTTAATGAAATCGCCACCTAATATTAAAAGTGCAAATAAAACCAATAAGGTTGTTAAAGAAGTGATTAAGGTTCTACCCAACATTTGATTCAAAGATCTGTTGATGACGTCAACATTATCTGATTTTCTCTTTTTTCTGTAATTTTCTCTTATTCTATCTGACACTACGATTGTATCGTTTAAAGAATAGCCAATGACTGCAAGTATTGCAGCTAGGACTGTTAAGTTGAAACCTATATAAAATATTGAAAAAAAGCCTAACACTATCAATACGTCATGGATCAAAGCCAAAAGAGCGCCTATAGCAAATTTAAATTGAAATCTAAACATGATGTAAACCATCATTACCAACATAGCTGCTAATATCCCTAAGCCTCCCTGATCTCGTAACTCTTCTCCAATTTGTGGGCCAATAAAGTCTTTACGTCTTAAATCAAACTGAAATGAATTTTTCAATGAAGATACGATTTCATCAGACAGATTATTTTCTGAACCTCCAGGAATCTTAATGAGAACATCTTGCTCTGAACCAAAATAAGAAACTTGAAAATCATCATCTAATTTGGAACCAAGAACTTCTCTGATTTCTTCTAAATTGGTTGATTGAGATAATTTAATTTCAATCAGAGTACCGCCGGTAAAATCCAAACCTGCATTTAATCCCTTAAAACTAAGCGAAAAAATAGACAGTACAACCAATGTAATAGATAGCGCTGATGCTATCTTCCTTGGTCGCATAAAGTTTATTTGCATTTTAAATCCACAATGTTTCGAGATGTTTTCTATTTCGGTAAATTAGCCAAACTAACAATCTTGTAACCAAAATAGCAGTAAACATAGAAGTTAAAATTCCAACCGACAAGGTTATTGCGAAACCTTGAACTGGCCCTGTACCTATCGTATAAAGAATCAAAGCTACAATTAAAGTAGTTAAATTTGCATCAACAATAGTGATATAAGCTCGATCATATCCAGCATTGATTGCATCAAGAGGCTTCAATCTATTTTTCAATTCCTCTTTGATTCTTGAGAAAATTAAAACATTTGCATCTACCGCCATTCCAATTGTTAAAACTATTCCTGCAATACCAGGCAAGGTTAAGGTTGCAGACAAAATTGACATGATTGCACTGATCAAAACTATATTCAATGCCACTGCAATATTTGCAATGACGCCAAAAACTTTGTAGTAAAAAATCATGAATATTAAAACTAAGGATAAGCCAAGGATCAAAGATTGCACTCCAACGCGAATGTTATCAGCACCTAGTGAAGGCCCAACTGTACCCTCTTCAACAAAGTTCATTGGCGCAGCTAAGGCCCCTGCCCTTAAAAGCAAGGCTAATTCGGAAGCTGCATTTGGACTATCCAAGCCGGTGATTCTAAACTGGTTTGCAAGAGCAGATTGAATAGTAGCTAAGCTGATGATTCTTTTATCAAAGTAACTCTCTAACTTGTCACTGTTATTGGATGTTTTGATTTTACGCTCGACAAAAATGACTGCCATTTTTCTGCCTACATTATTTCTAGTTGAACGATGCATTTTTGTTCCACCCTCACCATCAAGAGAAATATTTACTTGTGGGAACCCACTTTCATCATAGCCAACGCTGGCATCGGCTACTTTATCACCGGTAATGATAACCTGCTTCAACAGCCTTACGCGTTGTCCAGAAAAATCAAATTGATCTGTTCGAGATAATAAGCTATTCGACTCAGCCTCAAGACGAAACTCTAAATTGGCAGTTTTCCCAATGATCTTTTTTGCTTCTGCAGTATCTTGGACGCCTGGTAGTTGCACAGAAATTCTATTTTTTCCTTGGCGAACTACCACAGGTTCAGAAATACCAAGCTCATTGACTCTATTTCTTAAAGTTACCAAATTTTGGGAAACTGCGTAATCAATTAAATCATCAAGGCCTTGCTCATTGTATTCAACGATAAATTGGTTATTGCCCTGCTTTCTATACTCAAGATCGATATTACTTTTTAGATAATCATCTAACTGATCTGTAGCATCCGTTCTGGTAGTGAAAATTATTCTATTATCAGCTATTTCAGATTGACTAATTCCAATTCGCTCTTCTCGAAGTTTTCTTTTTATATCAGCCAAATAGGATTCCAAGCGAGTTGAAATAAGCAACTCTGAGTCTACTTCCATTAAAAAATGAACTCCTCCTCTAAGATCTAAGCCCAATTTCATTGGTGAAGCTTGAATATCCGATAACCAAGAAGGAGTGTTTGGAGCTAAGTTTAAAGCTATTACAAATTCTCTCTCTAAGTTTTGTTCTAGATATTCTTTGAGCTTAACTTGATCTTGATAATTCTCTGCCTTAAATAATATTGAGTTGTAGCCATCAAGCTCTTCGGTAAGATTGGATGTGAAACTTATTTCTGTTTCTGTTACTAGTTGTTCTATTCGCTTTGCTACATTGGAAGATATTTTTCCCAAAGAACTATCTAAGGTGATTTGAACTGCTGGACTTGGAGGATAAAAATTAGGTAAGGCATATGTAATGCCAATGGTGATGACAAACAATATGATTACTATTTTCCAGAGTTGAAATCTGAGCACTTTTTAGAGGGATTTAATTGTTCCTTTAGGCAAAACGTTACTTACAGATTCTCGCTGGATTGTTAGAACTGTGTCATTAGCTCGCACGGTTAAAAAATCGTCATTCATCTTAGTAATAACACAGACCATACCGCCTGAAGCAATTATTTCGTCTCCCACGGCGAGTGATTCAATCATTTCTTTTTGAGCTTTGAGCCTTTTATTTTGTGGCCTAATGATTAAAAAATACATAATGGCGACAAAACCAATTAATAAAATTAATTGAGGGCCAAAAAAGCTTGGAGTTTGCTGGGCCATAACTATTTCTGTTTCTTTCATATTAACTTCTCCTTTGGTGCCGGAGGAGAGACTCGAACTCTCACGCCTTGTGGGCACTCGATTTTGAATCGAACGCGTCTACCAATTCCGCCACTCCGGCTATATTACAAGGTAAAATTCAAAAAAAATAAGATTTGTTTTGTTAAAATCCGCATTTTATCACTATAAAGAAGGAATGACTTCTAATGTTTAATTTTCTAATCAAGGCCAATCACGAGAGTGAATCGAAAAAAACTGAACTACTCTTAAAAAATGAAGATATCATCTACGCGCTTTCCTCAACCTCAAGAATAGATTATCAAGCTTTAAAAATCCTTACTAAGCAAAATAATCTAACTGAACTTGAGCTAAAAAATGATAAATCGCCAATTAAGAAAAATTATTTTCAAATTAGAAATCCGAAAAGAAAATTTCCCTGGCAAACTCCAAAAAGAATGCATCCAAAAGAATTAGTCATCCTTGCTGAAAATCGAAATTTTTCAAAAAAAGCAATCATCATCCCAGTAGACGTTTTTTGGGGTAAATCGCCAGAACGGCAAGATAGCTGGCTTAAGCTTTTTTTTAGAGAATCTTGGGAGGGAACAAGTTTTATCAGAAACTTATTCAAACTTTTTTTTAATGGCAGAAATGTGAAAATCTTTTTTCACAAACCTCTTGAAGTAAATGATATTTTCAATAGTCCCGAGTCGGATAAAAATCTTGTCTTAAAAACTGAAAGACTTTTAAGGGCTAGATTCAGACAAAATCGAAAAGCTTATTTGGGGCCAGATATTTCCAATAGAAGAACGTTGGTGACCAGCATCCTCAATTCTAAATCCATTAAAAGTTATATTGAATCTGAATCTGAAGGCAGTCAGAAAAAAATGGCTAAATTAAGAAAAAAAGCTAGCAAATATGTATGGGAAATTTGCTCGGATATGTCTTATCCATTTATTTATCTTTACGATAGAGCCTTAACTTGGTTTTGGAACTCGAGATATGAGAACTTAGAAGTAATAAATTTTGAAGAAATTAGAAAAATTGCTCCCAGTACCTCTCTAATTTTTTCTCCTTGTCATCGTTCCCATATTGATTATCTAGCTTTATCTTATTTGCTTTACTACAAAGACTTGATGCTGCCTCAAATCGTTGCTGGTAAAAATTTAAATCTACCGCTGGTAGGTCCGCTTTTGAGAAAAGGAGGTGCTTTTTTTATGAGGCGTTCTTTTAGCAACAATCGCCTTTATTCTGTAGTGTTTTATGAGCATTTAAGAAAGTTATTGCAAAGAGGACATTCGATTGAATTTTTTCCTGAAGGAGGTCGATCTAGGTCAGGAAAATTAATGCCGCCAAGACCCGGAATTATTTCGATGATTCTCAGATCTTTCTTAGGCATGGATGAAAAACAAGTTAGTTTCGTGCCTATTTCTATTAATTACGAAAAAGTTCTTGAAGGAAATTCTTATATCAATGAAGTAATGGGCGCAGAGAAGAAAAAAGAAAATTTAAAAGATATTTTTTCGGTATTTAGAGATTTTAGTAACTATCTTGGAGAGGCTTATTTACAATTTGGAGAGCCTATAAGTTTGAATGTGCTTTTAAAAGAATACCCGCTTAGTGACTATTCATCTGAAAAGGATTGGCTCTTCAAAGTTACTCCGGTTCTAGGTAAAAAAATCATGTCAAATATCAACTCCTCTACTGTGGTGACTTCTACTGCGTTGTTTTCATTAGCAATTTTAAATAGTGATGGTTTCTCTATCTCCAAACAAGAACTTGTTTCAAGAATTGAATTGTTGAAGTCTTTGCTTGAAGAGGATAAGTATTCTGCCAAAACTTTGATTTGCGAAAAAACTGGAGAAGAAATAATTTATCAAATGAGAAAATTGGGTTTCCTTTCCAAGGAAGACATAAACGATAGAATTTCTTTAACAAATTTAGAGGCGGCCAAGCTTAGCTTTTACAGAAATAATATTTCTCATCTGCTTATTTTTGAGTCACTAATATGCGGTTTTTTTCAATACCAAAAAGAAATCATTAAGGAAGATTTATTGCAAACCATAAAAATGATTTATCCATTTTTGAAAGAAGAATTTTTTCTTAAATGGGATGAAGCTGATCTAGATCAATTAATTAACTTAAAGCTAAACAAACTTATAAATAAAAATCTGATTCTTGAAGATTCCAACGTTTTTAAAAGGCCTGATTTCAAATCAAAGGAGTTTTATGAAACTCAATCTCTGGGAAAACTTGTTCAACCGTCCATTGATAGGTTTTACGTACTAATTTCTCAATTATGGAAAAATTCAGAAGAACATATTTCAAAAAATGAACTGGAAAGAAATTCTCTAGAAATACTTAAAAATTTAGAAAAAACTCAAGCAAGACTAACTCCAGAATTTTCTGAAAAATGGATGTTTGATGTTTTCTTAAGTCGTTTAATAGAAAATAAATATGTCCGCGAGGATGATAAGGGAAAGCTTTATCCCACAAGAATCACTCAACGATTAGAAAAAGATGCCAATAAGTTTTTAGAGCCAAATTGGCTAAAAGAACTTGCTAAAAGCACTCCTTAAAGTCTTGAAAAAATAAAAAATACCTCCATATAAATATTGAGGAAGATTGCCGTAATGGGATCTTTCCATAGGTTGACATGCTCAAATGAGGTGTCTTTATTATCAACTTGCTTAAATTAAAGGAGTTTATTATGAAAAATAGTTTATTAAATTTATCAGATCCTTTTTTCTCAACGAGGTTTTTAGGATTCGACAGTTTGTTCGATTCATTGAGAACATTCAGTGAGATAGGAGAAGATTCAAGGTCTTACCCGCCTTACAATATCAAACGCGAAGGTAATGACTTTACCATCGAAGTTGCAGTTGCAGGTCTTAGTGAAGAAGATTTAACCCTCGAAACTAAGGAAAATAACTTAAGCATCACTCACGAAGGTTCTAAAAACTCTTCTGAAGAAGTCTTACATCAAGGTATTGCTGCAAGAGCCTTTAGATTGCAATTCTCTCTTGCACCTGAGGTTGTTGTAAAAACCGCCGATCTAAAGAATGGTTTATTAAAAATAAATCTAGAAAGGATTATTCCAGAATCGGAAAAAGCAAAAGTTATTCAAATTAATTCAGGCGAACTAATTACAGAATAATCTCCCCCAAAACATGCCGCCGAAAAGGCGGCATGGATTATAAACCCAAAGCTTTTTTGATATCTGGTTTGAAATAAGTCTCTGGCTTCATTATTTTTCCTGCTTCATTTTTAATGAATTTCCCATCAACAAATTTACTCATATTTGAGCTCTTTACCTCTGCCCAAATCTTATCAAAATCTATGCCTACACTATTGCACATACCCATAATGACCCAAACCATATCTGCAAGACCATCAGCAACCTCAACTAAATCTTCTTCATCAAATGCCTTCGCGGTCTCTTCAAATTCCTCTTTGATCAAATTCATATAAAGCTGGGTTTGCTCATTTTTAAGATTTAGATCTGAGGCTATATTTTGTTCTCCTAAGATCATAAAGTTAGATACATCTTTTTGATAATTCATTATTTCTCCTGGTCTACAGTAAATATATTGTATTTAAATGCTTTACCTTTTATAACACGGGATGGCTTTAAATTGATAAGCGAGTTCATGTTGCTATGCAAAGCTGATTTGTAAATGATTTTTTTAAAATTGTTTTGTTTCAGGGACTTTTTAAATCTTTTTAAATCAAATTCTTCAAAATCTAAATTTCTTAAAAATTGTATTTCTTTCTTAGCTCTTGCATCATTTTTATGTTCAAACATTTGATCCAGATAGATAATCTCATGGTCCGAATATTTTTTTATGAGATCCAAAGAATCGCCATTTAGAAAATCTATTCGATTAATGGAATGTTTTAAATCTTTATGCTTTGAGTTTTGAAGACATTGATTTGTAAATTCATACAACCAAGATTTTTTCTCTATTGCAGTGACTGAATACCCAAGAAAACTTATTTCTAATGCATCTATACAAAATCCTGCGGTCAAATCAATCACCTTTCTGCCAATATCTTTTTTGGAAAAACATTTCTTTAGTAAAGACGATTTAGCCATAATTTTTTTAAAATCCATGTAATCGATTACAAAAGGTTTTGAGTTCTTTATTTCTAAATCTTGCAATGAAAGGTTTTTTCTTGAAGCCCAAATAACTTGCTTATGTGTTTTAGAAATCCTTAAGTTTCTCGGGGTGATTAATTCCAAACCGTGTTTGGAAGCAAATTGTTCTGCAAATCTGATTTCATTTTTCGAAAGATAGGATACAAATGGCTTTCTTTCTGTAAAATTATTCATGTTAGTAAAAAACGATGGTTAAACTTAGACAAGAAGATATTAAAACAAAAGAAGTCCTTTCTTGGAAAGGAATCCATCTCTTTCATTTCACTTTTTCTGCTTGTTCAATGAAAACAAGAATTTTTATGGGTCTAAAAAATATAGATTACACAGGCCATCATATAAATCTTCAAAAAAAGGAAAATTTTTCTCCTTACTTTCAAGGTATTACTCCGAGATCATTGGTTCCTGTATTGGTTGATGACGGAGAAGTTCATATCGAGAGTAATGATATCCTTAAGTATTTGGACAATAAATTTCCCACCATGAGTTTGATACCTGCAGATAAAAAAGAAGAAATAAATCATATGATGATTGAAGAAAATGACCTTCATTTAGACATCCGAAATGTGACTTTTAAATTCTTAGTTCCAAAATTCTTGAATAACGTAAAAATTCAAGAAAAATCTGAATCAAAAGCTACCTTGCATGGAAATGAGGACTCAGAAGACGATGCGAATAGAAAGTTTTGGGAGAATTATAAAAAAGTAGGAATCACAGACGAGGTTGCAACTAAATCCTTACTCAATCTCAAACTCCACCTTGATGAAATAAATGAAAAACTTGCTCACCATACCTACATTTTGGGCAACGAACTAACCTTGCCCGATATTGCTTGGTTTATTTATGTTTCAAGACTTACAGCTGCAAGATATCCAATACATATTCTTCATCCTAATGTTAATGATTGGTTTGAAAGCCTATTGAAAAGAGAAGTTTTTGCGAAAGAAACAAAGATTCCTGGAATCGTTAGATTCATATCCTATATCTTTTATGTCGTCCAAAAATATAGTGGGTGGAGTATTAAAAGACAATTAGTAGGCTAAAAAAAGCAAGAAAGCCCCAAGCAAAAATCTATAGATGACAAAAGGCGTAAAGCCTATTCTTTCGATGAGGTTTAAAAAAATCCCAATGCATAAGTAAGAGCTTAAAAATGAAAAGGTTGAAACTAAAAGGACATCAAACCAATTTATTTCTGATGGGGCAAATCCCAAAACGATAACTTCAGATAGGAAAATAATACCCAAAGTAGGTATGGCAAGCATGAAAGCAAACTTTGAGGCAACCGTTCTGGAGTAACTCAAGAATAAAGCACAAATTATTGTAATCGCTGAACGGCTTGTTCCTGGAATCAAAGCCAAGCATTGAGCCAAACCAATGAAAAAAGCGTGTTTAAAGGTTACTGATCCATAAGACGTTTGTTCTTTTGAGCTCCTATCGGCAATCCAAAGAAGAATGCCAAAAAAAATGGTTGATAGAGCAATAATATCTAGAGTTCTTAAGTTTTCTGAAATGAAATCTCTTAATAAAAATCCTGTGATCAATATTGGAAGAGATCCAAGCAATAATTTGTTTAAAAAAGAATCGCTTGAAGTTATTTTGTAATCTTTTAAAGCATCAGCTAGTTCAGCTCGAAAATAGATAATTACTGCAAATAAGCTTCCGCCATGAGCAAAAATATCAACAGTGATTGATTGGGCCTTTTGACCTAAAATTGAAGAACTAATTATTAAATGAGCAGAGCTCGAAATGGGTAAAAATTCAGTCAAGCCTTGAATGAATGATAAAATTAAAATTTGCAAAACTTCCATTTATTTAACTCTCTTCCATTGATCGGTGCCAGAAAGGTAAGCGGGATATACCTCTTCAGGATTTTTCAATCTAGTATCTAAATCATCAAGAAAACTGGCCAAATGTAATAAACCTTTTGCATGATTATTTACCGCTAAGAGGCTCGGCTGAGTTAAGTAGTCTAAAAACTCATGACAATCGCTACAGATGACTTCCTTGTTATCTGAAGAAATAAAATCAGAAAGATCTGTTTTCTTGATGGCTGTATCGCTTATTAAAGGTAGAGCCAAATCATTATTTTTTCTAATAAATTTACCAATATATAAGTCATTCATATGTGCTTCTTTGACAATAAAAAGTTCTTTAGCTTTGTGTTCTAAAAAAACAGTTTGTGCTAAAACCATAAGGCTGGAGACAGGTAAAATTTTCTTCTGCAATCCAAATGCAAGGCCTTGGGCTACAGAACACCCTACCCTTAGCCCTGTAAAGGATCCTGGACCAACACTTAAGGCAATGAAGTCTATCTCTTCTTTTTCAAGTTGAGATTTCTCAAGAAGGCTATCGATAAAACCAAAAATGTTTTTACCATGAGTATTTTCTTCCTGCGAATGCTCAATATATATTTCTTTATTTTTTGCCAAGCCAATTGAACAGTAAACCGAGGAGGTTTCAATAGCTAAAATATTGGTCATTTACTGAGATAGAAAGTCTTTAATATTATTTTTAATTTCCTCAACGGATAAAGTGCCATCAACAGTAAGATACTTGAAATCTGAAATGTTTTTAAAGTTTGAATAATATTCAATCAAGGGTTGAGTTTGAGTCCAATAGACTTTTAGACGGTCTTTGACTGTTTCCGGCTCATCATCTTTTCTAGTGATAAGTTCCTCGCCTGTTTCATCATCAATTCCAGACTTTTTAGGTGGATTGAAATCAACATGATATGTTCTACCTGACGCCATATGAATTCTTCTACCAGACATTCTTTTAATAATTTCTTCATCATCAATCACTAATTCTATAACTCCATTGATATCAACATTATTTTCCTTTAGCGCTTCAGCTTGAGGTATGGTCCTAGGAAAACCATCAAATAAAAAACCATTCTTACAATCATCTTGTGAAATCCTTTCTTTGACCAATTCGATGATAAGTTCATCGGAAACCAAATTTCCGGCATCCATTACTGCCTTTGCCTGCAAGCCTAACTCCGTTCCATTCTTAATAGCTTCTCGTAACATGTCACCTGTAGAGATATGTGGAATGTTTTTTTCTGAAGCAATGAAAGCTGCTTGAGTACCTTTACCAGCTCCAGGAGGACCTAAAATAATGAGATTCATTCGGTGATAGCTACAGCCATTGCAGTTGCGTGTTCTTCGGTATCGCTTAGGCTAAGGGAAATATCATTAAGCCCTTGCTCTTTTGCCAACAATTTAGCTTTTCCATTTAGCTTAACTTTTGGACCACCATATTTTCTAAGTATTACTATGTCTTTTGGCCTAACGCCATTGGTGAAGCCATAGCCTATGACTTTTGATACAGCTTCTTTACCAGCAAAGTTTTTTGCCAAAAAGAAAGGTTTAGCTTTAGAAGATTTTTTTTGAAATTGTTCAATCTCAAGATTGTCATAAATTCTGTTCAAAAACCTAAGGCCGAAGTTTTCATAAGCCTTCGCCAGTCTTGAGACTTTTACCAAATCTATTCCACTTCTAATTTTAGTCATTGAATATTGCTCCTGCATTCATAGGTTTTTCAGCAATGTAGGTGATAGCAAGTTGCATAATTTTTTTTATTTTACTTCTTGCTGAAGAAGAAATGATTTTTCCATTGGTAAAATTTATGATATCAATTCCAGAGACTTTTAAAAAATTATTTAGAGGTTTTTCTGAAAATCCTTGAGCTGGATGAAAATAGTAAATTCCATCTTTTTGTATCTCTTTTCCTTTGTCATCTATTTGAAAATTAAAGCCGTAGCCAAGCTGAGAGATTAGAAAATATTCAAACCCTCTTAATGATATCTCAATATTTTTTGCTTCTCCCGATTCTAGAGTCTTATAGAAATTAATGACGGCATCAAAAATTTTTTCTTGTTTAGCTTCCTTTTCTATTAATCTGAATATCAATTCGTTGAGATACAGTAAAATTTTTAAATTTTTCCCAAGTATTTGAAAATATTTGATTTCTTCCCAAGAAGTTAAAGTCTTTAATTCGCTTTTTCCAGAATAATTAATGTTAGCTAAAATATTTGGAGCAGCAACATTTTGAAATTTATTTTTTTTTGATCGAGCTCCTTTTGCTATGACAGAAACTCTGCCTTTTTTTCTAGTAAAAAGTTCGCAGATTAGACTGGTTTCTGAGAACTTTCTACTGAGCAAAAGAATTGCTTCTGTTTCGTTGGCGCCTAAAGATTTCAAAAGTCAGCTCCAAGCCCAAATTTTTTTAACTTGTTGATATCATTTGTCCAATTTTTGTTAGCTTTAACCCAAAGTTGAAGATTCACTTTTTTTGAAAACTCCTTTTCTAGTTCTTTTCTGGCAGCTGTTCCAATGGCTTTGATCATACTGCCCTGCTTGCCAAGAATGATTCCTTTTTGACTTGCCGATTCCGTGATGACGGCTGCATAAATGGTCTTAAGCTTTTTTGAATCATTAATTTTTTCAATAACAACATTCAGACGATAAGGCAATTCATCGCCCAATCTATTGATTGCTTTTTCTCTAATAATTTCTGAAATATAAAAATTATCTGAAAACTCTGTTAATAAATCTTCTGGAAAATGATGTGGACCAACTTCAAGATTGTTCAAAATGACTTTTTTTAATTCCATTAAATTGTCTTTTTTCAATGCGGATATGGGAACAATAGATAAAAAATTAAATTTTTCACTGATATCTTTAATAAATGCTAAAAGCTTGGTTTTGTCCCTTAATCTATCTATTTTATTTATGACCAAAACAACAGGTTTATTAAGGTTTTTTAAACTTTTAAGAATATTTTCTTCCTCCTTCTGCCATTTAAAGCGATCAATTAAAAAAAGAACAAGATCTACCTCCTCATAACAGTGAGAGGCGATTTTATTCATGACTTTGTTTAATTGTCTTTTATAGCCAAGATGTACGCCGGGAGTATCTAGAAAAACAATTTGAGATTTTTTTTCTGTGAGTATTCCTAAAATACGATTGCGTGTGGTCTGAGGTTTTCTTGAAGTAATAGCAATCTTTTTTTGAAAGATAGAATTTAGCAGGGTTGATTTACCTACATTTGTTCGGCCTGATAGCGAAACAAAACCAAATTTATTTTCCATCTTTATTCAGCATGATTAAAACATTAGAAGCGGCTTCTTGTTCTGCTAATTTTTTACTTTTACCCTGTCCTTCACCAAAAACATTATGTATTGGCAAAGTTACCTTAGAGACAAAATAAATTTCTCCATTTTGCTTTTTTTCACTGGTTACATATTCAGGCAAATCTTCGTCTAAAGACTGCAAAAATTCCTGAAGAAGAGTTTTTGAATCTTTCTGTTCTTCTAATAAGAGTTTAGAAAAATCTATTTCTAAAACAGCCAAGGTAATTTCTTTTGCTTTTAAGAAATCTGAATCAAGAAAAATAGCTCCGATGAGAGCCTCTAAAGTGTTTCCTATGATAGTTTCTGTAAGATTTTGATTATTCTTAAGCGTCGAACCTGCTTGTAAATACTTATCTAATTTTATTTTCAGGCCCGCTTTGTTCAATGAAGATCTACTCACAATTCTAGAGCGGTAAATGCTCAATTTTCCTTCATCAAGAGAATTTTCTTCTAAGTGCAAGGCTTCTGAAACAACAAGTGAAATTACTGAATCTCCAAGAAATTCTAACCTTTCATTATTAAAATCAGAATTTATACTTTTATGCGTAATAGCTTCATCTAAGAGTTTCTTATTTTTAAATTTATAACCAATAGAATTTTCTAACTTGCCAAGACTCATTCTTATTTCAAAAATTTATTCCTAGAAAAAGATGGAAGACAAGTCAGGCACTCCCAATGCATCCATATAAAAGATGGTTTGCCAACCACGTTTTGCTTTGGAACAAAGCCCCAACTTCTGCTATCTGCGCTGTTATCTCTGTTGTCGCCCATTACAAAATAATAATCTTTTGGCACCACCCATTTACTTTCAGCTCCGTATGAAAGTTGATTCCTATAGTTTTCTAATAGCCTTATCGTGTAAGACTTATCCTTATAAAACTCCTTTAAATAAATTTCATCATCATTTGAAGATAAAAACTCTCTTCTTAATCTTTTACCATTAACTATCAATTCTTTGTTTCGATAAATAACTTCATCTCCTTCTTTAGCTATCAATCTCTTTACAAAAGTAAGGCCCAAGGGAGTACAAGCTTCACTGTAACGCTGCCAAAGATATTCCTGAGAGCTATCGAAGTTTTTTTCCGGATAAGCATTTTCAATTGGTGAACTGCAAATAGTATGCTCTGGAATAAATGCAACCATCTCTCCTTTTTTTGGCTCTCTGGTATCGAACCAAGTTGATTTTCCTACAGGATTTTTTAAACCATAAGAAAATTTATCCACCACTAAAAAATCTCCAACTTGTATCTGAGGAATCATAGATTCTGTAGGAATTTGAAAAGGTTCATAGATAAATGATCTAAAAATGGTAATGCCAAGGAGGATTAAGAAAAAAGAACGTGCTTCTTTTTGTAAATTTACTAAATCAGTTCGTCGAGAGATTATCCAAATTACAAGTGAAACCAAAGTTAAGCCAACTAAAATATATCCGAAGCTGATATTGAGTTTAAAAACTGCATACAAAGCTAAAAGAGGAAAAGGGAAAGAAACAGTACTAATGGTCTTGGAATGTTTACCATCTAATTTCTTTTCTGAGTAAACCCAGGCTGCAAACAAGATAGAAATAATGATTACTGAAATAATTAAAATTGATTCATACATAATTATTTACTTACTTTTAAAACCGATAAAAATGCTTCTTGAGGAACATCAATTTTTCCTATCTGACGCATTTTTTTCTTACCAGCTTTTTGTTTTTCTAAAAGTTTCTTCTTTCGTGTTACATCCCCACCATAAAGTTTAGCTGTAACATCTTTGCGATAGGCTTTAACTGTCTCTCGAGAAATAATTTTGTTTCCAATTGCAGCTTGAATTGCTACATCGTACATCTGTCTGGGAATAACCTCTCTAAGAGCTTTAGTCAGTTCTCTTCCTTTATAGTCAGCTTTTGAGCGATGAACCATAAAGTTTAGGGCATCAACCTTTTCGCCGTTGAGTAAGATATCAATTCGAGTAATGTCACTTTGTTCAAATCTGACAAAATCATAGTCTAAAGAAGCGTATCCTTTACTCGTTGATTTCAATTTATCAAAGAAATCGAGAACGATCTCATTCATAGGCAATTCATAAACTAATTCTATTTGTCCGCCTACATATCTGAGAGACTTTTGACTTCCTCTTCTTTCCACGCAAAGAGAGATAACGTTTCCAACATAATCTTCAGGAACAAGAATAGTTGCATGAGCAATTGGTTCCCTGACTTCTTCTATTGAACTAGGATCAGGATATTTACTCGGATTTTCAATTTCAATCACATCATTATTTTTCAACAGGATTTCATATACGACGGTTGGCGCTGTAGCTAAAAGCTCAATTCCATGTTCTCTTTGAAGTCTTTCTATAATGATTTCCATATGCAACGTGCCTAAAAAACCGCATCTAAATCCAGAACCTAAAGCTTGAGACTGTTCTGGTTCAAATTGCAATGCAGCATCATTTAACGCTAGTTTTTCTAAAGATTCTCGAAATGATTCAAATTCACCAGAATCTAAAGGATAAAGGGCGGCAAAAACCTGAGGCTTTATTGGCTTGAATCCTGGCAGAGGATTATTTTTATCAGGCAAAACTATAGTATCTCCAACAGGAGCTCCTTTAATGCTTCTAACTCCAGCACATATAAAACCAACTTCTCCTGCTTTTAGTTTAGTTTTTTCTAATCGTTTAGGAGTAAAGACTCCTAATTTTTCCACTAAATGAACATTATTATTTGAAGAAAATTTAATTTTATCGCCAAGATTTATTTCACCATTTACCACTCTCACTAAAGAAACAATCCCAAGGTATTGATCAAACCAAGAGTCTATTATCAAAGCCTGTAATGGCTCTTCAATGGCTCCTCTTGGAGGAGGTATTTCTTTAATAATTTTTTCCAATAAATCTTTAACGCCCAATCCATCCTTTGCGCTTATGGCTGGAGCTTCGCTTGCCTCTATGCCGATTATTTCTTCGATTTCTCTTTTGACTCTTTCTGCGTCAGATTGCTTTAAATCTATTTTGTTTAATACAGGAAATATCGTTAGTCCTTGATCGATAGCGTTATAACAGGTAGATAGAGTTTGCGCTTCAACTCCTTGAGAAGCATCGACGAGTAAAATAGCTCCATCGCAGGCAGCTAAAGACCTAGACACTTCGTAGGCAAAGTCGACATGTCCTGGAGTATCAATTAAGTTGATCTGATAATTTTCTTCGTCTAACTCATATTCAAGATATACCGACTGGGCTTTGATAGTAATTCCTCTTTCTCTCTCTAAATCGAGAGAGTCCAACACTTGATTTTGCATTTCACGTTCACTCAAGCCTTCGCATATTTCAATGAGACGATCCGCGAGTGTGGATTTTCCATGATCAATATGTGCAATGATGCAAAAATTTCTTATCTGATTTATAGAAGCATGGCTCGACATGCGGGCATTATGTCCTATTTTGGAATTTTAAGGGTGAGAAAAGAACCGTTTTTATCTCTGATAATTCTTAAAGTAATGGTAGAGCCTTTTTTTAAAGTTTTAGAAATTTTTTCATAATCTTTGATATTACCTACATCTTTAAACTGTATTTTATTGATTATATCTCCTCTTCTGATTCCAGCTTCAGATGCCGGTCCCGGAAAAACTCTTGATACCACGACTCCTTTATCTTGGCCCAATTGTTTTTGTTCTGGATCTGTCAGAGAAGCGATATCTTTAACAGCAATACCCAGAATATTTCCGGTTTCTTCTTTTTCATCAACAGTTGTGTCTTGTGCAACTTTTTCATCTAATTTACCAATTGTCACAGAAACCGACACTTTTTTTCCATCTCTAAATATTGTTGCGTTCACTTTTTTTTCAGGAGGGATTCTTCCTACAATCAGTGGAAGATCGCCTGAATAGATTATTTTTTGACCATCAAAATCTATAATTACATCGCCATTTTTTAGTCCAGCTTTTTCTGCTGGAGAATCTTTTAAAACACTCCCAATTAGCGCCCCTCGCGGTACATCCAAACCAAATGAATCTGCTAAATCTTTAGTAACTTCCTGGACTGCTACACCTAACCAGCCTCTAGAGACAAACCCATTTTCTTTTATTTGTTTAACTATTTCATCGGCATAGTTAATTGGAATAGTGAAGGAAATACCCATATATCCACCACGATTGGAATAAATCATTGCGTTAATACCTATGACTTCTCCATTGAGATTGAATAAAGGACCCCCTGAGTTTCCTGGATTGATAGCTACATCTGATTGAATAAAAGGAATATATGAAGTACTTTGCCCTGGAACGCTTCTAGCTTTTGCACTTACAATTCCTGCTGTAACTGTTGCATTAAAACTATAAGGAGATCCGATTGCCATAACCCAATCGCCAACTCTCACCTTTTCGGAATCTCCTAAATTTAAAAAAGGAAGGTTTTCATTAGTTTTAACCTTCAAAAGAGCAACATCTGACTTTTTATCGCTACCAATGATCTCCGCAGAAAATTCTCTTCTATCCTGAAGGACAATAACAACTTCAGAAGCATCTTCAATTACGTGGTGATTTGTTAATATATAACCGTCCTCAGAAATAATGAACCCTGAGCCTCCTGATGCAACTTTTCTATCGCGGTTAGGAGGGTTGTAAGGAGAACCAAAAAAGTCATCAAAGAAAGGGTCGTTGAAAGGCCCTCTTCTCATTTCATTTTGTGTTGGAGATTTAATAACTTTTGTGACGCTTACATTTACAACAGCAGGTGTTACTTGCTCTGCTAAAGAAGCAAAATTGGGAAGATCTGATACATTTTGATTCAATTGGCTCCAACCTAAGTTGGAAATGAGGAAAAGAGTAAAAAATACAAATAATTTTTTTTGCATAGTTAGATTTTTTATTATTCTAAAATCAAATTAGAAATGCTTATCAATTTTTGGTTGGATAAATTATCACTGGATAGATTTATAATAATTGGTTTGTCACCTTTCCTTGTATTAATAGTAACTCCATTAGAAATAGAAGATAGTTTTACAGTATTAGAGCCATCTTTAATGAAAAATTTTAACTTAAGATTCGCATTTGAACCTTTGATTCCATAATTAGCCTCTACTTGATTATTGGAGATGAATTTATAGCTGCGAAGATTTCCATCAAAGTTTCTAGCGTAATCATCGAGGATAACTGGATTTATTGTAGAAACTAGAGTTTTTGGAGCTGAGACTTGAAGGAAAGATTGATTGGGTTGGGAGGAAAATTCGAAAAATATAAATGTGAGAGTAAAACAGAGGCCAAAAAGATAAGAACAGGTACTCATATAGGGAATTTTTCCCCAACTAAAATGGTAGTAGTGATGTTTTTTGTTGTTTGTTTTTTTTGATTTTTGAAGTTCGTTTTGGATTTTGGAAGAAAGGTCAAGATTTGGCATTAAAAGTTCTCTTCGAAGCGCTGATTTTTGTTTATTCATCTCAAGCCAGCGCTTCTTAATATGAGGATTTTTAGAAATATCTTCAACTAGTCTGCGCGTTTCAAATTCGGAGGCTTCGCCATCCAAAAGTAAAGATAATCTCTGATCTACACTTGATTCCATACTAATTACTCCAGGTTTTAGACAGTCCTAATTTAGAAAAAGTTTCGTTAATAAGCTCTCTTCCTTTAAAAATTCTAGATCTTACCGTTCCAATGGGACAGTTTTGAACTTTAGCTATTTCTTCATAGCTCAATCCATCATATTCTCTTAAAGATAATGTCGATCTTATTTCGTCTGGTAAATTTTGAAAAGCCTGATTTATAGCATCTTTCATTTCTTCAGCTGCCAAAAGAGTTTCGGGATTATCTGAATTCAAAGATAAATCAGATAAAGCACTATCAAGAACATCTTCATTGTAAGTTTCAGCTCCTCTGGATTTATTTGAAAAATAGTTTTTTGCTGTATTAATAGCAATTCTATAAATCCAAGTATAGAAAGAGCTTTCTCCTCTAAATTTATCAATATTTCTAAAAGCTTTAACAAAAGCTTCTTGAGCAATATCTTGAGATAATTCAAAGTCCTTACAAAACTTATAAACAGAATAGACAAGTCTATCTTGGTATTTGACCACAAGGATATCGAAGGCTCTTACATCCCCTTTTTTAACAAGACTAATAATGTTTCTATCGTTTTCCATATCCTAATCCTTATAGACATGCGTATTGTCCACAAGTTCAGCTAAATTTCACTATAAAATTCAAATATTTCTTCAAATATTTCTTTGAGTTCAATTGGATAGTCCATTTTTTTGTAAATGATGATGTCTGCTAGAGAAACGTCATCAATCTCAAATAGTTCGAAAAGTTGATCAACTTGAGAATTACCCAATGATAAGAACCTTTTATCTACAAAAGGCACAAAGATTTTATCCAATTCATTCAAGCCTCTTCTTGCCTTAAACTTAGCTTTATTTAATAGGTCACTCACAGAAAGAATTATATAATCAGGAAAATATAAAAAAGCATGAATTTTTCAGAAAAACATACTTCTCTTTTTGTTCAAGGAACTCAAGCTGCAGAATTCTTACAAGGGCAAATCACAATAGATACAGAAAAGATTTCAAATAAGGGTTTTAAACCCGCCTGTATTTGTAACAACAAAGGAAGAGTTATGGCAACCTTTTGGATTAAAAAACAAGAAAACGGATTTAGGGTCGCAATTTTAGAAGAGTTGTGCGCTTCTTTTGAAGAGCATATGAACAAATATATCCCTTTCTTTGATGCCCAATTAAAAAAAGATGAACGAGATAACCTTAAAAAAGAGCTAGACCCAACTGAATGGATGAAATTTCTTATAAATAAAGGAATAGTGGAAGTTAATAAACATACTTCCTCAAAATTTACTCCTCATGAGCTTAATTATCAAAATAATGGACTAATTGATTTTTCAAAGGGCTGCTTTAATGGCCAAGAAGTCATTGCAAGAATGGAATATAGAGGGAAATTGAAATTTGCTCTTAAAATATCAGATAATTTACAAGATGAGATCAAGGAGTCTTCTATTTATAACCAAGAAGGAAAAAAAGTTGGTGAAGTTTTATCTAAAGAAGGTAAATACGGCTTCATTTTTTTCAAAAACAAAGATGATCAAAGTGAGTCTATTTTTCTAGACGGACAAATTTTAAACATCCTATAGTTCTTATATTCTCCAATCTATTTCTTCGTTTTTGTTTTTCCTAAGATAATCATTAGTCTTAGAAAAAGGTTTTGATCCAAAAAAACCTCTGTGAGCAGATAATGGCGATGGATGAGAAGATGCAATGATTAAATGCTTTGAAGAATCAATAAGAATTTTCTTTGATTGAGCATATGCCCCCCATAAAATGAAAACTAGATTTGATTTTTTATCACTTAAGGCTTTGATAATCTGATTAGTAAATTCTTCCCAACCAAAATCCTTATGAGATCCTGGAGATCCGGATTCTACAGTTAAGATGGAATTTAATAGCAAAACCCCTCGCTCTGCCCAAGTTGACAAATTTCCATCTGAGGGGATAGGTAAATTTAAATCTGTGGAATATTCTTTAAAAATATTCAATAAAGATGGAGGAAGTCTAACTTCTGAATTAACTGAAAAGGCTAAGCCATTTGCCTGATTTTGACCATGATAAGGATCTTGCCCAAGAATTATAATTTTTACGTTTGTAAAAGACGTTAATTTGAATGCTCTAAAAATATCTTTGTTACTTGGATGAATTTTCTTTTTCTTTGAAGAAACTTCAGATATTTTTTTTCTTACACGATTTAAAATCTCTTTTAAACCATATTCAGCAGCAACTTCTTTCCAAGAATCTAAAGACTCAATCATCAGAGAAATATTAACAAATATTTTAATATTTTTATCCACAGAAATTGTGGATAACTCTTTGGATAAAATCATGTAGATTGATTTGAACCTTTAAACAGAAGTCTTTTAGCTAAATTGGTTAATTTTTAACCACTTAAAAATTAATCAATAAAATCAATAACTTATAAAGTTATTAAGATTGCACCACGATAAAGCAATAAAAGAAAGACTCAACTTGAATTTAAAAAAGATAAATAATCTTTTGTGTGTAACTAATATAAAAGTTACTATAAAAAACTCTTATTCCAATGGGATCTTATCAATTTTGAAAACAAATAGAGGTAAAAATGGAAGCATTATTTAAACCAATAAAAATCAATAACTTAGTTGTACCTAACAGAATAGCAATGGCGCCTATGACTAGGAGCATGTCTCCAAACGGTATACCAACAGATCAGAATTTAGAATATTACAAGCGAAGAGCAGCTGCAGAGGTTGGGATGATCATTACTGAAGGTGTAGAGGTAAGTCACCCTGCATCGAGTGGCTATCCAAATGTTCCTAATTTAAGAAAAGATTCTCATGAAGGCTGGAAGAATTTAATTTCTGCAGTTCAGGAAGAAGGTTCCACAATTTTTTGTCAACTATGGCATGTTGGAGGAATAAGAAAGCCCGGTCAACCTCCAAATCCTGAGGTGCCTGGTTATACGCCTTCTGGTTTAGTTAGAAAAGATAAAAAAGTAGCTTATGAAATGACAGATAACGATGTTGAAGATCTCATTCAGAACTATGTGAAAGATATAGAAATCATAAAAATGTTAGGTTTTGATGGCGTAGAACTTCATGGAGCTCATGGATATATGATCGATCAATTTTTCTGGCGAGATACTAACGCAAGAAAAGATAAATACGGCAAAGAAGATGATTTAAGAACAAAGTTTGTCTGCGAGATAGTTTCACGTGCCAGAAAACTTGTTGGAAATGATTTTCCAATAATGCTGAGATTTTCTCAGTGGAAGCAACAAGATTACGACGCGATACTAGCTCCGACTCCTGCAGACTTGGAAACTTTTTTAGGGCCTATATCTGATTCTGGAGTTGACGTCTTTCATGCCAGTACAAGAAGGTACTGGGAACCTGAATTTGAGGGGTCTGATTTAAATCTTGCAGGCTGGACAAAAAAAATAACCAATAAACCTACTATTACTGTGGGAAGTGTGGGTCTTGACTCTGATTTTATAGGTTTGTATGTCGGCAAAGATAAAGCCAATACTTCATCCATTAAAACTTTAATAAAAATGTTTGAAAGAGAAGAATTCGATATGGTTGCTGTAGGGAGAGCTCTCTTGTCCGATCCTCAATGGGTTTTGAAGGTTAAAGAAGGCCGAGAGGACGAGATTGTAGGATTTACAAAGGAATATGTAGAAAAATATTTTTAGGGCCTAAAAATTGCCTAAATGCATTCCGCCATCAAGCAATAAAGTTTCTCCTGTTATAGTTGATCCAGATTCTATGAAATAACAAATTGTCTCTGCAACCTGCTCTGCTGTACATGTTAAATTTAATGGAACACTATCTTCAGTAGATTTTTTCACAAATTCATAGGTTTCCTCGCCCAAACCATTTTTCAACCAATCTCCTTGTATAAACCCTGGGCATATTGCATTAATTCTTATTGGGCCTAAAGCTCTGGCAAGAGACTTAGTCATGTTGATTAGAGCTCCTTTTGAAGCTGCATATGCTACGGAACTGCCTATTCCTAAAACCCCTGCTATAGAAGCAACATTTACAACCGATGGATTATCTGACTCAAGAAGGCTTTCTCTTGCTTCTTTTATCATCATGTAAGGACCCACAGTATTTGTTGCATATAACCCAAGGAAATCATCTTTAGAAAGGCCATCTAAATTATCATGAGCATTGAATTTAGTAGTGCCAGCGTTATTGATTAAGGCATCCAGTTTTCCCCATTTTTTTATAGTTTCTTTTACTGTTTGAGAACATGAATCAGGCTGTGAAACATCTGCTTTCAGCACAATTGTCTCTGCTCCTAAGGTTTCACACTCCTTACTTACTTCATTTGCTGCTTCTATTGAGCTTGAACAAGTTATTGCTATGTTCCAACCCTTGCTTGCAAGAAGTTTAGAAACCTCGGCGCCAACACCTCTACTGCCGCCTGTAACAATTGCAACTGGTTTAGTCATTTTTATACCTCTCTCACAGAAATAACATCATCCAGAGCAGATAACTCAACCAAAACTTTTTCAGGCGGTTTAGTTTCTAGATCAATTACGTTATATGCAATGTCACCTCTACTTTTGTTTACCATATCTATGATGTTCAATTTATTGTCAGCCAGTACAGTGGTTATTTTACCTATCATTCCTGGATGGTTCTTATTTGAAAGTGTAATTCTAAATTCTGAAGGTCTGGGCTCAATTAACTCAGGAAAATTCACTGAATTTTTAATGTTTCCATTATTCAAAAAATCATCGAGCTGTTCAGCAGCCATCACAGAACAATTCTCTTCTGCTTGGCTCGTACTTGCTCCAATGTGAGGCAAAATTATTACATCGTTAGCTGTTTTGGCTCTCGAGATTAAGTCCAAATCAGCAAAATCTGTGATGTACTTACTAAGAATATTTTTATCCAAGCTTTCTATGATATCTTTTGAAATAACTATTTCATCCCTAGCAAAATTTATCAGTCTTAAGCCGGTTTTGGCGTTTTTCAGTAAATCAGAATTTATAAGACCCTTGGTTTTGTCATTTGCAGGAACATGGAGAGAGATATAGTCAGATTCTTTAAAAACATCATCGATACTTTCTTTTCGTTCTACTTTATTAGGCAATTTCCAAGCAGCTTCAACCGTAATGGCTGGGTCATAACCTATAACATTCATACCCAGCATTACTCCCATGTCAGCAACTTTAGAGCCTATAGCTCCCATGCCAACAACGCCTAAAGTCCCGCCAGTTAATTCTCTGCCTTTGAAACTTTTTTTTCCTGTCTCAATTAAGGGTTTTAATTCTTCTTGATTAGACTCTTCTATTGAATTCACAAAATTAGCACCTTGAAAAAGGCCTCTGGAAGACATTAATAGTGCAGCTAAAACTATTTCCTTAACTGCATTAGCGTTTGCTCCTGGAGTATTAAATACTGGAATTCCGAGCTCAGAACATTCTTCAACAGGAATGTTATTTACCCCTGCCCCTGCTCTAGCTATGGCTTTAAGATTGTTACCAAAATCTTCCTTTTTGAGTTTGTGGCTTCGCAAAATAATTGCATCTGGATCAGAAAGACCGTCGGATACCTCAAATTTTTTTTCTTGAAGGATATTTAGACCCTTCTCAGCAATTGCATTGAAGGTTTTAATTTTTTGCGTCATATGAATTTTATTTATTTAATGAAGTCTATTAGT
>Ga0208277_1000121_pt1 | contig 43935 bp, 36 predicted proteins | sample ETNtaG_5_FD_185782 | JGI IMG/M metagenome (GOLD analysis project Ga0208277, IMG submission 185782) | Marine microbial and viral communities from oxygen minimum zone, Eastern Pacific Ocean - ETNP201406SV205 (SPAdes) (version 2) | ecosystem: Environmental > Aquatic > Marine > Oceanic ...
TTGAAATTGAAATTTGAGTTAGTGCAATGAATAAACTCCAACCTTCTTTCATGAGGGCTCTCCATCACACCCATGTGTATGAGCAATTCACACAGAAAAGCTTGCTATGGACCATATTCGTGCGTAGCGATGTATACGACCCATTGCGAACCCCTCGATTCAGTTTTACTGTTCTGGTGGGTCTTGTGTAGAATCTCTTTGATACAGGCTGAGTGAATAGATTTAATCTATGAAAAAAACCAATTTACTAATTAGACCTCATCCCCGTCGCTATCAATATCACATTCACAGTAATTACACCAGTAGTAATCTCCTCCTGGATCCACGACGTCATTGGAATCTCCACACCCATTACAAGTTGGAACCCAATCATCATCATCATCATCATCATCATCATCACCATCTCCATGCCGTGCACAACCATTTCCATCGCAGCAATTTCCACATTCTCCATATGCGCAATCTTTGGCTGCTAAGTACTCATTGCAATTCGAACATTTGTCAGAATTATTGGCTGAATCAGTATAGCCTTTGCCAGTGATTATTGCACCATGTTGCGCTGCATATCGTTCTAGGTCTTCTCGTGAGTTAATTTTTGTATCGGATGGGTTAGGAGCGAAGTTCCCTTTGTATATGCTAACCTCAATCACGCGCCCAGCATCATCGTCATCATCGTCGTCATCGTCATCATCGTCATCACAAGTTGGACACGGATCAGACATGCAATCTCCATCTTCATCTATATCATGTTCACAATGGTCACACCAATAATAATCGCCGCCAGGGTCGCTTACATCACTAGAATCACCACACTTGTTACACGATGGGACCCAATCATCATCATCATCATCATCATCATCATCATCATCATCATCATCGCCATCGAAATCAGGATGGTATCCGTGATCGAGTAGAGTCTGTGTTGCTTTTGATTTGGGTGATAATTTCCATACATGTGCTCTTTCCTTGTCGATTTTTGCATTCCCGTGGAAATCGACCAAAAAATAACATTGTACTTGATCTTGGTTTGACGAATGTCCAAAACATCTACCAGCGATTGTGGATCTTGCTAAATCAGGTCCCGAATCTGTAAAATACACACCGGGGCCGTATTCATCCCTGCCTCCAGAACCTGGGACTAAGTCATGTGGTTCAAACCCAAAGAACCAAGTCATGAAACTCTGAATCGTGTTGCTTTTTCGTATGATTTGTTTGTACGTCTCTTCATCAGTCCAGTGGTAATAACTCGTCAATTAGAACCCTCCTTTTCGTAAATCATTATTTCACAATCAATGCCGGAGAAAACCTCTTCCATCTCTGGCTTGACTATATCCCATGATAGACCTCCCAAACCACACCCCAAACGAGGGATTGCCACAGATTTTATTCGCTTCATTTCTAGAAAATGCCTCAGTTCATTACATCCGGAGATGACCCACTCTATTTTCGATGGATTACGCCAATGATTTTTCGTCGCTAGATGAATTATTGTCGGTATACCTTCCTCGGGATAAACATCCAATGTCAATGCCAGTATTGCCCCAGGTTGGAGCTCTTTTCGTTCACAAACTGATTTGTAATGTGGGAAGGACCATGGAAATTTAGATTTGATTGCTTTTGCAACTCCTCTACCCATCACTCCAACGCAGTTTGCTGCAGAAACTATACAGTCAGCAGAAGAACAAGTTATGTCACCCTCAACCTCTCGCATAGCAGTTTCTCAACGCTGGCAGTTATTCTTGTTTTTTGATTGTCATCACTAGACTACGATTGTTCGAATTTTTGGGTTTAAGATTTCCATACACAAGGGCCCCCGTTGTAGATGTGGGTAACTACAACGGTAGGGACGAAAACGGCCCATTGCAAACCCTTTGAAATTACAAATCCGTTTCAATGGGTATTCGGATAGACCCTTGAGAATTAGCCGAATATGTTTATTCTATTCTCAATTTTAGGATTGACTGACATCGTATTTTTCTTGAGTGGGCTGATTACCAAGTCCAATGTCCAGCCTCATCATCAAAATGGCCGCCCTCCTGCCAAGAGGAGAGACAATCCGGACAATGCATCATCCCATCCCCACCATCGAAAGTTGCATTGGGATGGTCACAATCTTCTGGATCATCTGAGGCAGTGGGGACATCGCATTGTGGAAGGTCTGCGCAATTAGCATTGATTATACACAATTCGCAACATGATTGTGTGCCATACGGCCCGTCACAATTTGGATTTGTACATTCCAAACATAATTCTTCAGTTACACACGAGGAGCAGCAGTCTGAATCACACAAAGGGCAACAATCATTGGTATCATCACCGCAGATAACGCAACTTCCCATGATTACCCTCCCTAATCGTCACAGGCTCCGCAACTCTCACAGGCCATAATGCCCAAATCTTCGTCGTAGCGCATTACGCCTCCGCAAATTGTACACGTTGCCATAAAATCTCCAACTCTTCGAGATATTTATATCCTTCATCGGAGATTAAACTCATGCCTAGACTCATAGCCAAATATACACAAGGGCCCCTTGTATTCAGACACGCTCTTCAATTGAGTTCCCAAAATTGGTTCTTCTCCTGACGTTCCTCTTGCAGGTCGTGGTCGTAGACCAGATACGTTGTGTCGTCCGTTTCAAAGCGGGTGAGGTTTCCAGCCTTGTGTTGAGCGACGATTTTGCTCGTCGTGACCTTTTTCGTGAAGTTGTTTCGGTGATCTGGAATCAGGCCATTGAGCCGTTGGTCTCCGAATTCTGCCTCCTTCATCCAGACCTCTTTTTTGGTGCTGGCTCGGATTTCAAAATCAACGCGTTGCTGCACGTTGTAGCCTCCGTCCGAGAAGAGACGTAGGCTCCAAGGGCCGTGCTCTTGGCCGGGCAGGGTAGCGTTGCTGACGTCGATGTCCCTCAGGTAGTGCCAGCGGTCGCCGTGGTCGCGATCGTCCGCACTGGTCGGATAGAGCCCCACCCAGGCATCGTTGGCCCCGGGAGGGTTGGTGATGCTGAAGCGGACGGGTTGACGGTGATTGAAGGACATGACCTCGAGGTTCGTTGAAGCGCCACCCGCGGCTCCTGTTCCCGCCACGGACGAGTGTCCTTCCGTGGACCCCATTCTTATCGCGGCAACAACTGTCACGAATGCGCCAATGCCAAACATTACCGCACCCGGAACTAACATTGCGAGCTTGTCCCCGCCCGTGGAGGTGGATCCTATGATGAGAAGCGGTAAACCCATACTGAACAAGGTTATGCCAACGCCTGCTCTTATCTTGGAGGATGAGGGAGCATTGGATTTGAATCCCATATTCAGGAGGACGAACAGGCTAACAAAGAACGTAAAGCCGCCTATACCCATGAATATGGCGCCAGGAATGAGCATCCCAAGGACTTCCTTCTTCTCCTCGTTTTGAATCCACATGACGACCTCGCCACCGTCGGAGTTTTGTGCCGTAATGGTGGTCGTGCCGGCCATGCAACCGTGGCATGCTCGTCCAATCTTGATGAGGTCTCTTCCATCGTGATAGCGCGATTCAACCCCACTCCAATCGTTGCTGTTGCAGCCACTCCCCTCGTGTGCAGTTTCGAGATAGAACACTTGTCGGGTTTCATCTGGAGCGTTGACTTTCTGATACCCCGACCAAGGGTCAGACATCCAACTTCCCGAGTGGGTGGCGTTCACGATGATGTTTTCACAGTGGTCAAAGATGCCGTTGGAATTGAAATCAACGGCGCTCCCCTCGACATAAATCGTCCACCCCAAATCGCCTTGCTCGTCGCCGTCTTCAATGTCCAAGGTTGCGGAGGTCATGCCGTCGCTGAGGCCCTCACCCAAACCGGCGATAAACAGAGGAATGCTCGGTGCGAGCAGAACCATACCGATGAACAAAGCGATTAATGCCGACCGCCGACTTGATTCTAGGACGGCTGGGTCAACCGGTTCAGGCGGTTTCACATCGAAGTCTTTCCGTTCGTGGAGGGCGTGCCCTCCGTTGGAGAACACTCGTATGCTCCAGGGGCCTGCAGACCGCTTAGGGAACGATGCGTTGTTGACATCGATGTTGCGAAGCCATTTCCATCGGTTGTTTTCCGCTCCATGGTCCTGGTCGCTTGCGTTCGGCGGGTAGATGCCGACCCAAGCATCGTTGTGGTTTGGGGGATGGTTGAGTTTGAAACGAACGGGCTTACCGGACACGGCTTCCAGAATCTGAATCGGTTCATTTGAGGCAGGCTTGGAGGAACGACCTGCATTGATGTGCTTTTGAATTCGACTAGCGGCGTCGGATACTTGGCTTGTACTGCTCTGATGTACGAACTGGATGTCTTCCCAGCCCCCAGGTGGCGCATGGTCACGGTTCCACTGTGCCGTGCCATCCTGCTGTGCGCTCAGGTACTTCCCATGACAGGATTTCAAACAGACAACATTGTTGCCACGGTCTTCAACTGTGAACTCCTCCCAGCCAGTTGGTGGTGCAGCTTGGCGATTGATTTGCACCTCCCCGTCGGGTTGTGCTGAAACGTACATTCCGTGCGCACCCCTGAGTGTGATTTTACCACCCTGTCGCTTCTCGAGATGGAAATATTCCCACACACTTGCTACATCACGGTTCCACTGCGCGCTTCCATCGGGCTGGGCGCTCAGGAATTTTCCGTGTACGCTTCGGAGAGCGACCGTTTCGGCTATTGCGAGCCCCCCGCCATAATGAGGGTGTGGTGGTTGAGATTAACCAATTCTTCGGCATTATGCAAAGAATGTTCATATCGGTGAATACGCTGCCAGAAACCATGAAGCCCATTGCAGAGATTGAAGAAGATCTTGCAAAAAAAGCAGAACCGGTTCTGGGATTCAAACCTTCTTCCAAATTCAAGAGAGGCCCAATTGGAATTATGATTTACGTTGTTTGCGGGATTATTGCCTTTTTCTCCCTGCGAAGTGCAGGTGTGTTTTAGGTACATCCTCAAGGGTTTACCCATGGGTGCTAAGCACACGAATTTGATGTTCACAACGGGTTTTCGTTGGCCATATTGCTATCGGCCGTGGGTTCTGAATCATGGCCAGTCAACGAAAACCAATGTTCGCTAACTTGGCAAATTGAGAAACAACTTGTCTACCTTCTTTACGGTTTTTCGAGTCGCTCACACTTGGGATGAGTTGAAGTTCCTGGCCATCGGTTACCAGGTGGAAGTTGCCAACCCAACTGCCGTGTTCTCCAACGTCCCTTACACTGTAATGGATGTGACTTTTTTTCTTGATTGGCAAACATTCGATTTTTTCAACCATTGAATCAATCATTCTATATTTCACAACCAGACGTTGATCTGCCAGATAGACCGTGCAATAAGCAACATCGGTTTCTTCGAAGAAACGGCCATTGGTAAAAGCGACATAGATCAAAAGTAAACCGAAACCGAGGACAGGTATCAGTAATATGCCCAACAAAAGCCAGCCAAACCGTTTAGCAGGCCACCAGTGTTCACGGTCTTCATGAATGAACATGGTTGGTTCAACGCCCTCGTATTCAATGGCCTGGACCAACGATTTGAGGGATTCCAGATTCGTCTCCGTTTGAAGGCTGTTCAGTTCAGCCTCAAGATCCGAAAATTCGTCCATAAAATCCTCTCAAAGGGACTTCCCTTAAGCCTTCACCCAACGCTTCGGGGTGTGCGCTCCTTGGTTTGGTAAACTATTGCAGGATTTTCTGAATGCTAAACGATTGTCCTTGATGGCCCCAATCCACTCGACCGGGTTCGTCAATTCGGAAGTATTTGGTTGAGAATGTTCGTCCAAGTTCGGGATGTTCTTCGCTGAGCCAGACTTTGATTCGGGTGCTGTAGGTTCCGTGTGAGCCAATGGCTGCGACCCCGCAAATGCCGTCAACAAGCACGGGATGAGGGGGGGAAGGCACGACTGGTTCAGCGTCAAAGGGGTGAGCATCGGACTCAAGGGAGAGGTTTTGCTCGGTGCCAGGTTCGGTTCTTTGGTCGGTTGTCATGGCCAGCAAAGCGATTGACTGAATATAAAGAATCAAACATCTTCTTTGGAAAATCGTTCATCTGTAGCGGAAAGACCGGCGGATTCTGCACGAGCAGCGATGCGCCTGAGGCTTCGCATGGCTTCGTCGATGTCCTCTACCTGTTCAGCAAAGCGTGTTGGCGGCCATCCGCAATCGATGACGCCGGCTTCCACGGCACTTTCTTCAATCCAAGCCCCACAAGCCGACCCGTAGCATTTGGCTTTGAAGCGTTCAACGTCGATCCAAAAGGTCGTTCGGTGGCAGACCGGACACGTTCTGCACTCATACTCCGAGAGAACCGTAACCGCATCATCTCCGACCACATCGACATCCCAAGCTGCCACGCTGGCCCGCTGCAAGGGCACCTGGTGGGATTTCTTGAGGAAGGAACGCAAGACGTTGAGCGCCGTCTCTTGGGAACTAAAACAGCCCATGCCAACAACCGTGCCATCCTCTTCGACGGCACTCGGAACGTACACGCGTCCGGTCATGACCATGATTTGTGCTGGACAAGTCGGCGTTTAAGCCTCGCTCATGCTCGGTGCCACAGGACCTCGATTACGGGCAATCCACCCGGACGGGGCAAAGGAGCCTCCGGCTTTTCGATGCGAATAGATAGCGAGGCTACGGTTTGGTTCGCCGATAGGTGGTCGATGACCCGTTGAGCCATGTCTTCCATCAAGCGGATGGGTGCAGATGCGTTGAGCATCACTTCATCGATGGCGATTTGGATGTCGGCGTAGTTCAAGGTTGATTCCAAATCCTCAATGCGTTCTCCAACGGAGAGGGTGGCCCAAACGGTGAACACAAAGGGCTGGGGAGATTGATGTTCTTCATCGTACCAACCGTGAACAGCGTTCACTTCGTACGCCTCAAGCCCCACACTCCACTCCATGAAAGCACCTCACTGTTCTTCGTCGCGCTCGTGGACCCAAATCAGGTGGTAGCCGAATTGTGTTTTGACCGGTGGAGAAACGGTGGCGACGGGGGTATCCCAGACGGCGTCCTCAAACGCTTTGACCATGCGTCCCTTTCGAAACCAACCGAGGTCGCCGCCTTTCTGGCTCGAAGGGCACGTGCTTTTCTTTCGGGCGAATTTTTGAAAATCCTTGAGTTTCCCAACCTTGTCCTTGATTTGAATGGCTTCGCTTTTTGAAGCGACCAAGATGTGGCTAGCCCAAGCGCTCGGTGCGACCATGATTCGTCCACCTGTTGTCGTGTTTTGAACCCAACGCTCAGTAATCCGAGTAAGCCAAGAAGCGCATGTAGGTGCCGTAGATGGTCACTGACACGCCTAAGGATTCCTCATTGAACCGGTCCATGGTGTCGGCGTAGGTGTGGTATTCCCAACTTCCGCTGCCATAACACACCACGGCACGACCCCGTTCATCCCCGCCCAAATCGTAGACGAAGGGTGCGTGGTCGGAATTGTACGGCATGCCGTCGTCGTCTCCTCTGTCGCCAGTGAGCGTGCGAATTTGGATGTCGTAGCGGTCGGCGACATCCGAGCGTTTGTTCTGGTAAAGTTCAGTGATGCGGGCGATGTGGTCCATGTCCTCTTGGTCGTTGCCAAACAAGGTGACGCTGTTTCCTCGGTTCGCCGTGTCTGAATCAACGTGGTTCATGTCAAGGTTGAGGTAAAGCCGTAGGTTGTCCTGGAGGCTGTTTTGGAAGGCTTGCACGTAGGCACGGCTACCGTAGAGCCCCTCTTCCTCGCCGCCCCACGTGCAGAACCGCAGGGTTCGTTCCGGTTGCCCGGTGTTGTTGACGATTTCACTGAGTTGACGCCCGATTTCCATCACGCTGGCTGTGCCGGAGGTGTCGTCAACCGCACCCTGTGCGTGATAGACGGTGTCGTGGTGCCCTCCAACGATGATGACTTCGGAGGATTTACCTCGTATTTCTCCACATGGCACGTAGATGGTACGCTCCTCATCGTTGGTGACGTCGATCAGCATCTCGAGCACACCTTGTGGTCCGGTGGCGTTGAAAATGGCTTGTTCAAGAAGTTCACCGGCGTCTTTTGACATGGCAATGAAGGGAAGTTCAGTGGGGATGCTTCCACCGTTCGCATCAGTGACTTCATCGATTCGACTTCCCTTGAAGATTGGTACGCAGTCGTTCGCTTCGATTTGACCGCAGTTGGCGTCTTTGTTGACGAAAATGAGTCCAGCAAGGTTGTTCTCAGCGGCCAAGGAGAAGATACCGGTGTTTCCACCCAAGCTCGCACCGCTGCGAACGTAGCCAATGGTGCCGCCTGCTGAAGCCCACAACGCATCATCCGTGCCGTTACCGAGGTCACTCACTTGGACGTCTTCTTGGAAGGTGTATTCCGAGCGTCCGGAAAAGCCCTGAATCACGTAATCAATTCGATGTTGAAACTGGATCACTTGCGAGCCGAAGGACAGTGGACCTTCGCATGGACTCGTACCTCCGAACCCTTGGGTACATATCCGTAGACTCGGCTCGGCGTTGACATGGTGCATTGGCACTTGGTAGGAATGAAGGGTCGAGGTCATGCCCATTGCTTCAAATTGGGCTGCAATGTATTCCGAAGCATTGGCTTCCTCAACGGTGCCGCTCATGCGTCCTTCCCAATCAGGGTGGCCGAACGCCACCAATTCCTCAGCAAAGGTCCGTGTTTGCGCCGCATCGTAATCAATGAGTTCATACTCGTAACTGGGCGTGAATCCAAGCCAAGACGGGCGGATGACGAATACGGCGGTGATCATCAACACCACCACGCCGATGGCCATCAATGCTTGAGGAGTAAGTACATTCGTACTTCGCCACCATGGCACGTTTTCGCCGACCAAAACGGCATCGTCCAATTTGGTTTCATCTTCAAGGCTGAGCACAGTTCCATCAGCGCTATTCCCTTCAAGGCGCTCGATGAGTTGGGTTTTGGTCCCGCTCACTGGAAGCTCCTGCTCTCGGAGCATGTCCTTGAGTTCAGCGACGGTCTTGCTTTCCAGGTCCATGGGCTCGCCTGTATGCCGGTTGTATTCCTTGTTCAAGAAGTCGGCGGTTCAGCGCAACTTCAGACTTCATCGCCGGTCCAGCGTCGTCCAATGTCGTGTTCATAGCCCAACTGGTCAAGAATTCGGGCGATGATGAAGTCCACCATGTCATCGATGTTCTTTGGATGGTTGTAGAAGCCTGGCGAAGCGGGGATGACGATGGTGCCCCAATTGGAGAGTTTAGCCATGTTCTCGAGGTGGACGGTAGCGTAGGGTGCCTCTCGGGGCACGATGATGAGCTTACGTCGCTCTTTCAGGGCCACGATGGCCGAGCGTGTTACGAGGTTGTCCGAAATACCGGCTGCGAGTTTCCCGATGGTGGTCCCTGAACACGGGCAGATGACGACGGCGTCAATCTTAGCAGAGCCAGAGGCGGATTTAGCGCCGACGTTCTTGGCGTCTTCTAGGATGGCGTTCGTGGCTTCTGCGACGGCTTCGGGCGTGGTATCGCACTCGTGCTTGAGCGTGATTTTACCCGAATCAGTGACCACCAAGCGAACGGTTTTGCCCATTTCGTGCAGGACTTCGGTGAGGCGCTTTCCATAGATGGCACCCGATGCGCCTGAGATGCCGACCACAACCTCGCCCATGGTTCAAATCCAGAGGCTCTCCCATTTAGCCTCTTGTTCTTTATCGCTCGGCTTTCTTCACAACGAGAATCTTCAATGATGTCACTTCGAATTTAGGTTCGCCCTTGATTTAAACATGCGAAAGAGGTGTTCGCCGTCATCAAAATGAACGGTGACTCTATTTACATGAGTCCGGAGGACGAAGAATGCCAAAAGGTACAGTAAAGTGGTTCAATCAAACAAAAGGCTTCGGTTTCATCGAACAAGAAAGCGGTGAAGATCTCTTTGTTCACAAGTCCCAAGTGACCGGTGAAATTCGCGACGGAGATTCCGTCGAATTTGAAGTCGGTGAAGGACCTAAGGGTCCAAACGCCATCAACGTCAGCAAATCCGAGTGATTGAAACTCAATCCACCCTGCAGAGGGTGGTGGCGAGTGCGGTCAGGAGAGCGAACCCATTTCGGGTTGTTCCAGTTCTGTTGGTTTGTAGCGTGTTTCCTCTTGGGAAGCGTTCACTTGTCCAGTTCATTCTTCTTCGTTTGACCACGATTTTCGCATGACCCTGCCTGCTGCTTCACCAGCGTCCATCGGGTCGTAATCGTGCTCAAAGATCAGGTGTTTGACCAGATTGTGTTGCGCCACGCTCTCGTTACACACCGGGCAATCGTGCCTATCAGGCTCTCTGTAGCCTTGGAAGGCGGCACGACCTTTGGGCGTGGCCAGGCCTGCAACCGTTCGCAGGAGCGTGGACATGAAGACCAGCCCGAAGAGCACCAAACAGCATCCAAGCCCGCCAAAGAAACCTGAACCGGAACTGTCCTGAGCTAATCGAATGTTCTGCGTCATTCGCCCTTCAGTGGTGTTGCGGAAGGTATCGAGGTCGATGATGTGTGAGAAGTTCTCGCCTCGCAGTTGCAGAAGGATTTCTGTTCCGTCCTCCTCTTCATCCACTTCGATGGCGATGAGGAACATGCCATTGGCGTCGGTTATGCTGCTTGCGCCACGGTGTTGGTAGCAATCCACCACTCCGGGCCGGCATTCAACAAAGACGTCGCGCAGCATGACGGGTGTATTGTCGCTGTAGGTTGCCTGGCCCGAGATTCGATAGGTCTCAGCGCTGGCCACGGGCAACGCAAGCACGGCTAACACGAGCACCAGCCACACCTTGCGCATGAGTGGAGGTGCTGGTTGGAACTTATCAAGCCTTGATTTGGCCCAATCGTTCTTTGACCGTGCCAAGAACCCGATTCCATGGGCACCCTTGTAACCGGAACCGCCGCCACCTACGTGGAAGAACTGCACATCAACACCGACAAACGCTACGAAATCGTCTGCATCACCCGAGATGTTGAACGAGTGGTGACTGAAAGTGGGATTGCGGACGGCCTTGTTCTGGTGAATCCGATGCACATCACTGCCTCGTGCTATGTCAATGACCTAGAGTACGGCTTGCACCATGACATCATGACGTGGCTCGAGAAGTTAGCGCCGTTTCACGGTAGCGACGGCAGGGAGGGTGATGAATACCATCACCATCGTACAGGGGAGGACAACGGGGATGCCCACCTGAAGCGACAGTTGCTCGGCCAGCAGGTCACGATGCCGGTGCGAGACGGGCGCTTGCATCTAGGGACGTGGGAGCAGATTCACTACGCTGAATTTGACGGGCAGCGCAACAAACGCATCCTGGTGAAAGTGGTAGGAGTGATGGCCCGATGACGCTCTCATCTCCACCCGAACCAATCGGTTACATGGCTGAACTGGGCGTGGAGCGCATGCTGTGGAAGCCGGGCGTATCACGCCTCGAACTTACGCTCACAGAGGACCACCTCAACAAGGGTGGGGTGGCCCACGGTGGGATCCACATGATTCTGCTCGATTCAGCACTTGGCAGCGCCCTCGTCGCTTCCCTCAAGGTCGAAGAATGGTGTGCGACCACGCAACTCTCAACCAGTTTTCTCGCAGCTGCTCGTCCCGGGGAGCGCTTGGTAGCTGAAGGGCGTGTGGTACGGCGAGGTAAGCATGTTGCTCACCTCGCTGGAGAGGTCAAAGTCGGTGATCGCCTGGTGGCAACCGCAACGGGGACCTGGGCCATTTGGTCAAACCGTCCGCCTTCGCTGTTGAATGATTGACGTGTTGTGCTGTCAATACGGTGAAACAGTCAGCATCATGAAGGAAAACAGGAAAAAGAAAGCAAAGGTGAGAATGGCCGAAATTCGAGCACCAGAATAAACGTCGTTTTGGTATGTGTTCGATTGATTGTAACCCATTCTCATCAGCAGCAAAGCGGTTCCAAACGGGAGAAACAGTATGAGCACATACGCCCCTCTACCGACTTCAACGCAGGTCCTGAACGCCGGATGTATGCACCAGTTGAGCATATCCGGTATCATCAATGAGATTGGAATCATGAGCAATGGGACCACAAGGGCGATGTAGAATTTAGAGCCGAATTCAGGTGCAGTCAGTACCACTGTTTTTTCATTGGCATCGGTGGTGTTTTGGGGTGATTCGTCGCTTGCGGAGAAATAGGCTTGCTCGCCAATGAGGCGGCCACGGTTTCGCACAAGGTCTGCGAACGCCACCACCAAGATCCCACCACAGCACAACATCGAAGCCAACATTTCGAAAATGTCTTCAGCGCCATCGTACACGTTGATTCGAAACCACTCGACGTTGATTTGGAGCCAAATGGCCAAAAAGATCAACACATACCCGAGTTTTTTATTCAGCCAAGATGGTGTGTTGACCACCTTTGGTGCGAAACTCAGCGTAATCTCGTGGGAGCACTTCGGGCACTCGACGATTCCCTTTTTTTGCGGCACGCTCAGTTGTTGGCCGCATTCCGAGCAGTCAATGACGGTGCGAGCCATGGTATCTTCTATGTGAGGTCCTCTTTATCCGCTTTTGGAGCATATTCGCTCGAGGTGTCGCCATTCCGCTACCAGAACTTCTCTTCTTCCGGCGTTTCTTCCTCTACAGAGGGCGCATCTTCCGAAGCATCTCCGGCCGTGTCGTCATCCATCGCATCAGGGAGGTCGGTTTCCTTTTGAGGTGCTTCGATGCCGTTTAGACGTTGAATTTTGGCATAGACAAACCATACGGGGACAAAGACACCGATGTACCCAGCAAGAATGATGCCCATGAAGAAAAAGCCAGTGTACATCTCTTCAATAACACCGCCCCATCCCGGAAGGTAAAGCGCTTCAGCAGGTTGTTCTGGATTGACATAGATCGTCACTGTTTCTTGCTCAAGCCAGTACTCCTGCCCGTTCAACCAATCGTCGGACAACATGCTGTAGACCGTGGTTGTGTAATTTCTCTCCTCGTAGGTGTAAGCGATTTTCACCGTCGTGCAATCAAAGGCCTCCCCGCTGTCATTGAAGCAAGCCATGTCGTCACTCGCCTCAACGACGGTCCCCTCTACTGTGTCCCAATCACCGGATTGAACTTGCTTCATCACGTCACCCGCACTCAGCAGGAGAAGGACACAAAGAATTGCAACTCCGATGATAACAATTCTCCCCGAAACAGCCAGCACATCGGAGAGGTTTGGGTCGGCGACTGGCACCCAATTTGAATTGGGCTTTTTCTCATTCTCATCTTCGCTCATGTTATTGGTTGACATCGACCTGTTGTTAGTGCTTCCTCCGTCCGTTGGGAAGGGCCGAACTCCAAAGAATGAACTTAGGATTCGAGCGTGGTTTGAACCACTGGGAGAAGCGCCTTGACGAAGGCTTCGGGTGAGATGGTGTAGCCAAGGTGTGCGAGTGAAGTCGTCGTATCGGCAACCAATCCACACCCTGCGACTCCCTCGACGCGACCTAGGGGTGTGTTGAGGTTGACAGAGAATCCATGGCGGCTCACCCATCGCAGGAACGAGAGTCCAATGCTGCAGATTTTGCGGCCGTCCACCCAGACGCCTTGCATGCGTTCGTCCCGCTCGCCGTTAACGCCGAAGGTGGCCAAAGCGTCAATCAGCCAACCCTCGATGATGTGGATGATGTCAGCAACCGAGGCCTCGCCTTCGCGCTCGCCCCATTTGAAGATTGGATAGCCCACCACTTGGCCGGGTCCATGCCAGGTCAAGCCTCCTCCTCGGTCAACTCCAATGGTCTGGTAGTCGGATGGTGGCTGAATTCCGTCGTTCCGGGCGCGAGGGCCAACCGTGACCACCTCCGGGTGACTCAAGATGAGCAAGGTGTCTGGGATTTGACCGTCGATGCGTTGCTGCTGGAGATCTTTCATCAGCGCTTGAGCGTCTTCGTAGGGGACGACGCCAAGTTCTCTGACTTCCATCATGGGCAACACGTCTTCAGAATTTTCCAGATGAGCCGAATCCACCTTGGCCCCGTTCGGTCGGGTCAAGGCCTTCCATCGTCGTCTCAACGAGGGTTACAAGCGGCACGGGTGCGAACAGCAATTGAGCGACACGCTCGCCGGCGTTCACCGTAAATGAATCACCCTCTCCAATCCACGTGGCCAAGACTTTGAGTTCTCCACGATAATCCGAATCAATGGTTCCAAGTCCGTTGGGCATGATCATTCCTTTCTTGCCAAGTGATGAGCGGCATCGTATCTGTCCTTCCCAACCTTCGGGAATCGCAGCCGCCCATCCTGTTGAAATTAACACGGACGCTCCTTTTGGAACCTCAGTCTCCTCAATGGCGTACAAATCCCACCCTGCTGCTTGGGCTGAGCCCTGTGTGGGCAAGATGGCGCGCTGGTCGAGACGGGCGAAGGGGATTTCCAGCGAAATACGGTCCATGAGGCAACTCACCATACAGCCCTTTTTGACTGTTGGGATAATGTAAGATTTCACCGACATTGGGTTCCAGTGGAAAACAGGGTGATTTTGATATGAAATAAGCAATTTTTGAACGGAAAGTAACATGGCCCTTGGCTTTGATGAAATGGGATACTGCGCCAATGCGTGCGCCCCCACCTATGCCTCTGCAAACCACTCGGTCCAAACCCTCTTGGAGGGGATATATTATAGGCGTCCGAGGAGGGCAAACAAACTCCAGCGCGAGTGCAAATCACGGAGAGTGTATGTCATGGTCATAGAGCACAACAAAGACGACGGTATGGACATCGACTTGACCAAGGAGCACATTGAGCCCATGCTTGAAGAGAATCTTGATCGTTTTGTTCTTTTCCCAATTGAGCACGATGACATCTGGACGTCCTACAAGCAAGCGCAAGCTTCGTTTTGGACGGCGGAAGAAATCGACCTTGCCGAGGATTTGAAAGATTGGAAGAACTTGAACAAGGATGAACAGCATTTCGTGAAGCACATTCTTGCGTTCTTTGCAGCCAGTGACGGAATTGTCAACGAAAACCTGGTCATGAACTTCTCCAACGAAGTGTGCTGGCCTGAAGCTCGTGCGTTCTATGGTTTCCAAATCATGATGGAGAACATTCACGCTGAAACCTATTCACTCCTCATCGACACCTACATCGAAGATGAGAAGGAAAAGGACCACCTGTTCAAGGCCCTTGAAACGGTTCCATCCGTGAAAAAGAAGGGCGATTGGGCTCTCAAGTGGCTTTCTCGAAAGCGAGGTTCCTTCGCCGAGCGATTGGTTGCCTTTGCTGCCATTGAAGGCATCTTTTTCTCAGGTTCCTTCTGTGCCATCTTTTGGTTGAAGAAGCGAGGACTCATGCCGGGATTGACCTTCTCCAACGAACTCATCTCTCGGGACGAAGGCCTCCATTGCGACTTTGCTTGTCTTCTTCACAACAAGTTGTTGCGAGGTGCGGGTGAAAACGTGATTCGCCGCATCATCGCTGAAGCCGTGGACATCGAGATCGAGTTTGTCACCAAGGCTCTTCCAGTCAACCTCATTGGTATGAACGCTGATTTGATGTCGCAGTACATTCAGTTCGTCGCTGACCGTCTTCTTGTTCAGTTGGAATGTTCCAAGATTTACAACGTTGGCAACCCGTTCCCGTGGATGGAGATGATCTCCATGCAAGGCAAGACCAATTTCTTCGAGAAGCGTGTGGCGGAATATCAAAAAGCCGGTGTCATGGACAGTGCTTCCCTTGGAAGTGTCCAACAGCGATTTTCTGTGGACGAAGACTTTTGAACCGTACGCGAACAAAGAAAGATATCACGCACTCATATGAACATTAGAGGAGGAATCAATTATGGCTATGCAAGTTGTTAATCGGAAAGGCGAGCGAGAAGATGTACGGTTTGATGCCATTCACGAGAAATTGGTTCAATTGGCCAAAGGCTTGGACTCGACCTGGGTTGACCCAGGCCATGTTACAAAGTTGACGATTGAAGGTCTCTACGATGGCGTTACGACGCGTGAGTTGGATCAGCTTGCTGCCGAGACCTCCGCCTCTTTGGCCTCCCACCATCCGGACTACAGCCGTCTGGCTGCACGCATCTGTGTTGACGACCTTCACCGCTCCACCAAGGACCTCTTCACCGACATTATCACCGACCTTCGCGACTACATTGACCCTGAATCAAAGAAGCACGCACCTCTCATCTCCGAAGAAGTCTACGACGTCATCATGGCCAACGCTGATGTGCTCAACAATCACATCGATTACAGTCGAGACCACAACTATGACTACTTTGGATTCAAGACGCTCGAGCGCTCCTACCTGCTCAAGCTTGATGGTGAGGTCGCTGAGCGTCCACAGCACATGTTGATGCGGGTCGCCGTGGGCATTCATCACGCTAACATCGAGAAAGCCCTTCACACCTATGACCTGATGAGTCAAGGCTACTTCACTCACGCTACTCCAACGTTGTTCAATTCTGGTACGCCGATGCCACAGATGTCTTCGTGCTTCTTGCTCACCATGCAAGACGATTCCCTCGACGGCATTTACGACACGCTCAAGCAGTGTGCTCTCATCTCCAAATCTGCTGGAGGCATCGGTCTTTCAATTCACCACGTTCGCTCGAAGGGGTCCTACATCAAGGGCACCAACGGCACGTCCAACGGCATCGTTCCAATGCTGCGCGTGTTCAACGACACGGCGCGTTATGTTGACCAAGGCGGCGGCAAGCGCAAAGGTTCCATTGCGGTTTACCTCGAGCCTTGGCACCCGGACATCCTTCAATTCCTTGACCTGAAAAAGAACCACGGGAAGGAAGAGATGCGTGCACGCGACCTCTTCTACGCCATGTGGACGCCCGACTTGTTCATGCAACGAGTGGAAGACAATGGCGACTGGTCGTTCTTCTGCCCCAACGAATGCCCAGGTCTTCAGGACGTCTACGGTGCTGAATTCAAGGCCATGTTCGAAGACTATGAGCGCCGAGGGATGGCACGAGAAACCGTTCCTGCTCGAGTGGTGTGGGACAAGATTGTCGAAGCCCAAATTGAAACGGGAACCCCCTACATGTTGTACAAGGACGCCGCCAACGAGAAATCCAATCAAAAGAATCTCGGAACGATTCGCTCCTCCAACCTGTGCACGGAGATCATGGAGTACACCGCCAAGGACGAAGTCGCTGTTTGTAACCTCGCCTCGATTGCTCTGCCCAAGTTTGTGAACATGAGCGACGGTGCGTTTGACCACCAACTTCTCTACGACGTGACCTACCACGCTACGGGCAACCTGAACCGTGTCATCGACGTCAACTACTACCCTGTGGAAGAAGCACGAAACTCCAACATGCGCCACCGTCCAATTGGTCTTGGTGTCCAAGGATTGGCCGATGTCTTTGCCATGCTGAAACTTCCCTTTGAGAGCCCAGCGGCTCGAAGCCTCAACAAGGACATCTTCGAGACCATCTACTTCGCCGCCTGCACGGCCTCCAAGGACGCAGCGGTGGCCGAAGGCGCTTACTCAACCTTCCAAGGCTCACCCGCCAGCGAGGGTCTGCTCCAGTTTGACCTCTGGGGCATGGATGAGCACAGCGGACGATGGGACTGGGATTCACTCAAAGCCGAGATCATGGAGAAGGGGATGCGAAACTCACTCCTCCTCGCCCCCATGCCAACCGCTTCGACCTCCCAAATTTTGGGCAACAACGAATGTTTCGAAGCCTTCACGTCCAATCTCTATGTCCGCCGAACCCTTTCAGGCGAATTCGTCGTGTTGAACAAGCATCTGGTTCGCGACCTCATCGCTGAAGACATGTGGAGCCTTGAGATGAAGGACGATATCCTGCGCCACAAAGGTTCCATCCAAGGCATTCACCGAATCCCAGAACAGATTCGTGACCTTTACAAGACCACCTGGGAAATCAAGCAAAAGCACGTTTTGGATATGGCTGCGGATCGTGGTGCATACATTGACCAAAGCCAGTCCTTGAACATCCACATGGTGGACGCTAACCCTGCGAAGGTGACCTCGATGCACTTCTACGGATGGCGTCAAGGGCTCAAGACCGGCATGTACTACCTGCGAACCAAAGCCGCCGCTGATGCGATTCAGTTTACCGTCGAAGCGGCAAGCAAAGAAGACCAAACCGTTGGAGGTCTCGCAGAACGAGCCGACGATGTTGACAGCCTCGAAGCCATTGCATGCAGCTTGGACAGTCCTGATGACGACTGTTTGATGTGCGGAAGCTGATGCTCACGGAGCGACATTCGCCTCACAGAATCTTGAATCACCTTCGCTCGCGCCGGTGAATCTTTTTTATCCGATTGGGTTGCTGTTGAGGTGAGGTCAGACGATGGACGAGGCGACGCTGGTCCTGAACGTTATGTTGTATGTGCTGCTCCCACTTTGGGGAATAGCCGGCATGTTGGACTGGTGGTGCCATCGAAACACCGAGATTGAGAAAACCTCGGGCCTGCATGAAGCCTATGTTCATTGCCTCATGGGCGTGCAAATTGGCATCCCAGTGGTCCTCTCTCTGTTGTTTGAAGTGAATGTCCTCATCATGCTGCTTTGCTTTGCAGCCCTCATCGCTCACGAACTGGTCGCTCACTACGATGTTCATTTCACCACTGGGAAGCGAGAGATCTCCATTTGGGAAGTCCATGCCCATAATTATCTGGCGACGCTCCCCTTCTTCCTCCTCCTGCTCATCATCGTTCGGAAATGGGAGGTCTTCCTTGATACAGTGACCCTCAATTGGAGCGGTGGACTTGGGATCGAATGGCGGCAGGAGCCGCTGGGTGCTTCGGGAAATTACGCCATGGGGTACATGGTCGTCATGTCCATTTTCGTGGTGTTTCCTTACATGCAAGAATGGTGGCGCTGCTACAAGTATGAAAAAGAGCATGGAAAACCAGAGGTGAGCGTTTCATGAGCGTGTACATCACCAGCACCGGTGCGTTTCTCCCGGGCCCCGCTATTGCTCGAGAAGAGGTTGAAAACATTCTCGGGATGGTGAATGGTCAACCCTCTTCACTTCGAGTGCAAATTCAGCAGGCCAATCAAATTGAAACTCGACACTACGCCATTGATGCCAATCAAAAGACGACTCACAGCAATACGGAGATGGCTTCCAACGCTGCAGAGCAATGCCTTGACCGGGCCTTCGTTCCACGGGAAAAGGTCGGAATGCTGGCCGTAGCATCAACCCAAGGCGACCTCCCTGCTCCCGGGATGGCCAGCATGGTTCAAGCCTCGCTTGGTTTGCCTGCGATTGAAATCTTGACCACGCATGGTATATGCTCTTCCTCAATGATGGCGCTCAAGGCAACTTGGAACAGCCTTCGCGTGGGCGAGCATGATGCTGCGGTCGTGGTCTCGAGTGAACTTTCGAGTCGCCTTCTCAAGAAACAGCGTTATGAAGCGGCCACTGAATCTACGTTTGCGGCCAAGCGTATTGACTTCAATACCGAGTTCCTTCGATGGATGTTATCGGATGGAGCAGGTGCTTTGCTCCTTCAAAACACGCCATCACCGAAGGGTTTCAGCCTCCGCATCGATTGGGTTCGTGGTTTCTCACATGCCCATGCGTTGCCCACCTGCATGAGCGTGGGTTCAGCTGGTCGACCCGAAGATGAGCGAACATGGCAAGATTACGACACCTACGCCGATGCGGAACGTGCAGGGGCCTTGTTGCTTCGCCAAGAGGTCCGGCTTCTCGACAACATCATTCGCATGGGTGTGGATGGATACCTTCGCTTGGTGCAGGAAGGCGTGAGCAAGCCAGCAGAGATTGACCACTTTCTCTGCCATTATTCCAGCCACCACTTCCGCAGTAAAATCCTCGATATGCTCGATGCAGCGGGTGTGGGTATTCCCGAAGAACGCTGGTGGACGAACCTCTACACCAGGGGTAACACCGGCGCAGCCTCGTTGTTTATCATGATCGATGAATTCCTTCGCACCGATGAAGTCTCCATCAAAGAGGGTGATTGTATCCTATGTTTTGTTCCCGAGAGCGGTCGTTTTAACACGACCTACATGCAACTCACGGTGGTGAAAGGATGAACGATGGAGAAATATTGATTGAAGGAAAAAGTGAACCTGAGGACCTGCCCGTTGGGGATGAGGTTCCTGTCATGAACCCGCATGCCCAGGTGTGCTTGCAGCATTTGTTGCGTGTTTGGCTTGGGTTCGAGCGAGATTTGTCCACGGTACCCATCTTGCGTCGTCTTGATTTGGGCACGTACACGGTGGACGACCACCTCCTGCTCTTGCGCAACCTCCGTCAACAGGTGATTGAAGGCTCACGGTGGATCACGAGAACCGCAAGCAGTTTCGACCGAAACCACGCTGAGATTCGTTCAACGGTGATTTCACATGCCGTTGATGAGCACCGAGATTATGAGATTCTTGAGAAGGATTACGTGGCCTCAGGTGGCCGATTGGAGGACATTCTCGGGCTGGAACGAAACGTCGGTTCCGAAGCACTTCACGGATTTTTGATGTACCGTGCTTCTCGAACCAACCCGGTGGATTTGTTGGGTGCGATGTGGATCATCGAAGGTCTCGGCGAAAAGATGGCTCGTTCCTGGGCCGAGCGTATTCACGAGCTGACCGGTCTTGGTGAAGACTCAACGCGGTTCATGACCTACCACGGCCATAACGATGGCGACCATATGCAAAGATTCTATAAAACGCTGGACGAAGTCTGCGTTGACGATGAAATAACCATGTCAATCGTCAAGACTGCCCAGGTGGTGGCCCGACTCTATCGCCTGCAATTGGAGGAATTGACCCATGACCTCGATTGAGCAACCGATGACTCGTAAGCAACGTCGAGCGGCGCGAAAACGTGCCAAAATCATGGCTGGTAATCACGGTCGAATGCCGGCTTCACTTTCCGATGCGCTCACCGGGGATGGAAGTCTTCCTCTGGACGATGTCGCCAAAGAATACTGGTTGAAGGACCTGCAAAACCCATTGCGAATCATCATTCTTCCCACGCTGCGAATCCTCCTGACCATCACGCTTCACATCACCTACTACATCAAGCGCCTTATGCCGATTCAGTTCAAGGCTCATGGCTTCCTTCAATGGCAAATCTGCTTTTTCATGAAGTACTTCGTCAGACCAGAAGCCAATGTCCTCATTTTGAGGCACTTCCAAGCGGAAAGTAATCTGCTTAATTTCGTCATTGATAATTCAGGAAAGGAGGACGTAGAACCCGTTCTCATTTACCCAAAGATGATTCGAGACCTGATGGTTCAAACCTTCGTACACCACGATCAAGGCGTCCTCATGACCATGCGGGACCTCCAGGACCCCGACCGAACCAATTGGCCCATCGAGGCTGACGAACTGTCGTGGAAGAATTGGAATCCAGTTGGCGTTGATTACGGCATCCATCGCAAGAAGTTCACCCAATTCTTGGATTTCGAAACCGCCCATGAGTTGTTCAAAACCTCGTTTTGTTTTTGGTTGACCGCCAAAGAATACGAAGCGGCCATCAACTCTTTCCAGTTTGACCACTCGGTTGGTTTGCTGATCGACGACATCGTCGGCGCCACCCACTTTGCCGACATCGCTTACAACCGCTTCCCCATGATTTTGGTTGGACCCACAGGGCTCTCCTACCGATTCCTCATGCACGGATTCTTTGTTGAGCACGTTCACGCTCACTTGGAAAAGATGAGGGCATCGCTGGGGCTGGAGAATTGATTCTCCTTCATCGAGCAAGGGACCTCCAACCGCTGGCCTACCTCATCGCCTATCCTTTGTTGATGGCTTATCAGTGGTTCAACGGGTTTCACGCCTTGTTGTTTCTCCTGATGCTTGTTCTCTCGGTTGGCCTTAGCGTGGCTCAACACCATCACACGCATTTGCGTATATGGAAATCCAAGGTGTTGAATCGGCTTACAGATTGGATGTTCAGCGTTGTTCAGGGCGTGCCGAGTTTCGTGTTTTTCCCGGCCCATATCGGGAACCACCACAAACACTCCCACGGGCCAGAGGATCACACTCGGACCTACAGGTTTGGAGGGCACCACAACCACATCGTGGGGTTCTTTCTTCATCCGTTCCAAGCGTTGACCGTGCTGGTTCCTTCCATGATGTCCCATATTCCTCGTCGAGCCAAAAAAGGAGACCACTGGCCATGGATTGAAGTCGTGTCAATCGTGGTCGTTTCCGTTGCTTTGGCTCTGATTGACCTCCGCCTATGGCTCTTATTTGTAGCGCTTCCACAAGCCCACGGATTTCACTGGTTGCTTTCTTCAAATTACTTGCAGCATGCCGGTGCCCGACCTGGGACTGGACCCGAGAGCAGTGAGCATGAGCTCTACGAGGCCTCGAGGAATTTTACCGGGTTTGTGAACGTGCTTTGGCTCAACATCGGCTACCACACGGCTCATCACTTTGAACCAAGAGCTCACTGGTCCGATATGCCAGCGTTGCACAAACAGCACGTCAAGAACGTTCCACCTTGGCTGGTCGAAACCAGCCTGCTGTGGTATTTTGTTCGTACTTTGTTGTTTCAATCAAGCCAGAGACAACGAAATTTCCTGGAACAATTGAGTCAATGAAACCCAGTTTCCAATTTTAACATCGCTTCGAAGTGCGGCAAGCCGACTTCATCACAAAAGGAACCGAGATGCGAAACCAGTCGTTCCGCTAAGTCCGGTTTCGGATTATGCTTTCCCATCTAAAACACTTACCAAAACCAAGTATTTTCTGACATCCAATTGAGAATGAAGAAGAAGAGATAAAGAAAAACAATGACGATTAACAGCGCAATCACGCCCATGATGACGGCCATGGAGCCGAAGATGCTCATAACTACATTTTCTGCCGTACGGTCTACGGGTTGAGAGGGCATGCTTGCATTCTGCTGGGTTTGGTGGGTGTGTGAATCCACGTTTACACGGCCATCTCGATTTCGGAGAAAAGCAAACATGGCAGGAGTAAGGAAAAAGAGACCGCAAAAGGCAGGTGCGAGGAAAAAGGGATGAATCCATGACTCCAGGTCATCTAGGTCATCAGCGATGATAAAAAGGCTAATGAGAAGGAAGACAACACCGATTGGCGCCATGATGAGCATCCTGATGTGTTCTTCCTTTTCTTTCGGGGTGCGTTGAGGTTCTGGTGTTGGAGGTGCGGGGGCCATCGTTCGGAATTTCTTGTTGCATTTTGGACAGAGCACCTTGCCCATCACGAGTTTTTTCGTCTTCAGCTTTTGACCACAATGCGGACAGGTCAATTGATGCATGTACCTCTTTTACACGTAGGATGGTATAACTCTTCAGCCGGCGAACACGGTCGTCGGTCTTCCTCGGAGGTTGTCTCCTTTGGAACTGGATGTTCACGCCGTCAATCGGGGGAAACCTTAGATGAACCTCCAAGAAACAAGGACTCATGGAAGCCCTTTCCAAAGTTGGTATTGATTCAAAGCGAACCACCGCAGCAAGTGTAGCGATTGTCGGGGTCGTCGTTTACTTGGCCCTTGTTCACCTCAAACCTATTCTGATGCCCTTGGCCATCGCCGTGTTGTTGTTCTTCTTGATCAAACCCGTCGAACAATACATCCACAAAAAAGTGGGCAACCAACTTGTGTCTTACGGCACCGTGTTGGTGACCTTCATCATCACGATGTACTTCATTTCGATCTTCCTTTACGAACAACTCTCACTTTTTGTTGAAGAAGTCCCTGCCATCACGGCGCAACTCGAAGAAAAACGAGCAACGTATGCAGAGTCCGACCTGTACGGTTTGGAAATTATTTTTTCAGATTCCACTTGGGTGGATGTTTTGGCCTCGCCCAGCAACATCGAGGTCTTTGCTCTGGCGATTTTGGGATCGCTCGGTGCCTTTGTTGGCAGCATGATCACGGTCCTCATTTTCCTCCTGTTCATCATTCTCGAAGAGCACACCATCGCCAAGCGATTCAATGCAGCTTTCCCGCATTCTACCGGGCGTGCTCGAAAAATTGTTGACGATTCGATGGAATCCATCAGCGCCTACGTGGTCTCCAAGGTCACCTGCAGCGGTGGGCAAGCCGTGGTCATGACCATCATCATCTCCCCCATCGGTTTTGACATTCCTGGTTGGTTCTTGTTTGGCGTGCTGTGCTTTTTGCTTGACTTCATTCCCATCCTTGGGGCTCTTTTTGCTACCATCCCACCCGTGCTCATCGGTTTCATCATGCTTGAGCCAATGACGGCCCTCATCATGCTCGCTCTTCTCATCGGAAACCAACAGATGTTCGGTTCTCTGGTTGAACCCAACCTTTCTGGGGCAAAAATTGGCATCTCTCCCCTTGTTTTGCTCCTGACGGTCATGGTCTTCTCCCAAGTTTGGGGAATTGCCGGAGCCATCATTGGGGCTCCGATGATCATCATGGCGCGGCTTATCCTCGACGAAAATGAGCGGACTCGTCCGGTCGCCATTATGATGGCTAACGATGTTGAGGAAGAGTAGCACGGCGAAGCAGCCTCAGCCGGTGCCGCCTCACATCTTGTGGATGGCATGCCCAAGGGTGTCTAGGACGCCCTCATGGGTCATTTCCGTCATCGTTGGGTGAGCGTGGATGGTTTGGGCGATGTCTTCGAGCACTGCGCCCATCTCAAGGGCCAAGGTCCATTCACCAACGAGTTCACTGATGTGGGTTCCGACACCCTGGATTCCGAGGATGCGATGGTCGTCTTCACGGGCGACCACACGAACGAATCCACCGGTTTTCTCCGCTTCTTGCGTCAAGGAGCGACCGTTGGCGGCGAGCGGGAACTTTCCGATGATGACCGGATGACCGGCTTCTTTGGCTTGTTCTGGTGAGAGGCCGACCGAAACGATCTCGGGTTCGGTAAAGACGATGGCAGGAACAGCGACAGGATCGTACGCTCGCTTGTGGCCAGCGATGAGCTCAGCGACCATTTCGCCTTGGAACGAAGCAACGTGGGCGAGCATCTCGCCAAGGTCGCACAAATCACCGATGGCGTAGACGCCCTTCATGTTCGTTTCACAGCGCTCGTTCACCTTGACGTAGCCTCGCTCATTCACGGCCACGCCGGTTGCTTCAAGGCCGGTGGACGCAGGTTTTCGACCGACGGTGACAAGGACTTTGTCGGCGATGACCTTTTGCATCTTCTTCTCATCTTCCTCATTCTTGTCGATGAAGTTGAGTTGGACTTTGCCTCCTTTGGCGTCTTCAGCGCCCTTGGCGAACACGCCGGTGTGGACCTTGATCTTGTTTTTCTTGAGGAACAATTCCAGTGGGCGGCGCAATTCTTTGTCAAACAATGGAAGCACGGAATCCATGGCCTCGACCACGGTGACCTCGGAACCAAGCATGCGGAAGGTGATGCCCAATTCGAGACCGATATAGCCGCCACCGACCACAACGACGTGTTCTGGCAGCGTTTCGAGGGACAGAGCTTCACGTGAGGAAAGCACATGCTCGCTAAAGGGCATGAACGGCAACTCAATGGGCACAGAGCCTTGTGCCATGATGACATGCTCTGCCTCAATCAGCGTGGCGTCTTTGCCTTCACCGATCTTCACGGTCTTGGCGTCTTGAAACACGGCCCATCCGCTAACCAGTTCGGCACCTGCATTCTTGAGGAGGGCTTCAACGCCTTTGTTGAGGCGGTCAACGATGCCTTCTTTCCAGCCGACAAGGTTTCCCATGTCCAATTCGGCTGGACTCGGGATGGAGATACCCATGTGGCCGTCTTTCTTGGCGTGCTTGGCGAGGTTGTGGAATGTATGAGCGGCATGAATCAGTGCCTTGCTCGGGATGCAACCTCGAATAAGGCAGGTTCCACCGGCTCGTTCACCTTCAACGATGATGGTTTTGAGGCCGAGTTGAGCAGAACGAATGGCGGCGACATAGCCTCCAGGGCCTGCGCCGACGACAAGAACTTGGCATTGCTTGGTCTTCATCAATAACACCTCACATGAAAATGGTGGCTGGGTGTTCGAGATAGGATTTCAGCAACTGGACCAAACTGGCTCCGTCGTGGCCGTCCACGACACGGTGGTCCCATGACGAAGAGAGGTTCATGATTCGGCGAACCACGACGTGGCCGTTGTGAACCACGGCTCGGTCTTTGGCGTTGTGAACGCCAAGAATACCGACTTCAGGTTTGTTGATGATGGGTGTGGCTCCAAGTCCACCAAGGCGGCCAAGGCTCGTGATGGTGAAGGTTGAGCCGGTCAAGTCATCGACCCCTGCCTTCCCGTCCCGGGTAGCTTGGGTGACACGTCCCATCTCGGCAGCAGATTGCCAAACATCCATCGCTTCAACATGCTTGACCACAGGGACATAGAGTCCACGGTCGGTTTGTGTGGCGATGCCGAGGTTGATGGCTTCATGCCGTGTGACAACCCCTGCTTCATCATCGTAGACGGCATTGCACTCAGGCCGTTGAGCGAGGGCCTTGACCAGGGCTTGCATGATGAAAGGCAAGTAGGTGAGTTTCGGGGCGCCTTCCGGGCGAGTCGCATTGAGGTGTTGGCGGAGGGCTTCCAGTTCCGTCACATCCACTTCTTCAAAGTACGAAAAGTGGGGGATGGTGCTGTAGGACGACATCATGCCGTCGGCAATCTTTCGTCGAAGTCCGATGACCTTGATGTCCTCGGTGCCGTTTCGCTCCACTTTGGGCACACCGCCCATGGGCATGGAAGGAGTGGCTGCTGATGCTCCACCGGCGATGTGTCGGTCGAGGTCGGCATGGCTGATGCGACCAGCGGGTCCAGAGCCTGCGACGAGTTGCAAGTCAATGTTGGCTGCTCGGGCACGTTGGCGCACGGCAGGTGAGGCGAGGGCTTTGGTGCCAGCAGCTCGTGAAACGGGTGCGGCAGCCGGTGCAGCTGGAGCCGGGGCAGGGGTAGCCGGTGCTTTCTTTTCGACCGGTGCGGGTGCTTCTTTGACAGCAGGCTTTTCTTCAGCGGCTGGCTTAGTGGCTTCCGAAGCGTTCCCGTCTCCATCGACTTCGAAGACAATGCATACGCCGCCGACAGGAATAATGTCGCCCGCTTCACCGACCATGCTGGTGACGGTTCCATCGCAAGGTGCAGGAATTTCGACGGTTGCTTTGTCGGTCATGACGGACAAAATGGGATCGTCTTCCTTGACGGTATCGCCAACGGCGACCATCCATTCAACAATTTCACCTTCAACGACACCTTCGCCAATGTCGGGCAGTTTAAATTCAAATTTTCCCATGATTATTCCTCCTGTGTTCTTTGTATGGCTTCGGCAATGCGAGATGGACTGGGCAGGTAATCCCATTCTGTGGTGTGGGGGAAGGGCGTATCCCAACCCGTGACACGCTCGATTGGGGCTTCAAGGTGGTAGAAACAGCGTTCTTGGATGGACGCACTCATCTCAGCACCAAATCCGCTGGTCTTGGGTGCTTCGTGAACGATGACGACTCGGCCGGTTTTCTTCACCGAGTTCACCACGGTGTCTCGGTCCCATGGAACGAGGGTCTGTAGGTCGATGAGTTCGCAATCTACGCCAGAATCTTTGATGCCTTGCTCACACACGTGAACCATTGCGCCCCATGCAATGACGGTGCATGCGTTTCCTTCTTGGACGATGTTGGCCTCTTCAAGAGGGATGGCATAGTACTCTTCGGGGACTTCACCTTCGGGGTGGTCATTCCAGGTTGGCACATTGTGAGGGTCGCCGTAGAAGGGGCCTCGATAGCAGCGCTTCGGTTCAAAGAAGATGACGGGGTCATTGCATTCAATGGCACTCGTCAGCAAACCTTTGGCGTTGCGCGGATTTGAACAATAGACGACTTTGAGGCCAGGCGTGTGTGTGAACTGGGCCTCTGGAGACTGTGAATGGTGATGGCCACCTTTGATGCCGCCGCCAGCTGGTGTTCTGAAGGTGACGGGGGAGGAAAACTCTCCACCTGAGCGGTGGCGAAGTTTGGCGATCTCGTTCACGATTTGGTCGTAGGCAGGGAAGATGTAGTCAGCAAACTGGATTTCAGCAACGGGGCGCAGGCCGTTGAGGCCCATGCCCATGGCGATGGCGGCGATGCCACCTTCAGCAAGGGGTGAGTCGAAGACGCGGTGAGGTCCGTAGGTTTCCTGAAGGCCAGCAGTGACGCGGAATACGCCACCGAAGTAGCCAACGTCTTCGCCGAAGATGACGACATTGGGGTCCTTTTCCAACTGATGGGCAAGGGCCGAGTTGAGGGCAGCAATCATGTTCATTTTCGCCATGGTTTCACCTCACTTTCCAAGTTCCTCACGTTGTTCTTGAACGTGCCAAGGTACGGTTTCGTACACTTCGGTAAAGATGGTTGATGCCGGGGGATAGGGGCCTGAGGCAAGGTCGCCGAATTCACAGGCTTCCTTGTAGGCGGCCATGACTTCGCTGTCGATTTTATCTGCCAGCGCTTTGTCCTTCTTTTCGTCCCATTCTCCGATGGCCATCAAATGGTCTCGTAGGCGCTGGACGGGGTCGCCACCGGGCCAAGATTCGAATTCATTGCTTGGCCGGTAGGCCGATGGGTCGTCGGATGACGAGTGGGCGCCAGCTCGGTAGGTGTAGACTTCGATGTGGGTCGGTCCAAGGCCAGCCGAAGCACGCTCTCGGGCCCATTTGGTGACGCTGTAAAGGGCAAGGAAATCGTTGCCGTCAACGCGGAAGGATGGAATGTCATAGGCCAAACCCCGTTCGGCAAAGGTTCGGCCACCGGTCGCCAAAGAAACGTGGGTTGAGATGGCCCACTGATTGTTGACGACGTTCAGAATAACTGGGGGTTTGAAGGTCGAGGCAAAGTTGAGGGCGTAGTGGTAATCGCCTTGGGCAGATGTACCGTCGCCCAACCACGAGATGCACACTTCATCATCGCCTTTGTAGGCGCTGGCCATGGCCACACCAACCGCTTGTGAGAATTGGGTTCCAACGGGCGAGGAGATGGAGATGAAACGGCCTTCTTTCCACGTGTAGTGGACGGGCATCTGTCGTCCACGCACGTTGTCTTCAGTGTTGCCTATGCAGTGACAAATCATGCTGACCATGTCTCGGCCACGGACAAATTGGGCTCCAGGTTGGCGGTAGGACGGAAAGATCCAATCCTGTTGTTCAAGGGCCATTGTTTGGGCGATGGCGATGGCTTCTTCCCCAAATGAACGCATGTAAAAGGAGAGTTTCCCTGTCCGCTGCATCTTGATCATCCGGTCATCAAAGATTCGTAGACGCATCATGTATTCGAGGCCTTGAATGAGGGTGGCGGCGTCAAGTTTTGGGTCCCACTCTCCTTTTGCCTCGCCTTCATCGGTCATGACGCGAATCAAGCCTTTGGCGTGAGCGGAGGTGTCTTCCGTGGTACAGGTGGCTGGGTCGGGTCGGTTCAAATCACCAGGTTGTTCGACAAATTTGCCACCAAACGTGGGTTCATCTCCAGGTCGGAACGGAGCGACACCAATGGTGTAGGGCGAGGTAGTAACCGTGCTTCGCTCCGTCATTGTTTCACCTCAGGGCTCGTCCGTCTTAAGGTATGTCGGTGGTGGATTTTGGGGCTGAGCAACCCGAACATAGGCTCCGAGCATGGTTTCCTTGTTCTCAGGGTCTCGGGTTTTTCGAACCAAGAGTCCTGCTTTGTAAGAGGAACGAACCAACGGTCCACTGGCCACGCCTGAAAATCCGAGTTCCATCGCCATGTCGGCCCATTCGTCGTAGCGTTCAGGTTCCGGGAACCGGTCGACGGCGAGGTGTTTCTTTGAGGGCGCGAGGTACTGGCCAATGGTCACCAAGTCCACTCCGGCGTCCCGTAGCAACACAAGGGCCTCATCAATTTCCTCGTCGGTTTCTCCCACACCGACCATGATGGACGATTTGGTGATGATGTCGGGGCGTAACCGCTTAGCCTCTCGTAAGATGGATATGGATTGTTGAAAGGAGGCACGAGCGTCTCGGACCGTTTTGTCCAGACGAGGAACGCATTCTACGTTGTGAGCAAATACTGACAAAGGGCTCTCATCCATTAAATGGGCCAATGCTTCAAGGTCTCCGGCGAGGTCAGAGCAGAGCAATTCAAGGGTGACGTTTGGGCTGGTTTGAGCAACGGCGTCGATGCATTGTTTGTAGTGGTCTGCCCCACTGTCCGGAAGGTCATCTCGATTCACCACCGTGATCACAGCATGGCGGAGGTCCATTGAAGCAACGGCTTCTGCGAGGTGGTGTGGTTCTTCGGGATCGAGAGGTGGTGGGCGTTTGATGGTCCCCACCGCACAAAATCTGCAACCCCTTGTGCACTCTTGACCGGCGACCATGAAGGTGGCGTCTCCGCTTGCCCAGCATTCGTGGATGTTCGGGCAACGCGCTTCTTCGCAAACCGTATGCAATTTGTTGTCCTTGACGGCTGCTTTTGTGTGGTTGAAAGCCACTTGTTGTTCGCCACTTGGCAGGCTTGTGCGAAACCAATCAGGCAGACGCCGCTTTGGCGTCACAGAGGGTGACGGGGGGGCCATTGGGAGCTGTTTTCCGGCCATCTTGTCCCCCCTCTCAGGAAGGCGAGTTGGTGGACGCCAAAAAAGATGTGTGAACGGCATTGAAGTCGAGCATGGCGCGAACAGAGATACGAGCCTTCATGAATTGAGCCGTCGTGAGCCCGTTATGGATGGAGGGGTTGTGCTCATTACGGGCGCAGGACAGCGGCTTGGAGCCGCCACAGCCTCCCGTCTCATGGATGAAGGGTGTTATGTGCTCATTCACGTCCGCTCTTCGGTTGAGTCGGCCATGAGCCTTATCGAAGAATCCACGGCCCGAAACGGGGAAGTTCGCGGGGCAGTTTTACAGGCTGACCTGACCGTTGACGATGATGTTTCACGGCTCATTTTGGAAGTCAAAAATCATCCCAATGTAGTGGCATCAGGCCTCTTTGGGATGGTCCACAATGCCTCATTCTATAGCCAAGGTTCCTTTGAAGAAATTGCCCTTGAAACCTTCCGTTCATTAAATCGCCTCCACATGGATGCTCCGTTCTGGTTGACGCAATCCCTCATACCTGAACTCGAGCGTGGCCAGGGTTCGGTCGTGGCTGTCGTCGACACTTCCTGGGGGCGAGCATGGGAGGGTCTTGCGCACTACACCTCAAGCAAAGCAGGATTGCGTCAGTTGATGCTGAATCTTGCCGGGGAACTTGTGGGTCGAATACGGGTGAATTGTCTTGCCCCCGGGGCCATCATGGCCGCCGATTGGGAGGCGGAGCATTTCGCCAGTGTTTTGGAAAAAGTGCCTCTCGGCCGTTCGGGTGAAGCCGCCGACATCGCCTCTGGGATTCACTTTCTGCTCAACAACGGCACCATAACAGGAAACGTACTCCACATCGATGGTGGGTGGACGTTGAACGAATGAAGAGATTCTTTGAAATGCTTCAGCCAAGCGTGTTCCTCACACGCAGGGGTGGCTGAGTTGGTCAAAGGCGCCGGGCTTAAGATCCGGTCTCGTATGAGTTCGTGGGTTCGTATCCCACCCCCTGCACCTTTTTCGCTCGTATCAACCAAACATCATATGGCCTGTTTGTTGCACAAACCATACAAAACCGTTTAACACTCCCTTGATTAGGACGAGGTGGTGGACTTGATGCTATTTGGTCAATCCGAGAATGGCAACCGCGCATTGGCGGCGGGTTTGGTGTGTCTCTTCCTGTTCTCTTTGATGGGGGTCATGGTGCCAGCATCTCCACTCAGCAACCCGGTTTCAGTGCTTGACGAAGCCCCTGTTGTCGCTCCCGTATCAATTCCCGAACAGACCTATGAGTTGTACTTGGATACCGCTACCTCCGAAACAGGTGGTCAAGGCTCCATCACCACGATTGAACCCAACGGCGGACAAGAAGAGGGAAGCGCCATCGACGGGTTGGAATTTCGTAGCAATGAGATGATCAGCAACCTCTACATCAACGGCAGCGGTTCCTCCAACACGGCTCGTCTCTCAGCCTACATTCAGTTCAGAGGTACCGACGGTTCCACCGCTGACGTGACCTTCTCGCTCAAATCAGGTGACAGCCAAATCGCCTCTGAAAGTCAACAGCTGGAGAATCCATGTTCCTCGGCCAACCCACTGGGTGGCGGTTGCTCATGGAGCGTCATTGAAGTTGAGTTTGATATCGGCGCCAACGGATTCATGGTCGAAAAGGGCAAGCAACTCAAAATCCGCATTGATGCCCAAGCTACCTGTGAGGGCAACACCGGCGGGTTTGGTCAAAGCGACTGTGCTGTTGACATCGCCTTCGGGAAAATGGAAAGTTCTGGAGGGTACTCGCGCCTTCAAATCATGACCAACGCCCTCTCCGGATCAAGCGTTCGAGTCCATAGTTGCAACGAGGTGTTTGGCTGCAATTGGAATGATGCACAGAAGTTTGAGTGGTCGCCTAACCACCGTCCTTCGTTCCGAGAAATGCAGTTCTCCGTTGAGGTTCGTGACGCCTTTGGCCGGGATGACATCGAGGAAGTCAATCTCGTCATGGACACGCCGAACGGGGCCAATGCCGTGTTTGAGAAAAACTTTGAAGACGATGATTTCAAACTTGACAACAACGGATTGGTTGGTAATTTCACCTACACTTACGAAACAGGCATTGCTGCGGGAGATTACCCTGTTCGTTTGGAAGTTGAGGACGTTCAAGGCCACTCCGTCATCTTTGAACACCCAGGCATCACGATGCTTGAAAACGACATTTACCTCTCACTCCCTTCCAACCAGCCAGATGTTGTGCTCTTTGCACCCAATGCTGTCGTTCAAGTAGAATTCTTGGTTGAGCACACGGGCTCTTCGTCCAGCAGCATTGATGTGGTCTTTGACCTTGAAACCAATCTTCCTTCAACTTGGTCTGACCCCCAATGGAGCGCACCCAGCAGCACCTACACGCTCAACGGCGGTGGCTCCTCCGTCATTCCTGAATTACAACTTACCGTCCCAGACGGCAACCTTGACAACGCTCCTGATTCCCTTGAGGTTGAAGCCCGTGTTTACGCCGTGAACAGTCAAGGCCAGGATGAAGAGGTGGCCATACGGACCATCACGCTTGAATTTGAGGAAGTCGATGTCTTTGCCCCGCCTCGGCTCTTCGTGTACGAGGACGATGAGCATCAGAAGCAAATCGCTGATTCCACTCGTCCAGAAGCCTATGACGAGACTCTCTCGCATTATGTGGATGCTGATGAAGTCGGAGATTTCTTCCTTGACGTGTTCAACACTGGGTTCCAAACGGATTCGTTCAAAATTAGAATTCTTGAGCAGCCTGACGACTGGCAATACCGCCTCTATGACAACGACACAGGTCTTGAGTTGGTCGAGGAAGGAATTTACTCAATCACGCCCGACATCGGGTCAACCCAAATTCTCACCATTCGAATGGAAGTATACCCGCCTGCCGACCGTGATGGCGTGGACATCGGTTTGTTCAAGCTCTCCGTGACGAGCAAAGAAGATTCTGAACTACGAACCGATGTTTCCTTCACCGTTCATCGAACGTTTGGCATTCTCGTCGAGGTGATTTCTGACAGCGATGGTACGGGCGAGGACAATCCTCTTGGTCAAGTCGGACCCGTCACTGGGGACGCCACGGTGTACTTCAATCTACGAATCACGGACTCCAGTGATACAGGGTCGGGTTCGACGACATGGAAGATCGTCAATCCTCGAGACGTGGAGCAAAACGCCGAAAACAACCCCAAGTACACCGCCTGGGATTACACCATTTCCAACGGAAGCAACAGCAATCTTGTGGCTGTTAATCTTGCTCCTGATGAATATCTGGATATGAAACTTGAAATCACGCTTCGGGGTCAGGTCGAGGCCGGTGAACACACGGTTTACACGCGCATTATCGAAGAAGGCGTGGAAATTGATGATGCCCGCTACTTTGACCTACCTGTGAAGGTCGTCATCAAGGAAGAAGTGATTCCAAACCGTTTGGAAATCACCGACAAAACGGAAAAATCACGGTTCTCACCCAGTGAGGAAAAGAACCTTGAATACCGCATCAGCAATCAAAACAACATTCCGCTTGACGTGGTCATTCGTTTGGACCAACCCGATGGTTGGGAGGGGGCCATTCGGGCCACATCCAGTCAACTCGGAAGCGATTTCTTGATCATCAATCTTCCAGCCTACTCTTCCAAGGACTTCAGCGTCACCATGATCGCCCCTGACGATCTAAAAGACAGCGAGGAAGTCAACTTTGAGTTCCGAGTCACTCCGATGAACAACGAAACACCGTTCGCTGACGAATACGTTCAGAGGTTCACCTTCTCCTACATGACGGAGTGTGCAGGCGCGGTGTGTTTGTTCCAAGAACTCATCAATCCGGAGCCCCAGACCATGGTGTTCTATGCCCTCCTTCTCGGCCTTCTGTTTTATGCCCGAGGCCGAGGTGGCCGAAGCACCAAGGAAGAGCATGAATTCGATGAGTTCCCGATTGAGGAATACGAGGATGATGCCGCTGATGATGACGATGATTTACCTCCGCCTGTCGTTGCCCAAGAAGACTTGGACGATGACCTCGAATTGCTTGATGAACTTGACGATTTGTGAGCTTCAACACCCGGCTGAAACCGGTGTTGTATGAACATCGTACCATTTCCCTTATGAGGCATCAGACTCACCCTACTTCGTGAGACCCATGCTGACAGGCTCGAATTCCAATGCGGCCGCCATTCGACCAGCACTTGCAGAGCGTAAAAAAGTGCTAAAATCCTTGGCGCTCACCATGCTGATGGTCATGTCCACATTGGCCTCCATCCAGTACGGTGCGGTTGAGGTTCAGGCATCATCTGACCAAGACGGTGACGGATTGACCTATGGCTTGGAATACCTCATGAACACACAACCCAACGATCCCGACTCTGACAACGACGGGTTACCGGATGGATGGGAATGGAAATACGGCCTTGACCCGCTTTCATCCATCGGAGCTGACGGAGCAGTAGCAGACCCTGACGGCGACGGCATGTCTAATCTCCAAGAATACCTCTACCTCCAACCAACCGGATGGGACAACAGTAACACGGCTTCTGTCCTCGACAACGGTGTTTGGTGGAACGGCACCATTCCAGTGAACGATTGGAACGAAGAAGATGCCATGCAGTTCAATCAACCGGCCTGTGGTGACGCGGGTTCTGACGGTACTGGCACCATCATCCTGTGCGACGAGGACCCGGTTGGCAACATGTGCGCCAATGGTTTCGATGATGACAAAGATGGCTTCGTTGACGCTGCCGACTCCGATAACGATGGTGATGCTGACTGTTCTTCGGACGACGATGACGGCGATGGCGTCATTGACGAAGACCCCGCTGGCTGGGATACCGATGGAGACGGAATGAGCGATGGATGGGAAGCTGCTAACGGACTCAATGCCACTTCGCCCTCCAACGCTGACGGTCCAAATGGCGACCCTGACGGCGACGGCCTCAACAACCTTCTCGAATTCGTGAACCCGACATGGACCACAATGTGTGGTTCCTCTCCATGTTTCCGTAATGGCCCCGACGGCATCATAACTGAAACGACATCGCCATGTGACCCAGTCCAAGGCATTGGTCCGGGCGGTTGTGCCACCTTTACGGCCGAAGTGGACGGTATTACCTCCACGGACCCTCAACGTGCGGACACAGACGGCGACGGTCTCAATGATTCTTATGAGGCCTTGACGCTCCTCACCGACCCAACATCCTCCGACACAGATAGCGACGGAATCAGCGACGGCGTTGAAGTCAACGGTGCCTACGGCAATCCCGCCCAAGCCAGCGACCCTCGCAACAACAACACCGATGGCGATGCCTTTGATGACGGTGAAGAGGATGCCAACTTCAACGGTGTCTTGGATGCAGGCGAAACCGATCCAACCCGTCGAGAAGATTCAGGTGATGAGGACCAAGATGGGATTCAAAATTGGGAAGAGAATCTAACGTGTACCCTGTGGAACGTGGCCGATACCGACTTCGGTGGCATCAACGACGGTCAGGAACGCAACATCAGCCATGGTACGGACCCGTGCGACTCACTTGTGAACTTCGAAACGACCTTTGTTCAATCCCTACCGGGCAACCGTCTGGAAGTCGGTGATGGCTCAGGATTCAATCCCGGTGGAGGCGTGGGATGGTACAACGTGTCAGGGGCCTGGGAATCCTTCGCTTATGCCACCGTTGTCAACGACATTCTCTCCGGTGTGTCAAACACGCCGTCAGGCACAGCAACCGATGTGGCAAACCGTAACGGTTCGTTTTGTCATACAGATGCTACGAATACGGGGACCATCTCAACTACCCAGCAATATTGCGACGATGATTACGAAGACAGCGATGGCGACGGTCTCGCCGACTGGCAAGAGCTTCTCGGGACCTTTGGATGGTTCTCCAACCCGAGCATCGCCGATAGTGACGCTGACGGCGTCAACGACTTTGATGAAATCCAAGACAACACCGACCCCAACGAACCCTGTACCAATCTTCTCGATGATGACGGTGACGGGTTGAACAATTACTTCGAGAACACCACGGGATGCGACCTGATTTACATCGGTATTTCCAACGGTTCACAGGACATATGGGTCACCACCTCAACCGCCTATGACACCGACCAGGGTGGTGTGGACGACCGAAGCGAGTACTTCGACGGAACCAACCCAGAGAACGACCCCTCGGACGATATTCAACCCGACGACTTTGACGGTGATGGTATACCGGACGCCGTTGAGAATCAAACGGGGACGGATTGGACCAACCCGGACACCGACGGCGGAGGCATGCTGGATGGACAGGAATGTCCTGACCTCTTTTGGTTCGTGAATTGTGCAGGCGCCCCCTTCGATCCTTTCGACCCCACGGACGACATCATGTCAACTGGAATCGTCTTTTACGCCAACAACACTTCGGGAACCGTCGATCTTGACCTTGACCATCGATGGCGCACCATCACCAACGACTTCTACACAGGAACAACCTATGCCCATTTGGCAAGCGTTCATCCAGCGCAGCCAGTCACCATCCCGGTCAGCAATCTGACTCACCTCGCACCGCTCACGTTTGCCAATTCCACCGTCGAATGGAACATCCAATACACTCAGCCGTTAACTTCGGGACAGGTGCCTGCACCGTCGTATTATTCCAACATCTCGTTTTACTTCGAGCCAACAGCCAACTTGTCAAGAACCAACGACACCCACCTTTTGAACATCGAAGGTGGCTCCATTGACCAAGTGGTTTTCGAGCAACCCGAGTACTACTTTGACTGGGCTACCATCGCTTCGACCACGGTCCCCGCCCAAGGATTCCCCTACGAATTGTTGGTTGACGAACGGTTCACGAACGCCACCAGTGAGTATTCCTATGTCCGCAACGTCACGTTCGGCGTCATCAACGACGCAGGCGCAACGGATGCTTACAGCACGGCATTGGCCTTGGAAGATTTCATCACCAACGGCAACAGCACCACCGAATTCAAGCGAAATTTCAACGGTTCTGGAACCATGAGCCCGGTTGATGTCACGTTGAACGTCCTCGAAGCCCTCAAGGAGGGTTCATGCCGTGAATTCAATACAGCCTTCGTCACGATGGCCCGCCTCGCTGGGCTCCCCGCCCGCCAAGTCACCGGCTACGTTGGCGGAACATGGACGGGAGACGGGTACGCCGTGTACTCGACGGACGCTGCCACCTGGTCCGAAGTGCGATTGCAACAGAACAGTGCCAATGGTAACACCGACCTTGGATGGATTCCATTTGACCCTTGCCCGCCAGCAGAAGAAGTTGAGATTGTCAATCAGACCATCTCAACCATGACCGTCTCTCGGGACGGTACTGACACCATCAGCGTGACAGGTCAACTTCGCTACGTTGCCAATGGAACACCAATTCAGGACATTCGTGTGTTCTCTTACCTCACGCCGGTTGAAGATGCGCCCTTTGTGCCCGGCGCAGGCGCCACCCAAGAACGATTGCTCGATGAGAACATTACCGACGCAAACGGGACCTTCACGCTCAGTGGTTTCCCCAGTGCGCCCACTGCACCTGGCATGCACAACATCGTCATTGAACACCGTCAATCGGGCTATGTCTCACATGACGGCGTCATCTTTGATGGTTTTGTCAACCTCACGGAGAATTCTACGCTCAACCACACCGCTCCACAGGTGATCAACGCCCCCATTGCCGGCGCCGGTGCAACCACCGTTCTCGAGGGTCGTCTGGTGTTGGCCAACGAACCCACCGATGAAATTTTCAACATGCCCAATCAAACCGTGTGGTTGTCCTACACTTCGGCGGTTGACGGTGCTCAAAATTTCTCAACACAAACGGACCTCAGTGGTTCATGGACCATCACGCTCAACCTGAGTGAGTCGGAGCCACGAGGCAACCTTTCAGCGACCCTTGGTTTCTCTGGCTGGCAAGACACATCTGTCTCAGGGGCAACACCAGCCACGTTCCATCTCAATCCAACCACCACGGCGATTGTGCTCAATGTTACGGATGCGCCGAATCTAACCGCGACCATCGAAGGCCCATTGGCCAACAACAGCATTCTGTTGCTGGGCGATGACATCTACGTTAACGGAAGTGCAGTCTCGTTGGGCGCTTCTCCCGTGTCGCTGGCCGGTGATTTGCAATTGTCCATACGAGCCAACGATTCAGGCGATGAGTGGCTGGAATTGTTCAATCTAAGTGTTACAGGCACGTTCTCCCTTCAATTCCAACTTCCCACGAACGTGATGGTGGCGGCCGGTGAAATTGAGGCAAGACTCCGTTTCTTCCCATCTACTCTGCCGGCAACCGATGATGCTGACCTCAGCTCAGGGGCGCCCTACTTCTTGCGAGGTTTGTTGAACTTTGAGGTGTTTGATTCATCCCAGGTACGGGGGCAAGACGCTCTTCTCACGGTACAAATCAACGATCATCGTGGTATTTCTGCCGGGGCTGATATCCTCGGAAATTACGACTTTAGCTTCAACGGTTCATGGATTAACACAACGGTTGACCCCACCCTCGATATCCTTGAAATCGTCTTCCCCTTGGACGCCAATCTCCGTGCAGGCGATTACCCAATCGATATTTCCTTCAACGGTTCATCGTTCTATCAACCCTCGACAGGCAATGGTTCAATGCGCGTGATGGCCGACATCGGGTGGAATTTGTCCATCGCCCAGGATTGGACTTTCATGGGCAACTCAACACGGCTGTTCGGGGACGTCTTTGATTCCGTTTACTTGACGCCGGTGCTCAACAACACCACCCTCATCACGGTTTCTTTGTTCACGGAACAAGGACCCATCGATGTCGCTCAGTCCAGCCTCAACAACTCCACCGGGGCCTTTGATATTCCAATTACGATGCCCAACAACCTACCATCGGACGCCTACGACTTTGTTGTGGACTTTGATTTCCTCACCCAAGCACCTGTCGGTGGCGCCTACTACACTTTTGTTGATTCAGCCGTTCCACCGGCTCCGCCTACCCAAATCTCAACCTTGGGTGGAATTATCACCGAGGTGGTCGTGGAAGCCGAGCGGTCGGCGTACATTGTCGAAATGAACGATACCATCTCCTTCAATGCCAAAATCACTGACATTGCCGACAACTCCAACATCAGTGGGGCCAGTGTGGATTACATTTGGGATTACGGAAACACCAACCAAACACTTGGTACAGTGACCACGGATGCAGAAGGCAACGCCACGCTACCGTTCACTCCATCTTCCATCTCCCCGGGTTATTACGACCTCGGCATTGTCGTCCAGGATGACCTCTCGGCCGCTCTTGCTGCTGGAAACAGCCGTCGGTATGGAAACGCAACCGTCGTGAACGTGACCGTCCAAGTGACCAGTTCAATCCTGATTTCCTCCGTGCCAAGCACGGTCACCGCCGGTGTACCGTTCAATGTGGTTGGTCAGGTCGAAGACGCGGAGAATTCCAGTCGAACCTTGATTTCTGCCGTGCGTCTCAACGTCTTTTGGTTGGAAAACCCAGAAGAGTTGCTGTTGAGCAACTTCGCCACCACCAACAACGGGAGTTTCAACATGACCGTGCCCACGGACAGTGCAGGCAACGGGACCACACGTGGTCCACACACCTTGGTCATCAGCGTGGTCAACGATTCCTCGCCGTTCTACCTCACGGATTCTGCTCAATCGCCCATACAAGTGATGGGTGTTTCACGGCTCGAGAACCTTCAACCGCTCAACGCTGTGGTCATCAACCGTGGCAATGACATCAACATGTCAGCCAAACTCGTTGAGGCCTCGGATCTGTTTGCTCCACTCTCAAATTATGAAGTTGGATTGCAATTCCACGAAACCTGGTTGGCGCCACAAAACACCGATGGCGAAGGGTTTGCCAACTTCACGTACTCGGTTCCTTACGACCATCCACTCGGGCTGATCGTCGTTCAGATGATGTTCAATGGTTCAACGGACCTGCTCTCCACAACAGCCAATTTGACCAGCATAACCGTGCGCTCGCTGACTTTCTTGGTGGTGGACGACATTACGGCCAACCCAGTGGCTGGGACTTCGTTCAACATCAGTGGTCAAATCGTTTCGGACAACGGTTCAGGACTTGTTGAGCGGGACAACAGCGTGTTGCCCAATGCGAATGTGTTGTTCTCCATTGACGGGCAACCTTCTGGCTTTACGGCAACAGGTGGAATCATTGGCGTTGATGGATTTTGGAACGCCACCATTCGATTGAGCGAAACCTTTGCTGCTGGAAACCACGTGATGGAAGCCACTTACATTCCGAACGTCAACTATTACGTTGGCTCGGATAACAACACGACCTTTGATTCTCGAGGTTTCTCCGTGATGAATTTCATCGTCCCTGCACTCGATGGTATCGGTCAGCCTTCGCTGAACGACCGAACCGAACGAGGCACTCCTGTCTCATTCACGGTACTGCTTCGAGACAATCAGGGCTTGCCGTTGGACAATCAAAGCGTCCTTGTTTCTCTGACCTCAACGCTCGAGGGAAGTTCTCCGGTCCAAATCACCGTTCTCACCGCCGCCAACGGCTCAGCGTGGGGCAACCTCACGGTGCCTGCCAACATGACGGTTGGGCCAACCGGCATTCACGCCACCTACGCTGGTGTTGCAGGAACTACTGGTATCGTTGGCACCAACGCCACCTCACGATTCGTTGTATTGGGTCAAACTGACCTTGTCATCAGCGAGGCTCCAACCGTTCTTGTCGCAGGGGATACACTCGTGGTCAACGGCACGCTGCTTGACGATCTTGGGCTTGTCCTGCAAAGCAATGGCGTCTCCTCCACGGCCATTATCCATCTTCTGCTTGATGGTGTGCCTGTGGCGAGCGTTGAAACCGATAACATGACCGGTGCCTACACCTTTGCTTACACGCTACCCGATGACACCGCAGCTGGCCCTCACCAGATTGGAGTCGAGTTCCGAGGAGGACGTGAATGGGTTGACCCAGTTGGATTTGGAGATACCAACAATCCAGAATACTACATGCCAAGTTCAGCAACGGTTGAATTCAACGTCAGCGTTCCAACCAAGATTTTGCTCTTAACCGCCAGCGGGGATGCTGATCGTGAGACCACGATGACCATCCAAGGTAGGTTGCTTGACGTGGTTGATAACCCACTTTCCAACATGACCATTGAAATCTGGCTTGGTGGACAATGGCTGACGAACACCACCACTGACGAAACCGGGGAATTCTCAGCCGTTCACCCCGTTCCATCGGATGCACCATTGGGTCCAGTCACGCTTGAAACCCGATTCACCGGAACGGTCGCTTACTTGCCCAGCAATGCATCAGGCCTCTGGGAGATCTTCAGCCCGGTCTTGGTCACCGTCGATATTTCCTCTCCCGTAGCGGTCAATCAAACGGTTTCAATCAGCGGTTCAGTTGTTGATAACCAACTGGTCGGTATCCCCAACCACGATGTTCAACTTGTCGTCGAGGGAATTCTCATTGCGACCCTGTCCACCGATTCAAACGGCGACTTCACCTTTGAATGGCTGGTGCCGGACATCTTTGACTTTGGAAACCAAACGTTGGTCGCAGAAGTAGCTCCTCAAGGCTATTACCGTGGAGGTGAAGGTAATGCCACCTTCTTCCTCTCCCATCGTTCGTGGGTGACACTTCTGTTCGAGGATGGAATTGATGCGACACGTGGAGATACATGGGAACTCAACGGTCGTTTGTACGATTTCGATACGGTTGACCGGGACGGACTCGTAGGATTTGAACTCCTGGTTCAACTGGATGGCAACACGCTGTTCACCACCACCACAGGAGCCGATGGTGCTTGGAGTGCCACCGTTCCAGCCACCATGGACTTGGAACGTGGAGATCACACCATCACGGTGCTGTTTGAAGGAACACAAGCCCACTTGCCGGCCGATGCTGAGAACGGTGTTCGTGTTTGGTCCGACGTGACCATCAACGTGGACGCTGCCACCCGGTCATCGGTTGTAACCCGTTCAGATGGTGTGTTTGAACCGGTGTTCTATTCCGGTTCGATACAAGAAGTCGGCGGTTCGGGAGAAGTCTTCGAGAATTTGCTTCTCTCCATCGGTAACGGTTCTGACTGCGAGAGTGGCCGTGAAGGAGCACGTTGTTTCCCAACCAGTTCAGTTTCGTGGTCAAACGGCAATTACTCACTGAGCGCAACGGCTCCCTTCTGGCTTGATGTGGGTTCGCAATACTTCTTCCTTGACATGGCCCGAAACGACACCCTCTATCTCAATGCCGCCAGCATTAGTCAGACGGTGTTTGTTCAAGTGGATGCCGTCATTACCGTCGATCTCTATGAGGTCGTCGAAGATGAACAAGAGGTGGTTGGTGGAAGCATAACGGTCATTGCCGAAGACACTGGAAACGGAATTCTTGGCATTGATGTGGTCGTCTATCTTTACGATGCCAACCAATCACAACTTGCCAACCGTGGGGCACAGACCGTTGATGACGGCAAAGCCACCTTCGTGTTTGACGCAGACCCACCGTACGGTGATGTCGATGTTTGGGGCCAATTGACCATGGACATTATCGTCAACGACCCACGCCTCTCAGCCCAAAGCATTCAGGCGTTTGAGACTCTACGGAGTGAGGGCTTCGCACCGCAATACGAGTTTGCAGCGGAACAAACGGATACGCCTTGGTGGTCCTATCTGGTGGTGCTCATCCTTGCGGCTCTTGTCGCTGGTGGCGTCGTTATGTACCGTCGAAAGAAGGTCGCTGATGACCTGCTCAAGGACGCTGCCGAAGTCTTCGCCTACACGGCTGAATTGTTGGCAGCTGGAGATGCTGTTCGAGAAGCCATCTTTACATGCTACCAAGACCTCTGTGGTTTGTTGCAACAACGTGGCTTCCTACGAAGGGATTTCGAGACCGTACGTGAGTTTGAATTCGCTATCCGACAGGCTCTTCAGGGGGTCTCAGAGGATGCGCTCACCGCTCTTGACAACACCTTCGAAATGGCTCGGTACAGTCGAGAAGAGATGGGTGCGCAGCACCAGGAAGTGGCGGTGCAAGCCTTGACTCGAATGAGTGGCGAAATCGCACAGATCCAAGCGATACCAAATCGCTGATGTTCACCAGCGAAGGCTGAGTCTTCCGTGGCTGAAGTCAGCGGACAAGGTACCAGCTGCCTCGGTGGGCAGTGGGAATTCACGAACCAAGTTCGGGCCTTCGGGGTCCTCGATGTCGAGCTTGACCAGGGTCGCTTCTTCGGTGTGTTTCACATGAAGTTGAATGGCTTCTTCTGTGGTTCCAAGAAGGGGGATGCTCAGGCCGTCAGGGTTCATGCGTCCATTGATGCCTTGAACGACCCAAGCAAGGGCACGTTCGGGATGAATCTCTGCCAATCCTGTCTCGGGCAGCATTCCTGCAGTAACCAACACTTCGGTATGACGCTGTCGGACTTCAGCAAGATGTGGAGAAGAGGTCTCAAAATCGGCTTGGAGGCTTGCTGCATCTGCTTGTAATCCGTCAAGCGCAGGTGTTTCTCTTCCCTCGGAGGGGTTTTCCTCCGAGCTTATTTCCAAGACTTCCCATTC
>Ga0208277_1000122_pt1 | contig 43802 bp, 43 predicted proteins | sample ETNtaG_5_FD_185782 | JGI IMG/M metagenome (GOLD analysis project Ga0208277, IMG submission 185782) | Marine microbial and viral communities from oxygen minimum zone, Eastern Pacific Ocean - ETNP201406SV205 (SPAdes) (version 2) | ecosystem: Environmental > Aquatic > Marine > Oceanic ...
GAAAATATCCTGTTAGACTGATGTTCTCTTATTATAGGAACGCTTTGCTAATTGTGATTGGGAAACTTAATTCTTTTGTTTATTAATTATTATAAAGATAAGATAGCACAGCCAATAGTACTACTATTTTTATTGGCTATTGCTATGCCAATATCGTTTGCGATTTGGACTGCTCTTCTGAACAATTTTGTAATCCAAATATCAAACTTTTCTGGAGTTGAGATTGGGTGGCTTCAAACAATAAGGGAAATCCCTGGTTTTTTGGCTGTCGGGGTTCTCATACTATTAATTTTTTTAAGGGAACAGAATTTAGCTATCTTATCACTTTTCGCTCTTGGCTTAGCTACCGCAGCTACAGGGTTTTTCCCGTCTTTTAGTGGTCTATTAGTTACTACTTTAATAGGGTCTTTCGGATTTCATTATTTTGAGACTGTCAATCAATCTCTTCAATTGCAATGGATACCTAAAGAAAAAGCTCCATGGGTTATAGGGCTATTGATTTCTGCAGGTTCAGCTGCTTCTCTAGTTGCTTATTCAATTGTAGTATTCGGGTGGGAAAGATTTAATTTTTCTTTTAGTTATGTGTATGTCTGCGCGGGATTTACCACCGTTCTAATAGCGTTAATTTGTTTTATTTTTTTTCCAAAGTTCAATAGCCCCGTCAAGCAAAAGGGTAAATTGAAAATTAAGCGAAAGTATTTGCTTTACTATTTATTGCAATTTTTTGCTGGTGCGCGCCGCCAGATTTTTATTGTCTTTGCAACTTTTATGATGGTTGAGAAGTTCGGCCTCCATGTTCATGAGTTAACAGCTCTATTTCTAATCAACTTCTGCCTCAACATTATTTTTGCACCAATTATGGGTCGAGTTGTGCAAATTTTCGGTGAGAGGATATCTTTATGCATTGAATATGCCGGTTTAACTTTAGTGTTTTTAGCATATGCAGGTATCTATTACTGGGATTGGGGAGTGCAAATCGCTATATTCTTATTCATTGTTGATCACCTTTTTTTCGCCCTATCTATTGCAATGAAAACGTATTTTCAAAAAATAGCTGATCCTTCTGATATTGCTCCTCAGGCAGCAGTAGCATTTACAATAAATCATATAGCGGCGGTTTTTCTCCCTGCCTTTTTGGGTTATTTGTGGATCATTTACCCAAGTTTAGTTTTTCAAGTGGCGTCAGCTTTAGCGGTTATGTCTTTTATAACATCCATCTTTATTCCATCCAAACCTGCCCCAGGTAAAGAAAATATATTTGCAGGCACAAGAGCTTGAATAATATTTTTTCAGCGCCTAATATTTGTTAATAATAAAAATCAGAAGGTTTTAGATGGCAATAAATTTCAAATTTTGGGATAGTTCTTTAGAAATGAAAGAAGGAATTCATTATGTTAACGGACGATCCTTCAAAGGTCCATTTCCGGTAGGGTTAGAGTCTGCCATGTTTGGAATGGGTTGTTTTTGGGGGGTAGAAAAAGTTTTTTGGAATCAGGGGGGAGTATGGGTCACTGCCGTAGGGTACTCTGGTGGAAATACTGTGAACCCCTCCTATTCAGAAGTTTGCGGAGGTAAAACAAATCACAATGAGGTTGTCTTTCTAAAATTTAATCCAAAATTAATATCATATCGAGAGCTTTTAAAATTATTTTGGGAGGGTCATAACCCCACTCAAGGTAATAGACAGGGAAATGATATGGGTACCCAATATCGAAGTGGAATTTACACGTTTAATTCTCAGCAGAGTAAGGAAGCGGAACTTTCGATGAAAAGTTATTCATCTAAGTTATTGGCGAAAGGATTCAGCTCGATTACTACGGAAATTATGGAGGCATCAGAATTTTTTTATGCCGAGGATTATCATCAGCAATACCTGGCAAAAAATCCAGGCGGCTACTGCGGGCTTGGCGGAACTGGAATCTCTTTTTAATAATTATGATATTAATAATTATTTTTACTAAAAGTATAATTTTTTTGGATCAACGGTGAGTAGTTTTTCTGTAATCGCGTCACTTCCTAATAAAGAGCAAGCTGAGGCAGTTGGAAAAGCTATGGAAAGGTTCGTCCCTCAACCTATTGGTGTAGGTGTGTGCGAAATTGATGAGATTTCAGGAGATTGGGAAGTAAGTGGTTTATTTTTGAAGAAACCAGACCCTATTAAATTACATATTCTTGAAGTTTATTTTTCACTCAAATTCTTAATTAGTAATATTCCTGATCATGATTGGATTGATAAAGTAAACAGAGATTTAAAACCTGTAATTGAGCCACCTTACATGATTTCAGGATCATATTATTCCAGCGAGATTCCTAATAACAAGAAAGCTATCATCATTGAAGCGGCAATGGCTTTCGGAACCGGACATCATTCTACAACAATTGGTTGCCTCAGGGCATTAAGTTTTTTAAATAAAATTGGAGTATTTCCAAAAAGAGTTGCAGATGTGGGCTGTGGCACAGGTATACTAGCTATTGCTTGTAGTAAAACATTTGGAGCCAAAGTGATAGCTTCCGATATAGATTATATTGCCACCCAAACAGCAAGAAAAAATATAAAAGCGAATGGTTCAGCTCTTAGTGTACTTGCTTTGGAGGCTAAAGGCTTAAATCATTACCTAATTAACTCCAGTAAAAATTTTGACCTAGTTCTTGCAAATATTTTGGCTAAACCATTAAAACGGATGGCTTTGGAAATAAAAGAAAATGTCAAAATAGGAGGCCATATTGTTCTTTCGGGCATTTTAGTAAAGCAAATAAATTCAGTTGAGGCAATTTACTTCTCTTTGGGCTTTAGAAGAATGAAGAAAATAAAAATTGGGGAGTGGGCATGTGTTGTTTTAAAAAATTTCTGTCGATCTAAGAAAAAAAATAAATTATAATGAATTATGGAAAGTACTAGATCGGAATTCTTTTTCTATTAGCTAAAATGATTTTATTGATCCAACCTCGTATTATATTTCTGGGAGAAAAATGCAAATTATTGGGATTGACCCAGGTCTAAGGAAAACTGGCTGGGGTATAGTGAGTGTAGAAGGTAATATAATAACTCATGTATCCAACGGGACGCTTAAATCATCTGAAAGCAATGATTTGTCCCAGCGTCTATTAGAAATTTTTGTTCAACTTGTTAAGGTAATTGAAGACTTTAAGCCAGAAGTTGCCGCAGTAGAGAATACATTTATTAATAAAGATGCCGCAGGTGCCTTGAAATTGGGTCAGGCTAGAGCAATAGCTCTTTTAGCACCTGCAAAGTTAAATTTGCCCGTATTTGAGTATGCCCCGAACACTATAAAAAAAGCTGTTGTTGGTGTTGGTCATGCAGATAAGTTACAAGTGAAAACTATGGTTCAAATTCAATTACCGAAGGCAAAATTTGATGGTCAGGATTCTGTGGACGCACTTTCTATAGCTCTGTGTCATGCCTATCAATATAAAAACCAAGATAAATTAAAAAGAGCAATTTCAAAGGCTGGATAAAAGTAATGATAGGGAAAATAAGTGGCACAATTGAAGTTATTAGTTCTGATTCGATTTTGGTTGATGTTGGGGGTGTAGGGTATATTATTAATATTTCTGCTAATACCAGAACCTCTTTGCCTGCTATTGGTGAAAATGTATCATTATATACTGATATGCTAGTTAGAGAGGACTCAATTCAATTAGTTGGATTTATATCATCATTAGAGAAAGAATGGTTTGGCTTATTAACTTCTGTTCAGGGAGTTGGTGCTAAGGCTGCTTTGGCAATATTGGGAGCTGTTCCTTTGAAGCAATTGTCACGATCGATTTCATTAGGTAACACAGATTATATTACTTCTGCTCAAGGTGTGGGCCCAAAAATCGCAAAGAGAATTTTGTTAGAATTAGGTCAAAAGGCTTTGAACTTAAATGGCGATATAGAACAAAACACTTCTTCGAAAAACCTCAATTCTAAAGAGACAATAGATAAAGAGAGTGGTCAAAATGCCAGCCCAAGTGATTTTGAAAAGGATATTGCTAATAATCAGGAGCCTGAAGCAATTTCAGCTTTAGTTAATTTAGGGTATGATAAATTAATCTCTACCAGGGTGGTTGCAAAAATTCTTGACGAGAGTGGTGAATTGCAGATTTCAGAAATTATACGACTTTCACTGCAACGTATGGCAGGGGAGTGATGTCTGAAGTTGATACAGATATGAATTTGGAGGGTGAGTTTCAGTCTGGAGATCCTGACAAAGCTTTAAGGCCTCAATTATTGTCAGATTTCGTAGGGCAAAATGAAGTCAGGGCAAATTTATCCGTCTTTATAGAGGCGGCAAAGAATAGGCAAAATGCCATGGACCATGCTCTCTTTTTTGGCCCACCCGGATTAGGGAAAACTACTTTAGCGCAAATTATATCTAGGGAGTTGGGTGTAAATTTCAAGATGACCTCTGGTCCAATATTAGCAAAAGCAGGTGATCTGGCAGCTCTCTTAACAAATTTAGATGAAAGGGATGTCTTGTTTATTGATGAGATCCATAGGCTTAATCCCAAAGTTGAAGAAGTTTTATATCCTGCAATGGAGGATTTTGGCCTCGATCTGATGGTTGGTGAGGGTCCATCTGCTAGGTCAGTTAGAATAGAGCTGCAGCCTTTCACATTAGTGGGAGCCACAACGCGTCTAGGATTATTAACTAATCCTTTAAGAGATAGATTTGGAATTCCAATTCGTCTTGAATTCTATGAAAACGAAGACTTGGTTAAGATTATCTCTAGGGCGAGCCGGCTGCTAAATGCTAGAATAGATCAGGCTGGAGCAGAGGAAATAGCGAAAAGGTCGAGAGGCACCCCCAGAGTAGCCGGAAGGCTTTTAAGGCGAGTAATTGATTTTGCCCAGGTTGAGGGCGAGGGTCGTGTAACCTTAGAAATTGCAAAATCGTCTCTAACAAAATTGGGTGTTGATTCCTTAGGATTGGAGGGCTCTGATAGGAGGTACCTTCTCCAAATTGCTGAAAATTATGAAGGAGGGCCAGTAGGTGTAGAAACTATCTGTGCAGCTCTCTCAGAATCGAGAGATGCTATTGAAGATGTTATAGAGCCATATCTCCTTCAGGCTGGCTTAGTGCAGAGAACCCCTAGGGGTAGAGTTTTAAGTAAAAGAGCTTGGGAGCACCTCGGTATTAAAGCTCCGGAAACCAACACTAAAGCAACAGATAGCCAAGGAAATTTCTTTACTAAATAATTAGATAGAAGCACTGATTTGGGTGATAAAGTTAGAGGGAGGAGAATACAATATCAAAGAAATTTGAAACACGCGTCTATCATGAGGACACTGATTTTATCGGTATAGTATATTATGCTAATTATTTTAAGTTTATAGAGAGGGCTCGCTCAGAGGCAATTAGAGAAGTTGGTATTGACCAATATAACTTGAAGCTTGAACATGGTATTTTCTTCGTGGTTTCAAAGCTAAAAGCTAAGTTTGTACAAGCAGCAAAGTTTAATGACTTATTATTTACTGAAACCGATTTGTTGTACATCAAATCTGCAAGCCTTGGGTTGGAGCAAAGAATTTTTAGAAATAAAAATTTAATTTTTACAGCTGAAATCAAACTGGCTTGCATTAATCAGACTGGAAGGCCTGTTAAACTACCAAGTGAAGTAAAGAGAAATTTATTATCTATTTAATAATGTAAGGACTTTATACTTTAAATAAAATTACCCAATGTGCTAAGCTTGGCATATTAATTTTGAAGGTTTTATAATGGAATTAGGTATTACATATTTTGATCAAGCAACACTTACTGTAAAGATAGTGATGATCATTTTGATAATTGCGTCTATTTGGTCATGGACCGTAATAATTGAAAAGTTAATTTATTTTCCCCTTGAGAAGAGAAGAATAGACCGAACTGTTAAGAAGGTATTTGCAACGCATGAATGGGACAAAAGAAATGAAGAGTTGAATGAGAAACTGAAAGCAAAGAAAGAACTAAACATGACAGAGTTATTGTTTTATGAAGGGATGAGCGAATTAGGACGGGAAACAAAGTCAAATGACTTGAGTGAAACGGGAATCTCCCGAATAGAGCGCATTTTAGATCTCACATTAATGAAAGTTGGCGATAAATATAATTCAGGGTTATACCTTTTGGCCACCGTTGGGTCGGTAGCTCCTTTTATTGGTCTCTTTGGAACGGTATGGGGAATAAAAAATTCTTTTGAAGAAATAGCATCTCAGCAAAATACAAATTTAGCTATAGTAGCTCCTGGTATTGCTGAGGCTCTTTTAGCAACAGCTTTAGGTCTATTGGCAGCTATTCCTGCAGTAATTTTCTATAACAAGCTTTCAAAAGATGCTGAAAGGCTAATATCTTTTCAAGAAATTTTTCTAGATAGGTTTCTGAGAGAACTCTTATATTTTAATGAAATTTTAAAAGGTAGGCAGCAGAACGCTAGTGGATCAAGTGGTGATGGTTTCTGAATGAAAAGTTTAGGATCAGGTCAAGGTAAAAGAGTAAATCGATCACGGGCATCTCGGCAAAGTCTACAGTTAATGTCTGAAATAAATGTGACGCCATTTGTAGATGTGATGTTAGTTCTGCTTATCATATTCATGATTACAGCACCAATGTTAACCGTGGGTATTGAAATAGAAATACCTGAGAGTAATGCAAAATCCATAAAGAGTACAAATAGCGATGAAACTCCCTTTGAATTATATGTTAATAATTTAGGAGAAGTTTCAATTAATAATACGTCGGTTAATGACTCTCAAATGATTAAAAAGCTTGAAGTCATAGCAAGTCAGCGGGATGAAAAAATTTTATATGTAAAAGCTGATGGGAGGAATTCGTATGGCCGAGTATCCAAAATTCTGGGTGAGCTCGATAATGCTGAATTCCTAGATAAATATGTATTGGTTCATCTTCCAGAGTCTGGGAAGGTGAAATAATTTTGAGGTTTGCTCTTCTTATCTCAGCAGCCTTTCATGGATTAATATTAGTTTCCCTAATAGGAATTCAATTTGAAGATCAGCAAATTGAAGAAGAAAAACAAATTTCTGGACCCGAGGTAATCAGTTTTGAAGAGTATTGTGACTTAAGTTCCGTTAATTGCGAAGAGCCAGAAAATTCAATTGCAATTGAACCTATGAGTGAGAATATTAATACAATTAAAGAAGAAAGAAAGAGTGATTTTGATGCAAGTAATAATGAAGTTTTAAATCCTGACCTTGCCTCCCTTCCATCAGCTTTGTTAGAGCCTATAAATAAAGACAGTAAACCGCAGTATGAAATGGTAGAAATAGAAGAAGTCGAAAATCAAGAAAATGAAACGATTAACGACTTTAAGTCGGAAGGCAACGAAATAAAAACAGATATCATCACCTTATCTCATGAAAAGCCACCGCCCAGAAATAGTCAAAGAATTACGGAAGTTGCAAGTGATGATACTTCGCAGGAAAGTGATGTGAACGTTCAAAATATTAGCACTGCATTTTCTGAAGATGCAAAATTAGTAGCGGAAGAGGAAGAGGGACGCTCTCGTGATGAGAGTTCATCAGAAATCTCTGTAGAAGGTGAGTCAGTTGAAGCAGTATTAAGTGCTGCTCCAAAAATGGCTTTTTTGCCTCCAGTAAGGCCTAAAAATATTACCGATCTGACAGATGATGAAGAAAGTTATGTAAGCTATGGAGATTTAGTGAACGAGGCTTTGGATCAGATCGCCGATCCAGATGATCAGCCTTCAATTAATGAAATTAACAATGCATCAGATAATTACACACTTTACAAGGTAGAAGAGGGCGTTAGATCTTTCTATAATACAGCCGTTTTGTCTGGCCTAGCGGAGCCAGAAAAGTATAAAGTGAGGGTCAAGTTTTTTGTAAATTCAGAAGGAGTACGAAGAAGTAGTATAACGCTTTTGGAACCAAAAAACCCCTCCGATAGGCATATGATTTCCTTCAAAGCTGCAAAAAATGCTATTATCAAAGCGCTAACGGATAAAACAAATTATATATCTAGAGAAAAATATCCATCTGGTATAAACATAATATTAAATTTTACTCCCTCTTTGGGGGTTGGCTATGATTAGTTTGAGATTTTTAGATAGGAGTTAAGGGTTGTTAAAATCATTAAAATTGTCTTTAGCTATAAAATTTTGCATTTTCTCCCTTTCTTTCGGGCACGCAAATGTTGCAATAGCTCAAAACAATATAATAACTTTGGAGGGGAGTGTAAGTGGTGGTATTTTTGAGCCAATAAAAGTTGCCTTACCTGATTTCATAATTAGATCTGGAATTAATTATGGATTTATGAAAGATCTTTTGACAGTTTTGGAGAGAGATCTTGAGAATACGGGTTTATTTAAGAAAATTAATAGAAATGCTTACCTAAGTAAGGTTTCAGAATTTGATGCACCCATCCAATTTTCTGATTGGTCTTTAATAAATGCTTCTGTACTCTTGACGGCAGAATTAGAAAAAACTGGGCCAGATGAATTTGAGATTAAATTTAGAATTTGGGATGTAATTTCTCAATCAAAGTTAGGTAAAGGGTTAAAGTTTACCTCCAAAACAGCTAATTGGAGGAGAGTGGCCCACAAGGTTGCGGATGAAATATATAATAGAGTAACTGGCGAAGGACCTTATTTTGATTCAAAGATAGTATTCGTAGCAGAAAGTGGCCCAAAAAATAAAAGAATAAAGAGAATAGCGGTAATGGATCAGGATGGGGCCAATGTAAGGTTTTTAACGGACGGTAAAAATATTGTTATAAAGCCGATGTTTTCCCCTTCATCGGATAGTATCTTGTATACCAGTTATAAATCAGGAGTGCCTCGGGTTTACAAAAAAGATTTAAAAACAGGGAAAGAGTCCACATTTAAGTCACTACCGGGGATGAATTTTTCACCACGGTTTTCACCAGATGGTAAAAATTTTCTACTATCAATTACTAGCAAAATGAACACTGACATTTATAAAGTTTCTTTGAGTAATGGAAAGAAAACTAGATTGACAGATGATAGGGCAATAGATACAGCGCCAAGTTTTTCACCAAATGGAGAAATGATAGTTTTCGAAAGTGATAGAAGTTCAACCCAACAGTTGTATGTTATGCGTTCAAATGGAAGTGGAGTAAAGAGGATCACCTTTGGCAAAGGTAGATATGGTGAGCCCGCTTGGTCTCCAAGGGGTGATTTGATTGCTTTCACAAAAATGGCAGATGGTTACTTTTATATTGGTGTAATAAAACCAGATGGTACTGGGGAAAAAATTCTTACTAAGTCCTCTAAGGATCAAGCCCCAACCTGGTCTCCTAATGGGAGAGTGATTATGTTTTACAGGGAAACTTTGGGGGCTAGGGGAGCTCCTCACATCTATATGATTGATGTAACGGGAGCAAATTTGAGAAAAATGAAGACAGGATCCTATTTTGCCTCTGATCCAAGCTGGTCTTCATTGCTAAATTAAAAGTTTAGATCTACTTTATGAACATAGGAGTGGATAATTAATGGTAGCTAAAGAGAGGTTTTTTAAAATGCACATTACTAAATTGACACTATTAGGTCTTTTATTGTTTGTTTTTGCGTCCTGTAGGTCATCTGAAGGCTCAGGAAACTATAGCCAATCCATTATTGGGGATGGTAGTATCAAAATTACTCAGTTAGAGGATAATAAGGCGCAGATAGGTGAAACTGTTTTTTTCGGGATTGACGAAAGCTCAATTAGCTCGGAGATGATGTCAGTTTTGGACGCCCAAATCAGTTATTTGAAGGAAAATAAAAAACATAGCATCACGATTGAAGGTCATACTGATGAGCAAGGGACGCGAGAGTACAATTTAGGATTAGGTGCAAAACGGTCGAATTCAGTAAAAACCTATATGATATCTCAAGGTGTAAATGAAGATCGGGTGGAAGTTGTGACTTATGGTAAGGAGAGGCCAGAAGAACTTTGTTCTGAAGAGCGCTGCTGGAAAAAAAATAGGAGAGCGGTTACGGTTATAGCTGGTGGGTTTAATTGATAATGATAATCATATTTTATCCCTAATTTTTATTGCTCTTAAGGCCTTTTGGTTAGGTTAATTTATGAGAACTTGGTCTTATTTCTTCGTTTATTTTTTGTGTCTTGCTATTAGCAGTCTCATTGGCATTGCTAAAGCAAATGAACAATTGGAAGAAAGCCCTTATGGAAACCAGGAAGAAATTGCAACAATACAAAAAGAGTTGGATTCTATTTCTTTAGAATTGGCTAATCTTCAAAATATTTTTGTTTATGGGAATGACAAAGTTCTTTCGGAAAGTGAAAACTTAGATATTTTTCTCAAATTGAACCGCCTAGAGAATAGGCTGTCTGGAGCAATCGGTTTTTTGGAGCAGATAGAAAATAAGCTGGTAATAGTAACTAAAGGCCTAATTCTGAAAATATCTGAAATAAATGAATTGCTGGGGCAAATTAGTACAGAAAATATTTCATCTAATGAAATTACCAAATTATATGATGATGTAAAAGAATCCAAGTTTAGCGAAATCGATAAAGCAAATAATTTGTCAGAGGATCAGAAAGAGTATCTTTCGATCAAAACTATTTTTGATGATGGGAATTATGTATTAGCTATTGAAGAATTCACTAGTTTTATAATGAGGTTTGAGTCAAGTAAACTAACATTACGGGCAAAATTTTTGAGGGCGGAAAGCAATCTAAGAATTGAAAATTGGTCTCTAGCCGCAGAAGACTTCCTTGACACCTTCAGTTCTCAACCAAATGGGCCATTATCCCCTTATGCTCTTTTTGGATTGGTTCTAAGCTTATCTGAGCTAGGAGAATATGAACAATCTTGTGCGGCTTTATTTGAAATTAAGAGACGGAATCCAGAGAAATTTAACCAATTTAAGGATCAACTACAGGTATCTAAAAAAAGTTTGAACTGCAATGAGTACGATTGAGTTGTATGCTGGAGATCACAAATATGTACCCAGAACTAGAAAATCATATTGCAAATAGTATTTGTGATGAAGAGAATAAAAGTGTTGGACTGGCAGTCTCTGGGGGAGGAGATTCCTTGGCTCTTTTACTGGCAGCCACAATTTGGGCCCGTAAATCAAGAATTCAAATCTCGGTGGCAACTGTTGATCATGGATTAAGATCTAATAGTGGAAAGGAGGCGCTTTATGTCAAAGAAATATGTGCTAACCTATCATCTAAACATTTTATTTTGCCATGGGAGAAAAAGCAAAAAATAAAAAATTTACAAGACTGTGCTAGATTAGCTCGAATCAATCTTTTAACTGATTGGGCTAAGAGAGAAAAAATCACAACAGTATTATTAGGCCATTCTGCGGATGATCAGGCAGAAACTATTTTTATGAACTTTGTCAGAGGTTCTGGCCTAGAAGGTTTAAGTGGTATGCCAGCAGAATTTAAGAATTCAGGGGTAGTATTCAAAAGACCTTTTTTGTCTGTAAAAAGAGATAGGTTGCGTCAATTTCTCGTAGATCATGATTTAAAGTGGATTGAAGATCCTTCAAATTTTGATGAGAAATTCCAGAGAGTTAAGGTAAGAAATATTCTTCCAAAATTAGAATATTTAGGGTTAACAAGCGATAAAATTATTTCAACAGGTGAGAGAATGTCTATTGCTAGCTCCTTCATTAGATTAACTTCTGCTGCCCAGATAAATCACTGTTTAACAATTAACCGTTGGGGCGAAGTTCAGTTAGATGGGAATAAATTTCTAGGGATGGAGCGGGAAATTCAGTTGCGTATTTTATCAGCAATAATTGGCGCATTTAGTGGCAAAAAATATAGACCTAGGTATAAGTCTGTAAAATTTTTGTTAGAAAAAATCTTGGCTCAGAGTCTCAAAAAGGGAATTACAATTGGAGGCTCGAAGGTGTCTGTGATAGAAAAAAAGCATATTTTATTTCAAAGAGAAGTCTCAGCGATTCCAGAAGTTGCAGATCTAAAAGATCTGGAAATTTTTAAGAAGAATTTTGATGGTGAGAAGTGTTTAGAAGAAAATAAATTCCTGTGGGATAATAGATGGATAATTTCTGTAAAAAGCGCTGACTTTCTAGAAGATCAAAAAGTTGATAGGGTGAAAAATAAGACAATCCTAAAGACTGTTAGAGAAAGTATAAATAGTATGGCATATTATACTGCAGCTGCACTTCCAGCGATTTTCAGTAAAGGTGAAATAATTGCTATGCCAGGCCTAATCAGAAGTGATTCAATAGAGTTTAGGTTAGTTCACTCGCAAGAATCATTTGTAAAAAGGTTGGAAAAGGGTCAATAATGCTATTGAATAATAATATTTAGTTATTAACTTAATATTTGTTAAGATTAAAATGAGGTATTTCATTGAGTAACGGAAAAAATATAGCATTTTGGGTAATTCTATTTCTATTATTAATATCTCTTTTTAATATATTTTCAACAAATAGCACCTCAATGTTATCTAAAGAAGTCGCTTTTTCAGACTTTATGGATCAGGTTGAGAGTGGCCGCGTAACCTCGGTCAAATTAGATGGAGAAGCAATTGATGTATTGCTCGAAGGTGGAGAGCAGTACAGGGTGATACGACCAATTGGTAACGATGTTGTTACACCCTTGAGAGATAATGGGGTAAAAATTCAAGCGGTTAAGCAGGCACAATCAGGGTTGATGTCTACTATAAGTGTTTGGCTACCGTTCATTCTGTTGATAGGCATTTGGATTTTCTTAATGAACCGAATGCAAGGTGGTGGTCGAGGTGGAGCGCTAGGATTTGGAAAATCGAAAGCGAAACTTTTGACAGAAAAGCATGGCAGGGTAACCTTTAACGATGTAGCTGGAATAGACGAAGCGAAAGATGAGTTGGAGGAAATTGTAGAGTTCTTAAAGGATCCTCAAAAGTTTGGTAGATTGGGTGGAAAAATACCTAAAGGAGCTCTACTTGTTGGCCCTCCAGGAACAGGAAAGACACTTTTAGCCAGAGCCATAGCAGGTGAAGCAGGAGTGCCGTTTTTTACAATATCTGGGTCTGATTTTGTAGAAATGTTTGTGGGAGTTGGGGCAAGTCGCGTTAGGGATATGTTTGACCAGGCTAAAAAGAATGCGCCGTGCATAGTTTTTATTGACGAGATAGATGCTGTGGGTAGGCATAGAGGAGCTGGATATGGTGGAGGTAATGATGAAAGAGAACAAACTTTAAACCAACTTTTAGTTGAAATGGATGGCTTTGAGGCCAATGAAGGGGTCATATTGGTAGCAGCAACAAATCGACCTGACGTGCTTGATCCAGCACTTTTGAGACCTGGTAGGTTTGATAGACAAGTCCAAGTTCCTAACCCCGATGTCACAGGAAGACAAAAAATTCTTAATGTACATGCAAAAAAGACTGTTTTAGGTCCTGACGTTGATTTAAGGATCATAGCTCGGGGGACACCAGGATTTTCAGGTGCAGACTTAGCCAACCTAGTCAATGAGGCGGCATTACTTGCGGCAAAAATTGGTAAAAGGTTTGTCGGCATGGAGGACTTTGAAAATGCTAAGGATAAAGTTATGATGGGATCAGAGCGGCGATCTATGGTTATGACTGAGGATGAGAAAAAATTAACAGCATATCATGAAGCCGGGCACGCAGTAGTTGGATTAAATGTGCCTCAGCATGACCCAATACATAAAGCGACAATAATCCCTCGTGGAAGAGCATTAGGTTTGGTGCTTAGTTTGCCGGAAAGAGACCAGCTCTCTGTCACAAAAACTAAATACAAATCAAAATTAACTATGGCCATGGGTGGCAAAGTAGCTGAGGAAATGATCTTTGGGGCGGAAAATGTTACATCTGGTGCAGCATCAGATATTCAGCAAATAACTAAAATTGCCAGGGCAATGGTGACGCAATTTGGTATGTCTGAAGAATTAGGCAATATTGATTATGCAAATGAGCAACAGTCTTACTTAGGTCCAATGGGTGGGGGGCATCAGTCTGGACCTGAAACTCAGAGTAAGATTGACTTTGAAGTTAGAAAATTGGTCGATGAGGCATATGAAGGCGCCAAGAAAATACTAAAAAAACACAAATCTGATCTTAAAAGATTGGCAGAAGGTTTGCTTGAGTATGAAACCTTGACTGGTGACGAAATAACAAAAGTCATAGAAGGTAAATCTTTAGATCGTGATGGTGATGGAGAAAGTCACCCTGATGAGAATGGACCACCAAGTTTAACAGCGGTTCCAAAGGCTGGAAAATTTAAGCGACCAGGGGAAGGAAAACTTTCACCCCAGTCGTAGGAATTCCTTTATTTGTTGGAATTAGATAAGGTTTATGTTTCGGCGTTAATGCCAATTTAAATGTCGTATCTGTAGTTGTAAATAGTACTGGTATATCTGAAAAGAATATTTACAATTTTTTAAGGGAAGCGCGATGGAATATAAATCAGACATAGAGATAGCTCGAGAAGCCTCAAAGCTTCCAATACAAGAAATAGGAAATAAACTAGATATCCCCGCTGACCATTTATTGCCTTTTGGTCATGATAAGGCAAAAATTTCTACAGAATTTATTAAGGAAAAAGCGGGCAATCGTGATGGCAAATTAATCCTGGTAACTGCTATCAATCCAACTCCGGCAGGTGAAGGTAAGACAACAACCACCGTAGGTCTTGGGGATGGCTTAAATAAAATTGGTAAGAAGGCAGCTATATGCATAAGGGAAGCATCCTTAGGCCCTTGTTTTGGGATGAAAGGTGGAGCCGCTGGCGGAGGTTATGCTCAGGTTGTTCCAATGGAAGAAATGAACTTGCATTTCACAGGTGACTTTCATGCCATAACAAGTGCGCATAATCTACTATCCGCAATGATTGATAACCACATTTATTGGGGTAACGAACTTGACATTGATCAGAGGCGAGTAGTTTGGAGAAGAGTGATGGATATGAACGATAGAGCTCTTAGGCAAATTACAGCCAGTTTAGGAGGTGTGGCAAACGGGTTTCCTCGCGAAGCCGGATTTGACATTACGGTAGCTTCAGAAGTAATGGCTATACTTTGTTTGGCAAATGATTTGGAGGATTTACAAGAGAGGTTGGGAAATATAATTGTAGCCTATAGACGAGATAAGTCACCAGTTTTTTGTCGAGATATTAAAGCTGACGGGGCCATGACAGTTTTATTAAAGCAAGCCATGCAACCTAATTTAGTACAAACATTAGAAAACAACCCAGCCTTTGTACACGGCGGACCTTTTGCAAATATTGCTCACGGTTGTAACTCCGTGATTGCTACCAAAACTGCACTTAAACTTGCTGACTATGTTGTAACTGAAGCTGGGTTTGGGGCGGATCTCGGAGCAGAAAAATTTCTCAATATTAAGTGCCGAAAAGCCAATTTAGAACCTTCTGTTATTGTTATCGTTGCAACGGTCCGGGCAATGAAGATGAATGGAGGAGTTTTGAAATCTGATCTGGGTCCTGAGAATGTAGAGGCAGTAAAATCAGGGTGTGTTAATCTTGGGAGACATATAGAAAATATGAAGTCTTTTGGAGTTCCAGTGGTAGTAGCTATAAACCACTTCGTTACTGATACAGATGCTGAGGTTGGTGCAATTGAAGATTATGTAAATTCCCAAGGATCTGAGGCAATCTTATGTAAGCATTGGGCAGATGGATCTAACGGTACGACTGACTTGGCGCAAAGAGTATCAGAGTTAGCAGATAAAGCGGAAGGTAATTTTAATCATCTCTATGAGGACTCTTTGTCTCTTTTTGAGAAAATTGAAACGATAGCAAAGAAGATTTATAGAGCTGATGAAGTAGTAGCTAACCATTCGATAAAGGAGCAACTGCTAGCTTGGGAAAAGGCGGGGTATTCTCATTTACCGGTTTGTATGGCTAAAACACAATATAGTTTTTCTACAGATCCCAATTTAAGAGGCGCCCCAACCGGACATTCAATTCCTATAAGAGAAGTAAGACTTTCAGCAGGAGCTGGATTCGTAGTGGCAATTTGTGGTGATATAATGACTATGCCTGGGTTGCCTAGGAAACCAGCTGCAGAGAGTATTATGCTTAATGAAAGTGGCCTTATTGAAGGTCTTTTTTAGGAGGTCATTATGGTTGCCAAACTGATAGATGGTAAAAGCTTTGCTGTTCAAATTAGATCAGAAATAGCTACACAAGTGAAGGCCTTATTAGACTCAAAAGGTATCAAGCCAGGACTCGCTGTTATCTTGGTTGGCGAAGATCCGGCCAGTCAGGTTTATGTTAGAAGCAAAGGAAAGCAAACAATTGAAGTAGGCATGAATTCTTATGAATACAAGCTTGATAAACATGTTTCCGAAGGTGAGCTCCTTGGTTTAATAGAGAAATTAAACTCTGATGAAAATGTAAACGGAATATTGTGTCAACTTCCTTTGCCAGACCACTTAAATTCAGATCTGGTAATTAATTCTATAAATCCTGAGAAAGATGTGGATGGTTTTCATATTTCCAATGTAGGACTTCTAGCTACTGGACAGAAGTCAATGGTTCCTTGTACTCCATTAGGGTGCCTAATGATGCTAAGATCAGAGTTAGGAGACTTGTCAGGAAAGAATGCTGTCATAATAGGAAGGTCAAATATTGTAGGTAAGCCAATGGCTCACCTCCTCATAAAAGATAGTTGTACGGTTACTATAGCTCATAGCCGGACTAAAAATATTGAGGAGCTTTGTAGAAGTGCTGATATTCTTGTAGCTGCTGTTGGCAGACCAGAGATGGTAAAGGCTAATTGGATTAAAGAAGGTGCCGCTGTAATAGATGTGGGTATTAATCGGGTTGAGGTAGATCCTGAGGTAAGTTCAAAAGGTTATAAAATTGTTGGAGATGTAGATTTTGAATCAGCAAAAAGTAAAGCAGGTTTTATAACTCCGGTACCTGGAGGTGTAGGGCCTATGACTATAGCATGCTTGCTAGCCAATACCCTGACAGCTTGTTGTAGAACAAATGGACTACCAGAACCCGATGGATTAACAGCTTAAGTTAGTGTTCCCCATAAATCGTATTCTGATGATTCGTCCACGATAACCTTGCAAAATTCACCGGGCTTAAGGCCTTGAAAATTAGAATCAATGAATAAGTTTCCATCTATTTCTGGAGCATCTGCTTTTGTTCTGCAGGTTGCTCCTTCTTTATCAACTTGATCTACGATTACATCTAGCGTTGATCCAATTTTTTTCTGTAACCGTTTAAAGGATATTTCTTGTGCTTTTTCCATGAATCTATCAAATCTATCATTTTTTATTGCTTCTGGTACTTGATCCGGCATGTTGAAAGATTTTGACCCTCTAACATTTTCATATTTGAAACAACCAATTCGATCAATTTGCATCTCTTCGACCCAGTTTAAAAGATTTTGAAAATGCTCTTCCGTTTCTCCTGGAAAGCCAACAATAAAACTGGAACGTATAGTGAGTTCAGGGCAAATTTTCCTCCAGGATGTAATCTTTTCGGAGGTATTGGTATGATTTGCGGGACGCGCCATTTTCTTTAGTATTTCTGGATGGCTATGTTGAAAAGGAATATCCAGGTAGGGTAAAATTTTCCCACTCGCCATTAGCGGTATAATCTTTTCTACTGAAGGGTAGGGGTAAACGTAATGCAGTCTTATCCAAATGTTGAGATCACCAAGTTCCGTGGTTAGGTCCAAGATATCTCCAAAATCCTCTTTTCCATTATTTTCTTTTAATTGATCGAAGCCATATGCTGACGTATCCTGAGATATTATCATAAGCTCTCTTACCCCAGCGTCAGCCAACTTTTCAGCTTCTCTAATAATTTGGGATCTTTTTCGGGAAACAAGTGGTCCTCGCAAGTCTGGGATTATGCAAAACTTGCATTTATGATTGCAACCTTCTGATATTTTTAGATATGCATAATGACGGGGGGTAAGTTTTATTCCTGTATCGGGGACAAGGCTAACGAAGGGGTTTTTAGATGGTGGCAAAACCTTGTGAACTTCCTCAATAACTTTTTCATATTGATGTGGGCCGGTAATCGCTAGAACATTAGGACTGTGTTTTCGGATTAAATCCTTTTCCTTTCCTAGACAACCAGTGACTATAACCTTGCCATTTTTAGACATAGCTTCCTCTATGCTGGATAAACTTTCAGCCTTAGCGGTATCTAAAAAGCCACAAGTATTTACAATAACAGCGTCTGCTTCCTCATAAGATGCTGATATAGAATAACCCTCAGATTTGAGTCGTGTTAAAATTCTTTCACTATCAACCAGAGCCTTTGGACATCCTAGACTTATTAGTCCTATTTTGTTATCGCCTGTTCCCAATGTTAATTCCAAGTTCTAATTTTGAATCATTATTTTAAATGAAGCTCTTCTCATGAATTTTAGCAGAACGAGTGCCATCTGGAGTTCTAACATTAATATCTGATCCCTCATTGCAATACTCTATTGATACCATACCCAGGGAAACATTTGTCTGAAAATTTGGAGAAAATGCAGCAGATGTAATTTGCCCAATTTTTTTATCTTTAAAATATAATGGCCAAGGCTCCATGCATAATGGCACCGGCTTGCCACTTATTTCAATTGATTTAATAATTTTATCAGGTCCGGTTTTCATAATTTTTCTAAGAACCTTATCACCAATGTAAGATTTTTCTGATAAAGGAGAGCAGAATTTCTCTAAACCGCATTCAATAGGATTATTTTCAATTGTCATATCATTACCGTAAGATAAGAGCCCGGCTTCTACCCTTTCGATACCATTAGGACAGCCGGCAGCTACATCTAAAGGCTTTCCAGCTTCAAAGAAAGTGTCCCAAAGATCTTCCGCATATATTGAGCCTTCAACATAAATTTCAAATCCACCTTGCTTTGAATAGCCTGACCTAGCGGCAATAAAACTGGTATCCTTAAATGGAACTTTGACTATTGAGAATAATTTAATGTTCTCAAAATCCATTCCAAATACTCGTTTCATCAAATCATTAGATAGCGGGCCCTGAATGCCTAAAATAGAAACATCAGGTTCGAAAATTTTCACTTCGAGCGATAGGCCTGTAGCTATTCCAGAAACCCATAATAATACATCGCTATCAGCTATCGATATCCAATATCTATCTTCTTCGACTTTTACTATCACAGGGTCATTAATGATCCCTCCAGAAATATTGGTTATTGGGGCATAAAAACATTTATCTAAACTTAAATTATGTAAATCTCTAGGGGTAAGCAAATTTACAAGCTTTTTGGCATCTCTTCCTACTATTTCGACCTGTCTTTCACATGAAACATCCCAAACCTGTACTGCACTTTTTAGATGATGATAGTCATCTTCAATTGATTTAAATACTGTTGGCAAAAGCATATGATTATAGACGGTAAAATTAGTTACCCCAGCACCAAAAACTTTTTTTGAAAAAGGTGTTTGCCTCAATCTGCGGGTAATAGAAATTCCTGGTGTGTGCATATTTGATCCTTAAGTCTGAAACCTTTTGCTACAATTACTTGGTTGGTTTGTAAATTAAAATCCAATCTTCTGGAAAAAATGTTTCCCATTTCATTAAGACAGTAAGTAAATTCTTTTAAATTTAATCAAATTCAATTAGTTTTTAATTGAACTATATAGGTGCTTTTTTATGGAAAAGACAATATTCATTATAAATGGACCCAACCTTAATTTGCTTGGTAAGAGGGAGAAAGACATCTATGGACAACAGACCCTGGGAGATATTGAAGAGTTGTGCAAAGAAAAACTAAAAAATTCTGACTTTTCATTATTTTTCTGTCAATCAAACTCTGAAAGTGAAATCATAAATTGGATTCAGAGGGGTATCAATGACGCATTAGCAATCATCATAAATCCTGCGGGTTTTACGCATACATCCGTTGCAATTTTGGATGCTTTAAAAGTGTTCGATGGAATGGTTGTTGAAGTACATTTAAGTGATATTTCAAAAAGAGAAAGTTTTAGGCACTTCTCATATGTATCAGAACGTGCTGACAAAGTTATTAAAGGTAAGGGTCCTGATGGTTATATAGAAGCTTTGGATTTTATTTCTGAAAACCTTTTGAAAAGCTGAACTGACTTTTTTAAATATATCAATATGAAGATTTTGAAATTTTTCCCACTTTTCTGTTCTGGTAAAAATTTAATAATCTTCAGCTATAAATATTAATCTACCTCTATTGATTATTTTAAGTTTCCTGGAGCTTTCTTACCAAGAATGAAAATTCCTATGAGAAAGAAAAGTACTGCGGTGACCATTCCAGCACGTTCATTTCCAGTCCATAAAATTAGGGTAGCATAAATGGCAGGACCAACAAATGATGTGATTTTACCTGCAAGCATGTAAAATCCGAAAATTTTAGCTGTGTGCTCTGCTGGAGCAACACGAGAAACTAGAGATCTACTAGCAGCCTGAACAGGGCCAATAAATAATCCTCCAATAAGAGCCATCACCCAAAAGACACTCGCATTAGGTGCAACTAGGAATCCGATGCCTATAATAAAAAGGCTAACCAAAGATACTCTTATAGTTAGAAAAGCACCGAAGCGATCGTCGAACCAACCTCCAATAAGAGCTCCAATACCGCAGCTAAGATTGACCGCTATAGCAAAATAAAGAACCTCCGTATTGGAAAATCCAAAAACTTTCGCAGCAAATATTCCTGCAAATGCAAATACAACGCTTAATCCGTCTGCATAAAACATTCTAGCGATAAAAAATCTTGCAAACCCGGGGATTTTGATAATCTCATTCCAGCCAGTCTTAACTATTTCAAATGGATTCGATATTTCTGAAGAGGCATCTGCTTCCTTAACTAAAAAGAAAAGGGGAAGGCTAAAAATCAATAGCCATATGCCGGCTAAGATCATTGTAGCCCTTACATGTTCCGAGTTTTCTTTTTCCAAACCAAAAGGAGCCGTTTCAGGTAAGATAAATACAAACAAACCTATGGCTAAAGCAATTATAGCTCCAAAATAGCCTACACCCCAAGCCCAGCCAGAAACACGCCCCATATTCTCTTTAGTTGCCACTGAAGGTAGTAGGGCATTATAAAATACAAACATCAGTTCATTAGCAACTATCGAAAAAAATGAGAAAATTATAGCAATCCAAAAGAATGATGGCATTGGTTTAGCATTCCACAGAAGAACTGTCGCAACTACGCCAATAGCTGTAGTCACGGCCAAGAAGATTTTTCGCCTTGCCTTTGCGTCGGCGAAACCACCTAATACAGGTCCCAGAAGTGCTACAGTCAATGCAGCCACCGATGTCATATATCCCCAATAAGCAGTACCGTTTTCAGGGGCAATTGTAGTGGTAAAATACACTGCAAAGATAAATGTTGCATGCATAGCTCCGACAGCCGAATTACCAACATCAAACAGTGCATATGCAGCTGTCGCTAATGGTCCGTTTTTTCTATCGTGATTTATGTGATTGTCCATAAAGTCCCCTTTTATCCCTTGAGGTCAATAAATAGTTTATTTGTTGTAAGTAGGCAAATTTTTTCTCTTAGACTTTCTGCGAGAATATTTTATTATCGATTGAGAAATTTATTTTTATAATTTATCGAAGGTCCGATGCCCCACGACAATCATAATTCTCCCAATGACGAATCTTCTGATTTACCCGACGAAATGACACTAAGGGTAAAGTCTCTGGAAACCATACTCACTAAAAAGGGATTAATTGATCCAAAGACTTTAGATGAAATTATTGATTTTTATTCAAATAAGGTCGGGCCGCAAAATGGTGCGTACGTAGTAGCAAAATCATGGACGGATGATAAATTTCGAACTCAGATTTTGAAAGATCCAGATAAAGTTTTGAAAGAGCTTGGGTTTTTTGGCCGACAAGGAGAACATGTGGTAGTGCTTGAGAACACTACCGAAGTGCATAACCTTGTGGTCTGTACTTTATGCTCCTGTTACCCATGGCCTCTTCTAGGCTTACCCCCTTCATGGTATAAGTCTGATGAATATCGCTCCCGTTCGGTTAGAGAACCTCGGGAGGTTCTAAGAGAATTTGGTTTTAATATACCAGATGAACAAAGCATCAAGGTCTGGGATTCAACGGCTGAAATAAGATATTTGGTGTTGCCAATGAGACCAGAAGGAACTCATGGAATGTCTTTAGAGGAACTTTCAAGTTTGGTTACGCGGGATAGCATGATAGGGGCAGGTAATCCAATTTCACCTGGGAGAACTGATGAATAAAGTTCATGACATGGGAGGCAGAGAGGAAAAAAGGCGAATACCTTTTATATCCTGTGCGGATAAATCAGAAGAGTTGTCGCCTACTCATTGGACCAGTAGAACTCTTGCAATAACCCTTGCAATGGGTTTCCTAAGAGTTTGGAATCTTGATTCTAGTAGGTTTTTCCGTGAGAGTTTACCAAAGTCGGAATATCTTTCTTCATCTTATTATAAAAGGTGGTTTTTGGCACTAGAAAAGATGATAGAAAATTTTGAAATTTTTTCTAATGACAACGCAGAGAAATTTTCCAATAAAGTTTTACAACCTGAAGAAGTCTGTAAAGTTTTAAAGAAAGGCAGCCCTAGTATTAGATCAAAGAAAGAGTTGCCAACTTTTTCGATTGGAGACGAAGTCTTAACTCGGACGAACTTTAAAAACGTTTTCTTTAACGGTGGCCACACAAGATTGCCAGAATATGCTATGGGAAAGAAAGGAAGAATAATTTTATACCATAGGGCTCACGTATATCCCGATAGTAATGCTCATTTTAAAGGGGAAGCACCTGAGCACTTGTATACAGTTGAATTTTCCTCGGAGGAGTTGTGGGGCAAAAGTTATCCAAATAGAAAAGACGCAGTAACTTTGGATTTGTGGGAACCATATTTGAAGAAAGCTAATGAAGCAAAGTAATCCTTTTTTTAATAAAACCTATGCTATTGAAAAATTTGCGGAGCCCTGGCATGCTCAATTGTTTGCGTTAACAATAAATCTTAATGACAACCAAATATTTAGTTGGAGTGAGTGGGTGGCAGTTTTTAGTAGAAACTTAAATGGGTTAGAGAAATGTAACGAAAGCGAAACAGGTTATTTTGAGATCTGGCTAGACTCTTTAGAGGAAATTCTTTTGAAAAAAAAGAAAATACATACGGAGAATTTAAAAGAAGTCTTGGACGGATGGGTTTCCGCTTATAATGTTACGCCCCACGGTAAGCCAGTTAGATTTTCAAAAAAAATAAATTTACTTTAAGTTTCTTTTCGTACATTCTTATAGAACTCTTGGGGTGTTCCTTATTTGGAACTGAGATTAACCCATTGAACCTGAACCAGATAATACTGGCGGAGGAAAGAGATGAAAGAAGATAAAAAACTTCAGATCATAAATCTGCCTCATTTAACCAGTGTTGTTTACGATAACTAAGGATAAGTGAGCTGCATGATATGAAATTATTTATTACTTCCATTACATTTTTTTCTTTAATTTTTCCACTTATGGGTTTGTCTAAAGAGACCCTTACAATTTATACATATGATAGTTTTATCACGGACTGGGGCCCGGGTCCGGCTATTAAAGAAAATTTTGAAAAAAAATGCGATTGCGAAATAAATTTTATAGGACTAGATAGCTCTATCGGCATTCTAGGTAGGTTGCAGATAGAGGGGAAAACCTCAAAAGCTGACATAGTACTTGGATTAGATACAAATCTAATGTCTGTAGCGAAGGAAACTGGATTATTTGCGCCACATACTGTGGACGTTAGCTCAAAGGTGAATTTGCCAAAATCAGTTCAAGGTAAATGGGAGGATAATTTGTTCGTGCCTTTTGATTGGGGCTATTTTGCTTTTATTTATGATAGTGAAAAGCTTAAAGAGCCCCCGCAGTCGATGCAGGCATTGATTGAAGACGATGATTTTACCATAATTATTCAGGATCCCAGAACCGCAACTCCTGGCTTGGGCCTACTGCTATGGATAAAATCAATTTATGGAGAAGATTCGTCAGTAGCTTGGAAAAACCTTTCAGAAAAAATTGTTACGACAACTAAAGGTTGGTGGGATGCTTATTCTCTATTCCTTAATGGCGAAGCAGACATGGTTTTATCATATTCTACCTCACCTGCTTATCATATGATTGCAGAGGGTAAAAATAATTATAAAGCAGCTGAGTTTAAAGAAGGGCATTATGTTCAAATTGAGGTGGCGGGACTTCTTAAAAGCTCTTCTAATAAGGATTTAGCCAGATCTTTCTTAGAGTTCATTCTTACCGATGGTTTCCAATCAGTTATACCGACAACTAATTGGATGTATCCTGTAATTACCACAAATAATCCCAAGGAATTTTCCGAGCTTATTAAACCGAAAAACGCGTTTCTGTTTGATTCAAAAAAAGTCAATGATAACCGAATTTCATGGACACAAGAATGGCTTGAAGGTTTGACTCAACAATAAATAAAATGATTAAAAATCAATCCAATGGAAGCAAAATTAGCATCTCAGTTTTAGGCATTGGGGTGACAATGGTAATTTTAGGAGCATCTCTTTCTTTAATGGTGTTTCTATACAGTTTTGGTGTTGGTAACCAAACCTTAGATTTTTCGCAGTTATTGAAAGATTTTCGGGTGGGAGCTATTTTGTATGTAGCGGGTCAGCAAGCCTTTATGTCCTGTTTTGTCTCCTTCTGTCTTGCAGTTCCAATTTCTTCTATTTTAGCAAAAAGGTATCATTGGCACATTTTTCCTCCACTATTTGGTATGCTGGGTTTGGTGCTTGTTATGCCAACAACTGTTGCTGCAGTAGGGATTTTGAAGGTTTGGGGTTTGAATGGCTGGTTAGCTCAAATGTTTGATACTATTTCTTTTGGTACAGTTGGTTGGGTTAATATTTATGGATTGCATGGTGTTGTATTAGCGCACGTATTCTTTAATTTACCATTAATGATTAGAGTCTTAACTCCAATTTTTTTGAGCTTCCCTAAAGAGCACATTTTTCTTTCTGAGCAGTACGGCTTTTCACGGGTAAAGTTTTTTTGGGTCCTTGAGTGGCCTGCAATCAAAAGAGTAGCTTTGTCCTTAAATGTATTAGTATTTCTATTATGCTTTACTTCCTTTTCCCTTGTGCTAATGCTTGGTGGAGGACCAAAAGTTACCACTCTTGAAGTAGAAATTTATTCTGCAATACGTTTTGATTTTAGTATCGCTAAGGCAGCAGCATTAAGCTTAATACAGGTAGCAATAGTGGCATGTGTTATTTTTATTCTAACATTTTTCGAAAATGGACTGTCAAATAATTCGGCAATCTATTTACCGTTAGGTAATAGGCTTAATCAAGAAAAATTTCCAAGGGCACCTTTAAGAAATTACAATAAAAGTATTGTGATCAGCTTAGTTAAAGATATTTTTTGGTTGTCTCCTCTTATCTTTATAATATTTTTACCCTTTTTTGCAGTTATTTTATCTGGATTTTCTGAAAGTTTAATAAAGGTTTTAAAATGGGAAATATTTTGGGAATCCTTAAAAAACACTATTCTTATTGCATTTTTGAGTTCATCTTTAGCGATTTCACTCGGTTTTTTGTTAGCTTATTCAAAAGTAATTCTCAGGAGTTCTAATTTTTTTGGTAGGAATTTTTTTCTTGGGTTGATTGAAAGCTCTATATTAATATACTTGGCAATCCCTGCGATTGTTCTTGGTACCGCACTATTTATTGTATTGCGAAAATTTGCGGATGTAGTAGCGCTATCGTGGCTAATTCTGGTGTTATCAAATGTCTTCTTATGTTTACCTTTCGTAGTTCGTATAATCGAACCTAGGTTATTCAGTTTAGAATCCAAACATAAAACTCTTTATAAGTCATTGGGCTTAGTGGGAGCTAAAAAATTTTTTGCGGTTACTTTGCCAAGTCTTAATGTGGAATTGGGATTAGCTCTTGGGATAGCTCTTGCATTTTCTGTTGGAGATTTGAGTGTAATAGCATTGTTTGGAAGCAATGATTTCCAAACCATACCGTGGTTAATTTATCAGACCGCTGGAAGGTATGGTTTATCAGATGCAAATGCTTTGGCTCTATTATTACTTGTTGTTACTTTTTTCTTTTTCTTCTGCTCCAAGTTCTTAGTTCAAAAAGTCTGTTCAATATCGGTAAAAATATGAGGTCTTATGCTTGAACTAAGTGATATTAAATTTAGGTACCTAAAAGGAGAATATTTTCAATTTTCTTACAAGTTTGATTTATTGACCCCTGTTGTTATTCAAGGGGTATCCGGAAGCGGGAAATCAACTTTATTAAATATCATTGCGGGATTAATATCACCTTCTTCCGGATATCTCCGCTTCGAAGATAACGATTTACTCAAACTTTCCCCATCTGAGAGGCCGTTATCTGTTTTGTTTCAAAGTGGAAATTTGTTCGATCATATTAGTTGCCTTAGGAATGTTGAGATAGGATTAAATATGAAAAGTAGAATAAATAGTGAGGAACAGTTTATAATTGAGGAAGTTTTCCAGAATTTAGGGATCTCCGATCATAAAAATGTGTTACCCACAGAAATTTCAGGTGGACAAAGGAAACGTATAGCACTGGCTAGAGCAATCGTTAGAGCAAAATGTTTAGGGAAAAAACTTATGTTGCTAGACGAACCTTTTAACGGATTAGATTTTGAAACAAAATCAGAGTGTATCAATCTACTTAAGGATGGATGCTTTAAGGAAGGTTATAAAGTTATCATTGTTAGCCATGACAATAATGACCCAACACTTTTAGGAGCTAAGAGAGTAAAGCTAGAAAATATTCTGAAATAATTATTTCCTCTGATTAAGGAAGGTAAATAGTCTAGTGGAAAAATTTTTGATGATGTAATAAGGTCAATAGAAGAATTGTAATTTTAATCTGTCTTTGGAGATAAATATGCGAAGTAATGTCGTTGTAGCTGGTGTGGGGATGACTAAATTCTCGAAACCTGGAGATAATGAGAGCTACCTGGAGATGGGTAAAAGGGCAGTAAGCGGTGCTTTAGAAGATGCCGGTATAAAATACGAAAAGGTTGAGCAGGGCTTCGTTGGGTATGTTTATGGTGATAGCACTTGTGGACAAAACGTCTTGTATAAAGCTGGCATGACAGGGATTCCCATTGTAAACGTGAATAACAATTGTTCCACAGGTTCATCTGCTCTTTATTTGGCAAGGCAGGCGATAGAGCATAAAATATCTGATTGTGTAATTGCAGTCGGATTTGAACAAATGAGGCCTGGGGCTCTATCTGAAGTGTGGACAGATAGGCCAAGTCCACTTTTGGATTTTGATAAAAAGTGTAAAAATTTGGTTGGGAGTGCAGATATCCCCTTAACTTTAAAATATTTTGGTGGTGCAGGTCTGTCGCATATGAAGAAATATGGGTCATCCTTAAATGATTTTGCTAAGATTCGAGCTAAGGCTAGCAGGCATGCAAAAAATAACCCCTTGGCACTTTTTCGCAATGAGATTTCAGAGGAAGATGTTCTAAACTCACCTGAAATTTGGCCGAATGTAATGACAAAGCTTATGGCTTGTCCTCCCACATGTGGAGCTGCAGCAGCTATTTTAGTATCCCCTGAATTTGCGACTGCATTAAATATAAATTCTTCTGTTAGGATAATTGGCCAGGCTATGACTACGGATGATTCAGGAACTTTTGAAAGTAATGACATGATAAAACTCGTTGGTTATGATATGTCGAAAGCAGCTGCTCAACAAGTTTATGAGCAGACAAGTATTGGTCCAGAAGATGTGAGCGTGGTAGAGTTGCATGATTGTTTTGCCCAAAATGAATTACTAACATATGAGGCTTTGGGCTTGTGTCCAGAGGGTGGGGCGTCAAAATTTATTAATGATTCCAATAATACCTATGGCGGAGATGTGGTAACAAATCCTTCAGGTGGTCTCCTATGTAAAGGTCATCCCCTAGGAGCTACTGGTCTAGCACAATGTTATGAGCTTACACATCAACTGCGTGGAACTGCTGAAGAAAGGCAAGTCGATAAGACTAAGATTGCGATGCAACACAATCTTGGGTTAGGTGGAGCCTGTGTTGTAACAATGTATCAACGTTCGTGACTAATATGAGAAAGAATTTCTTGGGAGATGGTTCATTTCTACTGTTATAAAATTATATCGTTACCCTTTCTCAAATATTATATAAGAAAACTCATTAGATTAATTATTTAAAGAAAATGGATAATAAAAATAAGAGGCGTCGAAATAGAAGACGACATCAGGGGGTTGAAGAAAAATCTTCTCAAACTTCAATAGATTTTCCTAAAGTATGGGGTGTGTCTTCTCTTTGGACGCCTCCCTTAAATCATAACGAGTTGACAATATTAGATGACGCAGTAAAGGAAATATTAAGCAAGACTGGGCTTAGCGAAGCCCCAGATGCAGCAAAAGAAATTATAATAGAAAATGGCGGACAACTTGATCAAGATAATCGCCTTTTGTTCCCAATAGACCTCGTTTCGAGGTTTCTTGATGAAGTTCCCAAGGGAGTAAAACTTTGCGGCAGGGAGCCTGATTTTGATATGGAATGCTCTGGGAGCAATTCTTATTTGGGTTCTGGTGGCGCCTCACCCAATATTTTAGATATCGAGACCCAGAGTTATAGGGAAACAAAATTGTCCGATATTTATGATGCCGCCCGTCTTGTTGACAGAATGGAGAACATACATTTTTTTAGCAGGCCAATGGTGGCTAGGGATATGCTTGATGAGGAGTCTCTAGATATTAATACTGCTTATGCTTGTTTAAAAGGAACAAGGAAACACATCATGACTAGTATAACCAACCCGCATGACGTGTCGAAGGTAGCCGAAATGTGCTTTATAATTGCGGGAAGTAAGGAAGCTTTTTTGGAACGTCCCTTTCTGTCTTTAAATATAAACCACAGTGTGTCGCCGTTACGGTTTGATCCTCGCTCTGCAGAGGTTATTATTGAAGCTGCAAGGATTGGAATTCCAATTCAGGCTAATACTTTTTCTCAGGTAGGAGCTTCTACTTCTGTATCTATAGCTTCTGCTATAGCTCAGACATCAGCTGAAACTTTTTCTGGAATGATTTTGGCTTGGTTGGTTAATCCAAATGTGAAGGTAATATTTGGTGGGCGCCCAATGATAACAGATTTGCGGACTGGTGCATTATCGGGAGGTGGCGGAGAGCAAGCTTTTGCCATGGCTTACTCAGCACAGCTTGCGCAATATTATGGTTTATCAAATTCCTGCATTGCCGGCGCCACTGACAGTAAACTTCCTGATTCCCAAAGCGGATATGAGAAGGGCATTGGCGTATTAATGGCGGCTTTAGCAGGATCAAATCTTATAACTCAAGCGTGCGGAACTCAAGCAAGCCTTATGGGAACGGCCTTGGAGAGTTATCTCATAGATAATGATATGGCTGGAGTAGTTCTTCGATCGATACATAAGCCAGAATTTGACCGCCAAGCAGTTTGTCTTGATGTTATTGACAGAGTTGTTAGAAGCGAGGGACACTTTTTGGGTGATCCTGAGACTTACAGCCGAATGAGAAGTGATTATTTGTATCCTCAAATCAGTAACAGGGACTCTATTGAAAAATGGGAGTCTGAAGGCAAGAAAAGTGTTTATGACATCGCAAAGTTAAGGGTGAAAGAAATATTAAGTACTGATGATTCTAACTACATTTCTAAAGATGCGGACAAAAAAATAAGGGGCTTGTTTGAAATTCATCTAAATTAGCGTCTGAAAAAAATAATCCTTATAATTAGAGCCAGCCACCTAATTTTAAGAAGCTCAAGCAAAAAATAAACATTATTGCGGCAGTGAAAATTTCTACAAATCTCCATGCTCGTGGAGAGTTAAAAAGAGGACTTAGTTTTACTGCTCCTAGTCCTAGGGCAGAAAAGAAAATAAAACTTGCAAGAGTAGCACCAATGGCAAATGGCAAAAGGTTTTCTGGTCCAAAGGGAATTGAAAGAGATCCGATTAATATTACGGTGTCAAGATAGACATGAGGATTAAGCCAAGTCATAAAGAAAAGTGCAGAAACGACACCGTATAATTTTTTATTATCATTGTTTCTTATGGCTAAGCTATTGCTATAAAATAATGCTGCGTGAAGTCTTAATAATCCGTAAGAACCCACCCATAATGCAGTCAGTAGAAATATAATAGAATCTATTTTTTCAAAATATGGTGTGATTAAAGCCCCAATCCCATAAGTCCCTGCAAATATTAAGATGCCATCAGAAAATGTACAGAAAAGTATAGAGATCCAGACGTATTCTCCCAGTAAGCCTTGACGAAAAACAAAAGTATTTTGGGCACCAATAGCCATAATGAGTGATAAGCCTATTCCAAGACCTGAGATGAAGGAATTAAGAATCATAAAAAGGTAGCCTCTAATTTTTTTATTCGAATTTCTTGATCTTTTGTCTAGTTTTTCCACATGCAAGAATATAAACTTTAGTGAGTTAAACTTAAAACAATCCTAAATACTAGACCATCTAATAAATTTAAAAGGTATTTCTAATGAACAAGCAAATTTTACTAAAATCTAGACCACAGGGCCTCCCAACTTTACAGAATTTTAATTTTGTGGAAAGTGATGTGCCGAAAATTATGCAAGGGGAAATACTCGTAAAAGTAATTTACTTTTCATTAGATCCTTACATGCGGGGAAGAATGAATGATGCCAAGAGTTACGCTAAACCAGTTGAATTGGGCGAAGTTATGGAAGCTGGAGGCGTAGGAGAGGTTGTGGAAAGTAATTCTTCAAAATTTAAGGTTGGTGATATCGTTTCGGGTATGACAGGATGGCAGGAATATTCTGTTTTAAACGATAAATTTGTTCGAAAGATTGACCCTGATTTGGCGCCAATATCTACCTCTCTCGGTATTTTAGGTATGCCTGGACTTACTGCATATTGTGGTCTTATGAGTTTTGGAAAGCCTAAAAGTGGTGAACAAGTAGTAGTATCAGCGGCATCTGGTGCAGTTGGTGCCGTCGTTGGTCAAATAGCAAAGCTAAAAGGCTGTTCAGTGATAGGGGTAGCTGGAGACAATGCTAAATGTGATTATGTAATTGATGAACTTGAATTTGAAGACTGCTTAAATCATAGGGATGAAAATTTTAAATCTAGGATGCGTGAAGTCTGCAGTTCTGGAGTGGATATATATTGGGAAAATGTTGGTGGCATAACTTTTGAGGCAATTTTACCATTAATGAATGAATTTGGAAGGATTCCTGTTTGTGGTCTGATTGCCCACTATAATCAAACTGATTTACCTGTTAGCAAAGACAGGATTCCTGTTCTTTTTAGAAATATTCTTACGAAACGACTTTCGTTGAGAGGTTTTATTGTTTGGGACTTAAAGGATCAAGAAGAAGAGGCTTTAAAGCAGCTGTCATCGTGGGTTTTGGAAGGTAAGATAAAGTATAAGGAGGATGTAGTTGAGGGAATTGAATCAGCGCCAGAAGCCTTTATTGGATTGTTAGAAGGTAAGAATTTTGGAAAAATGTTAATTAAGACAGCTCCTAAAAATAACCTATAAGGTCTTACATTGTATGATAGTATTTAAACTTAGAATTTTGTATTGATTGATTTATGAGAAGTAAAAATATTGTTCATGTGATCTCTTGTCATGCTGAGGGTGAAGTAGGGGATGTGATAGTCGGTGGTGTGGCCGTTCCTCCTGGTAACACACTATGGGAGCAACGGAATTTTATACACAAAGATGAAAAGCTTAGGAACTTTGTTTTAAATGAACCGAGAGGAGGTGTGTTTCGGCATGTAAATCTTTTAGTTCCTCCAAAAAACTCTAAAGCGGATGCTGCATTCATAATAATGGAGCCTGAAGACACTCCACCAATGTCTGGGTCGAATTCTATTTGTGTGACCACGGTTCTTCTTGAGACTGGTATAATTGAAATGAGGGAGCCCGTTACTAAACTTACCTTAGAGGTACCAGGAGGCCTCATTAATGTAAGTGCCGAGTGCAAGAACGGTAAAGTAATAAAGGTTTTAGTCGAAAACGTACCTTCCTTTGTTCATAAATTAAATGCAAAACTTAAATTGGAAACTTTAGGAGAATTAAAGGTAGATGTCGCATTTGGGGGTGACAGTTTTGTGATAGTGAATTCAGAGGAGTTGGGTTTTAAGATAATAGAAGGTGAGGCACGTCAACTGGCAAAGCTTGGAATGGAAATCACTAAGGCTGCTAACAAGCAAATAGGATTTTCACATCCTACAAATTCAGATTGGAATCATATTTCCTTTTGTTTATTTGGTGGACCCTTAAGGCAATTGAATGGAAAGGTTTCTGCAAAATCCGCCGTAGCAATAAGGCCAGGAAAAATTGATAGGTCCCCCACAGGTACAGGTGTGTCAGCTAGATTGGCTGTTTTGCATTCACAAGGGAAAATTAAAAAGGGTGATGTCTTTTTGGCAAATTCAATAATAGGCTCTTCATTTGAGGGCAAGGTCATTGCCGAAGGGAACTTTGGAAAATTGCCTTACATAATTCCCGAAATTTCCGGGCAGGCTTGGATTACAGGGACACATCAGTATTTTGTTGACCCAAGTGACCCTTGGCCAGAAGGTTATCGTTTAAATGATACGTGGGGCATTGGATAAACATTATGCCGTTTAAAAAAATATCGAAGGCTTAATATGGAAAATTTACCTATTATAGATATAGGAAATCTTTATTCAAATGATAGTGACTTAATTTCTGAGGTTGATAACAAGATTGCTTTTGCGGCGGCATCAGTTGGATTTTTTGTGATTACTGGTTATAGGCAAAAGAATATTGTGAATTTTGAGGCCCGTAAGAAAATGCTAACGATTTTTGATATACCTATGGATAAGCAAAGATATCTGTGGAAGAAAAATTTTGCACCCAAGAATAAAAATCTTTACAGAGGTTGGTTCCCGCTAACTTCTTCATTAGCTAAAAATAGAGAGGGATTTGAGATGGGTCCAGACATAGCCCGGGACCATAAGGACTATGATACTAGCGATATACTTCAGGAGAAAACCCCTAGACCGAAGTCGGAAGATATACCTGGTGATTGGATAAAGACGTGCAAGAGTTATTATCTTGCTATGGAGGTAATAGGAGAAAAATTACTCTGTTCTTTGTCAAGGTCTCTAGGGATTAGTGAGCACATATTCTTGGAAGCATTTCGAATGGGCATATCGACACTTCGTCTTCTTCACTATCCTAAGCGCGATGATTTCTCAAAAGAGATAGAGGATACTCCAGATAGATTTACTATTTTTAGGGGTAAACGATATGAGCAAATAGCAAGGCCTCATGTCGACTCTGGGCTCTTAACTATTTTGGCACAGGACAACGTGGGAGGGCTTCAGGTGAGATCTCATTCAGGAGATTGGGTAGAAGTTCCATTAATTGCCGATAGCTTTTCTGTGAATTTCGGAGGCTTAATGGAATATTGGACAGGTGGAAGGGTAAAGGCCACCTTGCACAGGGTTTTATCCTTAAATGAGCGAAGATTCTCTGTTCCATTCTTTTTTGAGCCTCGACCTTCAACAGTTATTAGTCCCTTGCCAATACGCGGAAGCAAAAAATTTAAACCATTTCTTTATGGAAATCACCTATGGGAGAAAACAACTAAATTCCCCGAGAATAAGGGGCTTGAACATCTTAGACCTCCAAGGCTGATGAATTAAAAAGAATATGACAAAAATTTTAACTAAAACCAATTAGGAGAGAGCAATGTATCTTCAAGAATTAGATAGTGAAAAATTAAAGAAACTACAGTGGCAGATTATGCAAAATGTGGCGGCATCTGCTATTATTCCACTAATGAGAATTGGTGATGAATTGGGGCTCTTTAAAGTTCTTGCAGATAATGGCCCTTGTACAGACGAAGAATTTTCAAATCTGGCCAAAATTGATAATAGATATGGAAGGGAATGGTTGCTTGCCTTATGTGCTGCAGGATATTGTTCTGCAGATGAGGACGTGAACAAATTTCATTTGTCTCCAGAACAGCAAGCCGTATTTGCTTTTGAAGACAGTCCTGCTTTAATGATAGGAGCATATGATGTTCTGTCAGCAAATGTGCACGGGATTGATTCAGTGCGTGAAGCATTTAAAACTGGCGAAGGTGTTCATTATGAGAAATTTCATCCCTGTTGCTTTCAGGGTACCGCTCGATTTTTTAAGCCATCTTATGCAGCTAATTTGTTGAAGAAATGGCTTCCAAAAGTTTCCGGAGTAGTTGAAAAACTGAAGGATGGAGGAAGTTATGCAGACATTGGTTGCGGGTTTGGGGTTTCTACATTAATGGTCGCCGAAGAATTTCCGAAAGCTGAAGTCTATGGCTTTGATATTCACGAACCTTCTATTCAGAAGGCTCAATCTATAGCTAAAGAAGCCTGTATGGAAAAGAGAATTCAATATACTGTAGCCGATGCAAAAAGTTATGCTGGAAAATTTGATGTAATTGCTTTTTTTGATTGCCTACATGATATGGGCGATCCTCAAGGTGCAGCCCGTTATGCCTTTGAGCACTTAAATGATGGAGGGGTAGTAATTTTGATTGAGCCTACAGCGTCAGACAAACCATCTGAAAACTTTCACACCATAGGCCAAATGTATTATTCTTTTTCTACCATGGGGTGCATTCCGACTTCGAAATCTCAAGAGGTAGGTTTGGCTTTGGGAGCGCAAGCTGGCCCAAAAAAGCTAGAAGATATTTTGTCTAAAGCTGGTCTAGCAGACCCTAAAGTGGTTCATAGAAATGCTTCAAATATGGTAATAGAAGCTCGAAAGATATAATGTAAAATTTAGGTAAGGGAAATATGCAGAAACTATTATTAAGTGAAATAGAAAATGCCAAGAAGAAGCTTGAAGGTAAAATAGTTAAGACACCTATATTGCCTCTTGAAGGGAGTAAGATTAAACCCAGTCTACCTGTAGAATCCAAAATATTCATTAAACTAGAGTTATATCAGCATACTGGATCATTTAAAGCTAGGGGGAATTTGCTTGCTGTTGACAAGTTGACAGATGAACAAAAAATTAAAGGTGTTGTTGCTGTAAGTGCTGGGAATCATGCCTTGGCAGTATCTTGGGCCGCAAAACAGGTAGGTACTCATGCAAAACTTTTTATGCCAAAAACTGCTGATCCTTTTAGAGTTGAAGGCTGCAGAAATTTAGGCGCTGAGGTTATTCTGCTTTCCGATGTTAAATTATGTTTTGAGAAACTTTTAGAAAGTAGTGAGAAAGAAAAACGAACTATTTTACATCCGTTTGACTCAAAAAACATGGCATTAGGATCAGCTACATTGGGGTTGGAGATATCTGATTCGATAAGTGATTTGGATATCGCAATTTTACCAGTAGGCGGGGGTGGTTTAATTGCTGGAGCAGCTACCGCCTTAAAACTAAAGAATCCGAAATTAAAAATTTTTGGCATAGAGCCTCTGGGAGCAGATAGCATGAAGAGAAGCTTTGAGGAAGGTCGACCTGTTAATTTGGACAAGGTCAATACAATAGCAGATAGTCTAGGAGCTCCGATGGCAATGAAATATTCTTATGAGCTTACTAGAAAATCAGTGGATAAAATTTTTACTGTTTCTGATGAAGATTTAAAAAATGCAATGAGATTTATTCAAATTTATTTAAACCTCTGGGTAGAGCCTGCATGCGCAGCTTCCATGGCAGGTCTTTTGGGCCCAGTAAAAGAGTACTGTGAAGGTAAAAATGTTGCAATAATTGCCTGCGGTTCTAATATCTCATTTAAGAAGTTTTCCGAAATATTAGATTAATTTAAGGAGTAGTTTTGAAAGAATTAGACATTAATTATGTTAGGTCATTATTCCCAGCTTTCTCTGAAAATGAACTAAGGGGAAATGCTTTTTTTGAAAATGCCGGAGGAAGTTATACATCGTGTTTCGTAATCGATCGACTGACTAGGTTTTACAAATCTAGGAAAGTTCAACCCTACGGATTTTACAATGCATCAGAGTTGGGGGGAGCTGAAATGGATGAAGCTCGGAACCGGTTAGCAGAATTGATGAACATTGATCCGTCTTGTCTTTCCTTTGGCCCATCGACCAGTCAAAATACGTATGTTATTGCCCAAGCTTTCTCGCAATTTTATCAAGAAAATGATGCAATAATTGTGACTGACCAAGACCATGAAGCAAATTCGGGAGTATGGAGACGTTTAGAGAGTTTTGGCTTTGAAATTAGAGAGTGGAAATTAAATCCCGACACAGGTCTTTTGGATATAGAAAACTTGGAGAAAATATTAGATAGCAATGTCAGGTTAGTAAGTTTTCCGCATTGTTCAAATATTATTGGCAGCCCCAATAACGCAAAAGAAATATGTAAAATCATAAAAGAAGTAGGGGCATTCGCATGCGTTGATGGCGTTAGTTATGCACCTCACGGCCTTCCAAATATTAAAGACATAGGGGCAGACATATACCTTTTTTCATCTTATAAGACTTATGGGCCTCACCTCGGTATCATGTACCTTTCTAAGGAGATAAGTGACTACCTTCCGAACCAGGGCCACTATTTCAACTCTGGGAACCCCACTCTTAAATTTACACCGGCTGGGCCAGATCATGCACAAATTGCTGCTGCAGCTGGTATGGCTGATTATATTGATGCGTTATATGCTCATCACTATAATGAAGAAACTGAACCTAGTAATCGTGCTGATTTAGTTCATGATCTCAAGAGAAATTATGAAAAAGAATTATTAAAGCCTTTATTGGACTTTCTGTCTAATAGGAACGATCTTCGCTTATTAGGTCCGCGCGATCAAAATTTAAAAGTTCCAACTATAGCTGTTGATGTGGGAGGTAAGGCTAGAAAATATGCAAAGGCTTTGGGGGAAGAAGGAATTATGGTAGGTGCAGGTGATTTTTATGCTGTTAGAACTTTAAAATCTCTTGGAGTAGATCCAAATAATGGTGTTTTAAGATTAAGTTTCGTCCATTATACAAACAAAGAAGAGGTTAACAAACTACTTTCATCTCTAGAAAACATTCTTGGATCATAAAAAAGGCGCTCCAATTTAGAGCGCCTTTTTAGGGTAATCTAGTTTAAATTATTTTATGATTTCTGCGCTCCATGCTCCATCAACTACAGTGTTTTTGCTGAAAAATCCTGCAACGTCACCGTTATTGAAGAAGTCCTGTGGGCCAGAAGCACCTACATAGTGGATTGAGCCACCTGCTGCTAAGATAGATTTTGCTTTAGCAAATTCACCAGGTAAAATTACTTCACCTGGACCGTTTGCTATAGCTCTTAGAGCAGATGCGATGCCTGATCTATCTCCGGATCCAAGCTTTTCTATTGCTAGCGCCATCATAAATGCAGCATCGTATGAGTTTGGAACAAAAGGGTCTGCCGCTGGAACATTTCCAGCTTCAGCTGCTGCTTTCCAAGCTCCAAAAGCATTAGTAGTTTGGTCAGATGTTGAAGTTGTGAAAAATGCATTTCCTAAGTTCTCAGCTCCAATCTGATCAATAACTTCTTGAGCCGCCATGCCGTCTGCTCCAAAGAAAAGATCAAACGCTCCCGTTTCAAGTGAATTTCTCAAGATCGTAATTCCACTTGATCCATAATATGCAAAAAGTGCTAAGTTATTAGTACCTGAACCTAGTGTTGCTACTTCAGAGCGGTATGAGCTTTTGTCTGGCTCGTGAGCTTCATTAGCTGTAATGGTTCCACCTAACATCTCGTAATTAGCTGCAAAAACTGCAGCAATAGCTGCATTATAGTCATCGTTTGCATAAGAAATAGCCAAATCAGTGATTCCATTAGCAATTGCTAATTCTGCAAGAGCTTTGCCTTGAAACGCGTCAGAAGCAGCAGTTCTAAATACAAGATCAGTGCCAGACTCAAGACTAGAAATGGCTGGAGAAGATGCAGATACTGAAAGTGTAACTACACCTGCTGGTATAGTAACTGATTGAGCTTGAGCTATTGTTGCACCTGAGCACACTGGCCCAATAATTGCGGATACCTGTTCTACGTTGACAAGTTTTGTTACAGCGTCAACTGCTGCTGTAGGATCGCAGCCACTGTCAGCTCTAACAATTGTATATTTTTGCCCATCAGAAAATAAACCACCTTGCTCATTCACATGCTGAGCCGCTAGATCTACCGCTAATACCATTGGAGCAACAAGATCTGGAATAGGACCAGTCACTGCCATTGGATTTCCAACTTTTACTTCCGCGGATGCACTAAAAGCAAGTGCCGCAGTAGCAATTCCCGTTAAAATTGTTTTTTTCATTTTATCACCCTGTTTCCCGCTGTTAGTTTTATTCTCCAGAAGCTGCGGGTCGCCTTTCTGGAAGAATTCCTTTTGGATATTTTTGCAAAACAAATTGCAGAACCAATCCTATTAATAGCATGCGCAAATATCCACTTCGATTCTTTAGCATACTTATGTCCATACCGTTAAAAATATTTCCAATAATGTCAATAAATCCGTTTAGAAATAATTCACTTGCTGACCATACAAACCAAATGAGAAAAGCACCAAATATGGCTCCTCTATTATTTCCTGATCCTCCTGCTATAAGCATAACCCAAACTAAAAATGTCATTTTGCTTGGATCAAATGTATGAGTTGGTTCAATAAATCTTAGATGCTGTGCTAGCAATGCACCTGCTAAACCCATAATCATTGTTCCAATTATAAATGCTTCAACTCTCCTCTTGGTTACATTTTTTCCAGCAGCTCTTGCAGCGACTTCATTTTCGCGAATTGCTGTCATCATGCGTCCCCATGGAGACAGTCGAGCCTTCTCAAGCATTATATATACTACGAAAACAAAAAATAATATTGTCATAGCGAAGAGTGGTTGCCACCACCAATTGACTAGCGAATCAAAAAAGGCTTGCCATGATTGGCTATCACCAAACCAACTTAAGGGCTGCGATGAAAAATACCTAGCCTCCGAGAAGTGTTCCCAAGTTCTTGGTATTTTACTAATCCCCCTGGGGCCATTCGTCAATTCTGCTTCATTTTTGAAGATTAATTTAATAATTTCAGCAATGCCAATTGTTGCAATTGCGAGATAATCGGCGCGTAGTCTGATACAAATAATCCCTATTACTGCAGCAATAATTCCAGCGATAAGAAATGCCGCAATTTCACCAATCACTACTGGCAACCCTAAGCCACCATAGTGAAAAGTACTTTCTGCAGTTGTAAGTAAGGAAAAAGTATAGGCCCCAACGGCTGCAAAACCTGCTATTCCTGCGTTGAAAAGTCCAGCGAATCCCCAATTTACATTTAATCCGAGCGCTAACAAGGCGTAAATGCCCCCTACACTTAAGAGGGATAGAAAATAAAGAAAATATCCTATCAGTGCATCCATTAAAATACCCGACCCTTCAAAATGCCACTCGGTCTGAATATCAGCATAAGTACTAAAATTGAAAATGCGACCCCACTCTTATAACCTGGGCTGAGTAATGGCCCATTCCCGAACCAGGGGTAGGCAGATAGTTCTTCTGCAAAACCGATTACCAATCCTCCCAATACCGCCCCAAATGGTCGTCCAATTCCACCTAGTATAGCTGCTGCAAACATCGGTAAAAGCATTCTAAAGCCCATCGTACTCATTATGAATTGAGTATCCATAGCCATGAAAACTCCGGCCATTACAGCACAAAATCCACCAACATACCAAGTAGCGCGAATAACTTGTTCAACATCAATACCTGTTACCTTTGCTAAATCAGGACTGTCGGATACTGCGCGCATCGCTTTTCCAATTCTTGTTTTTGTTAGCATATAGTTGAATGCAAGCATTATAATTACCGTACCTAGTATAATAAATATATGCTTACTAGGCACCAAAAGCATCATGTCAAAACTTCCAGATAGATCTCGTAAAATCCCATTAGGTTTAGCAATTCCCTTTACAAAAGTTATTTGATTTGGGCCCCAAATTACTTGAACTAAACTCCTAATAATTAGCATCATTCCAAAACTTGCCATAACAATCATAATTGTTGGAGAATCTCTAAATGGCTTGTAAAAGAAGCGATCAACGGAAAGAGCTATCGCAATGGCAATAAAAATAGAAGGGATACAGGCAATTAGAGGATGAAAATAAAATCCAAAAATCAACTTTGATAACTCTAAGAATGTCCATGTTAGGAAAGCCCCTGTCATCATAATTTCACCATGAGCAAAATTTGCAAACCTGAGAATTCCAAACGTAAGGGTAATACCTATTGCTCCAAGAGCATAAATACAGCCTAGCACTAAGCCTGGCACAAAGTAATAATTTACAAATTCAAATCCGAAGCTGTCCCACATGGGGTCTACTCCCTACTTCCAAGAAACATTCTAGCAACCTCTTTGTCGTTGATAAGATCTATTCCAGATCCTGTATGCCTATTTGCGCCGTCGACTAGAATATAACCTCTGTCTGAGACTCCTAAAGCCTGCTTAGCATTTTGTTCAACCATAAGTATCGGCACACCATTATTATTAATAGTTTTAATAGTTGAAAATATTTCTGAACGATATTTGGGTGACAAACCAGCTGTGGGCTCATCTAGTAATAGGATTTTTGCATTGACCATTAATGCTTTTGCCATTGCAACCATCTGCCTTTGACCACCAGAGAGAGATCCAGCCGGCTGCTTTCTTTTCTCACTTAAGTCTGGGAAAAGTTCATACATTTCTATTAGTTTTTTTTGTGTATATTCTGGATTAACCCATGCGCCCATTTCCAGGTTCTCTTCGACAGTTAAGCTCACAAAAACATTATTAGTTTGAGGAACATAGCTTATTCCTTTTTTTATGATTTCTGTCGTTGGCGTATTTACTATATCTTGATCAGCCAAATTAATTGATCCATCTCTAATATTTATTTGGCCTAGAATTGCTTTCAAAACTGTTGATTTTCCAGCGCCATTAGGCCCTATCACACATACTATTTCCCCATCATTTACATTTAGATTTATCCCATGAAGAATTTCTGTTTCTCCGTAACCAGCAAAAAGGTTACTCACGTTCATTATTTCTGACTGAGATGTCATGCTAGATCACCTCCAAAATAGGCATCAATTACTTTCTCATTTACCCTAACTTGGTCCATTGTTCCTTCAGTTAAAATTTTACCCTCTGCGAGCACCACAACTTGCTCACATAGGTCAGCAATTAAATCCATATCATGCTCGATTATGCAAAAGGTATATCCACGCTCCTGGTTAAGCTTTCTTATCATTTCAATAATTTTCAACATTAATGTTGGGTTAACGCCGGCCCCTGGTTCATCTAACAAAACAAGTTTAGCATCAGTCATCATTGTGCGTCCAAGTTCAAGAAGCTTTTTTTGTCCCCCTGATAGATTGCCAGCCAATTCATTCTTAACTTGTGTGAGCCCCAGGAAATCCAAACTCTCCAAAGCTCTACCCAAGACTTCTTTTTCTCTATCAGCAACGGATTTTGGAGAAAACCAGTTCATAAATATTTTTTCTCCTGGTTGGTCAGAAGCAGCAACCATTAAATTTTCAAGGGTGGTCATTTTGGCGTACTCGTGGCTCAGTTGAAAAGTTCTAACTAAGCCTATCTTATATAGGTTATCAGTAGATAACCCCGTAATATCTTCCCCATTGAGGATAACGGTTCCCTCAGTTGGTTTTTCTGCACCTGCTATTATATTAAAGGTGGTGGTTTTCCCTGCCCCATTTGGTCCAATTAGACCAAAAATACTTCCTTCTTCCACCCCGAAGGATATCCCTCTCACGGCTTCCAATCCACCATAAGTTTTTTTAAGGTTATTTACTCTTAAAGTCTCAACCATTTTCACATTAAATTATTGAGCTAATATAATTCAAAGGTAAAGGTCAGATAAGACGATCTTCAATCTGTGAAAGACTTTTCTTACGGCTAAGCTATCGCAATATCTGTTGCGGACTGCCTTCCATCTTCGGCTGTTTCAATTTCAAAAGTGACGGCCTGGTCATCTTTTAAAGTTTCTAGCCCGGCAGCTCTTACAGCTGTCACGTGAACAAATACGTCTTTTCCACCGTCTTCTGGTTCAATGAAGCCATATCCTTTGACTGGGTTAAACCATTTTACCTTACCATTTGGCATTATCTTTTACTCCGTTTTATTACTCCTAAGCATCATTACTCAGGCCTCGCTTTAGTCATTAGTAGATCGAGAGACTGAAGCCGAAAAACGAGAAACAGTGGTCGATGAAAATAACTTTCGCCACTCGTATAAGTACTATTAAGGTAAAATTTGCAAGAAAATAATTATAATTTATCAAAAAAATGTATATAAAATGAAAAATACTTATAGATTTAAGTAATTATGGATACTAGAAAATTCATTTACTGAATTATATTAGAGTGAGATGAATAATGAGTACTACCTTTTGGTCCGTTGTGCTGATTTCCTGTTTGCTCCTTTTTTTAGCTTTTTGGGTTTTGCTGCCTAGGTTTTTTGAGGAGCCTAAGTACCAAGTAATAAAAAAATCAGGAAATTTTGAAGTTAGAAGTTATCCTAAAATGCTAATTGCTTCTTTAGTTCGAAGAGGCAAAAGGGATACGGCGCTTCGAAGCGCTTTTCCGTATCTGGCAAGGTATATAGGGGGCAAAGATAGAGAAGGTGGGGCTATTTCTATGACTGTTCCCGTAATGCAGTTTAAGGGTAGTAAAGAAGATGAATGGAAAATTTCTTTTGTTATGCCGAAGAAATTTTCATACAAGAATATTCCTAAGCCAGAAAATTCAGAAATAAAACTTAATGAAATGAAAGGCGTCAAAGTCGCGGCGGTGCGCTTTAGCGGCAGCTGGGATGATATCGAGTTTAAGCGGCAGGAGACATTGCTGAGAAATTGGTTAGAGGCCGAAGGTTATGTCAATCCTTTAAGGTTAATTTATGCATTTTATAATGATCCAATGACACCCAGTATTTTTAGAAGAAATGAAATATTAATGGAATTAGAATAGCATAAATTTCTACAAAGTTCTTATAGACAAAAAGCTAAGTAAAGCTGTGACAAAAAGGAGCCCACCCATAGTCATATTAATTTTATTATGGGTTGCGGGGGCGAGGGATATTCTTTGAATACTTGATCCTGCAGCCAGCCAAGCAAAGTGTATAGGGAACCAAATTGCATTCATTACTAAAAACTTCCATATTGTTTCAAACAGAAAGCTATCTGGGAAAATAGAAAATCCTGAAAATACTATAGTATGAACAGCGTAAGCTTTTGGATTCATAAGCTGGAGAATAATTCCATCGAATGTTGAGGGAATTGCAAGATGACTTGAAAAAGCAATATTCGAGCCTTTAGTTATAATCTTATATGAGAGTAAGAACAAAAAGCTCGTAGATATCAAAAGAAAAACTGTTCTCATGTAGGGAAGGGAGAAAATTACAGATGCAATACCAGTAATTACAAGTATTGAGACAGCAATGTGACCGATTGCCAGCCCAGTTAAGAATTTGAGGCCACTATTGAAAGAGAAAGAAGCCCCTACACCAGCTAAAGAAAGTACAGCTGGACCAGGGGTGATAATGAGAAAAAAAACTGCAAAACCAAAAGCAAGCATTATGTCCTAGAAGTTAAGGCTGTTAAAATTAGAATGCCGGCAAAAAGTCTGCCGGCATTATCCCCCTAAACTTAGCCATAAACTGGCTCTTTATGATTCTAACGATACGTTAACTAGGAAAAATTTAAAAGAAAAATATAAAAACTATTTTTCTCGATATACATTTAGATTTTAAAAAAAGAAAACCAGGCCTTTTGGCCTGGTCAGTTTTAGGGAGGTTTAAATATGAAAAAATATCTAAAACATAGAAAAGCATAAAGCATGCCAATGTAAAAAAGTTATTATTTT
>Ga0208277_1000125_pt1 | contig 43131 bp, 33 predicted proteins | sample ETNtaG_5_FD_185782 | JGI IMG/M metagenome (GOLD analysis project Ga0208277, IMG submission 185782) | Marine microbial and viral communities from oxygen minimum zone, Eastern Pacific Ocean - ETNP201406SV205 (SPAdes) (version 2) | ecosystem: Environmental > Aquatic > Marine > Oceanic ...
GCCATTACAAGTGCTAAAACTTGCCAATAATTGAGGCGTTCTTTCAAAAAAATTACTCCCAATAAGACATTAAACAATGGGTTGATAAAATATCCCAAACTTGTTTCGACAATTTGATTCGTGTTTACACCATAAATATAAAAAAACCAGTTTATTCCCAAAAGTACTGCAGTTCCAAGAAGCATTAAAACATATTTTGGAGTCTTAAATAAATTCCGAAATTCTGCCAAACGTTTCTGAACTGCCAGCAAGACCACTAGAAAAAGCACGGACCAAACCATTCGGTGTGCTAAAATTTCTAACGAAGGAAGGGTATCAAGAAGTTTCCAGTAAATTGGAAGAAAACCCCATGCACTAAAAGCCAACAAGGCATATCCAATTCCTATTTGTGCTTCCGTATGCTGAGATTTAATAAAATTATCCAAGTAGCATTTAATTTTCAGGATTAATGTTTAATAATACTGGATTCCGGAAAGAAAAGCGTGAACGTACTCCCCTTACCGAATTTGCTTTTCAATGAAACTGAACCTCCAAGTAATTCCATCATACTTTGCACGAGGGCAAGTCCAAGTCCTGTCCCTTTTAGTGCCCCGGAAGGGTTGACTTGATGGAACACTTCAAATATCTGTTGCTGTTGATCTATGGTAATTCCGCAGCCTGTGTCCCGAATATCAATTGAAAGGCCATTTAAATTATGAATGCAACTAACTTTGATATGACCACCAGATTCAGTAAACTTAATCGCATTTCCTAGAATATTAATCAGTACCTGCCGGATCTTTCCGGAATCAGAATAAATCTTTATTGGTTTACCAGAGAGGAAAACAAGTTCATGCTGAAGGGATTTTTCTTCTAAAAGTGGTTCCAGCCATTCCATGACATCCTGCAGTAAATTTTCAAATTGGAAATTTGTTTGTTGAACTTCCATCTGCCCTGCTTCTATTTTAGAAAGATCCAGTAAGGAGTTGATTAATTCCAATAAATGCTGCCCACTTTTTAATATTCTTCTTAGACGGTCAATTTGAAGAGCAGAAAGTTTTTCATCTCCTCCAGATTCCAGTAAAACCTCTGTAAAACCGATTATAGCATTAAGCGGTGTTCGCAGTTCATGCGACATATTGGTCAAGTACATTCCTTTAGCACGGTTGGCTTCATCAAGTTGACGGTTTGAAGATTGAAGTAAATCTGTACGTTCACGGATGACATTTTCCATTACTTGAAAAATTTCTGTTAGTTTTCGGACTTCATCCTCATTTTTTGAAAATTCTTCAATGCTGTCACTGGACTTGAAAGCAGGGCTGCCGATTTCACGATCTTGTTCATTTATAACCTGCTGAACATCAGTTCTCAATTGTTTCAGTGGGGCAGAGATTCTTTTTGCAAAAAATAAGGCTAAAACCAAAACCAACAACAAAACTACTGAAGCAACGATCCAAATCCAAATCCCAATTCCGTAAAAACCACGCTGCAGTTCGGTAGCTTGTTGCCGTGCAAAATCAGATTGCCAACGCACCATTATTTCTACCTGTCTGCTGATCTTTAATACCAGCGGCCATTCTTTTGTTGACCATTCAAGCAGGGTTTCCACTGAGCGTTTCTTTTTGCTGACAGGTTTTGTTTTTTTCTGGAGGTTTTCGAGAGACAAAATCATAAGTCTTAAATCATAAAAAGCACGCCTCTCAACTGAGCGTACTCCTTCCCAAACACGGGACTTTTTATAAAGGAGACCTAATTGTTCGAAGGCGGGATGGATCCCATTAGTCCATGTAAGATCGCGTTCCTTTACAAACTTTTCGTCAGCACTTTCCAGCCATGCTATTTGTGCTCTTGTAGCGCGATGTATTGCGTTGTTAAGAGTAACCCATTTTATAGAAACAGCAGGCAGATCCAGATGCTGTTCTAATGATCTATTCTGTTCCAAAGTAAGCCAATAAAGTGCAAAAAACCCCATCAAAGTGATTGATGCACAGACCGCGACAACCAACAAAATTTTGTGACTTAAACTTTGGAACATATAACTTATGTTTTATGTCAATCCCAGTTTGTTTAATGGATGGTCCTTAAATATTTGAATCCGTCCGTAACTAAAACAGCAATCCCCAAAAAAGATTTGTTAGGATTATTTAGGTCTTTGTCATTAATAATTCTCTACGTAATGAATCATTCCCCAAGGGGTCCTTCTAAAATACAATTACTTATAGTTGACTTCTTTCCCTTGGTTAATGTGTGGGCCTAAAAATAGGAATGTAAGTGGCAAATGAAATTAACTATATAAATCAGCAGCGAAAATTATAATTCAATCACTAAAAAATTAGAACATAAAAGCTGACCAAAATCGAGTGATTAGTCATTCTTCAGGATAAAATGATTGTCTTCAAAATGGATCGCAGAGGAGGATTAAATACTTAGATGAAAGCCTGAACTTACAAACATTGGAAGCTATTTCTACTGTATTTATGTAATATTACAAAAAACAATACATCGTTTATTTTTTCAAATTCTTCAGCTTGAAAAATTACTGTAAATAGGCCAATCTGCAATTGTAATATTAATAGGTTGCTTTCTTCTTTTTCCTTTAAAATACAGCTTGACCTTCAGGTCAGGCATCTACTTTTAGATATATTAACAATAAAATTTATAATTTATCATGTCAGATCAGTCCATTCATCATCGTTTTCAGGCTGCACAGGTTTTGGTGCGTGATGCAGGTTTATATGCTCTTCAATGGTTTAGAAATCTTGAGAGTCTTCATACCGAGAAAAAAGGCCCACAGGATTGGGTGAGCGAGGCTGACAGAGAAGTTGAAAAGATGATTCAAAAAAGGCTGAAGTTAATGTTTCCGGAAGATGGTTTTTTTGGAGAAGAAAGCGGATTTCAACAGAAAGATTCAGAAGGACTCTGGGTTGTGGATCCTATTGATGGAACAAGCTGTTTTCTAAAGGGATTGCCATCATGGTGTGTCTCCATCGCTTATGTCGTTGAAAAAGAAATAGAGATCGGACTGATTTATGCTCCATGCACAGATGAATTGTTTGCGGCACATCGTGGTAATGGAGCAACACTAAACGGGCGTCCTATGCGTCCGAGTAAAGCAACTTTACTTTCTGAAGGTATAGTAGGTTTGGGGTATTCGCCTAAAAGTTCTATCGAGGCTACTCAAAAAGCATTTGCTTATTTATTCGAAAACGGAGGTGTATATCATGATATAGGCTCCGCTGCATTGATGATAGCTTATGTTGCTGCGGGACGTTATCTAGGATGTTATGAATATCAGATCAATTCCTGGGACTGTCTGGCAGGTATATGTATGGTTCGGGAAACGGGTGGCTGGACCAATGACTTTTTAGCCAAAGACGGTTTGCATTCCGGTAATCCAGTCCTTGCGGCAGCGCCTGGTATCAAAGAATCCATGTTGAACTTATTCAGAGCAGCGGGTCATTAAATACCAGACTTCACTTTTTTAGACTCACAGATGATTCAATCAAATATATCTTTTTGTTATAAAAATCATCAAAGGAGATGAAATGCCAAAAAAAAAAGAACCTGCGCTTGGAGCTGATTATAGCTCAAAAATGAAAAGTAGATATGCTGAAAAAGTTAAGAACTCCGCTAAAAAATACTCAAAAGCACATCGACGTGAAAATCGTGTTGTAGTAAATATGAAGGAAGAAGTTCAACCGGAATCTTTGAAAGAATTAGTTTGTCATGGTCATTGTTTATGCGGAGCTGTGAGCTTTAAAATATTTGGGGACTTACGTCAGGTGGTCAATTGTCATTGTGGACAGTGCCTTCACACACATGGACATTTTGGGGCTTACAGCTCTGTTGAAAAAAATAAATTTAAGTTTGTGAATGATGCCGGACTCAAATGGTTTCGTTCTTCCAAAGAGGCGAGACGCGGTTTCTGCCAGGAATGTGGAGCAAGTCTTTTTTGGGAACTTCTTGGAGGGAGTACCATAAGTATTGCTGCAGGAATGCTCGATTTAGGTCAAGAAGTAAAAACGATTGGCCACATTTATTGCTCAGACAAACCTGCATATTATGAAATTGCAGATGATTTGCCTCAATTCCTACAATCATCCAAGGGAAAAATTGATGGCTCGATCTAAACAGATTAATATATCTTCAATTAAAAGATGAGGCAGATTGTTTTCGGGTTAAGTATGACTTCTGAGACATCTACATACTCATTGCAACTATTATTCGTATCCTAAGTCGTATTTCTGAGCAGAGTTGAAGGAGGGTATATATTAACTTTCAGGAGTGATATTGATTTTGAGTCTGTATAACAGCAACTTACAAAAATTCATAAGCGTATATGTCATGCGAGTATTTCCGTGGACAACAAAATGAATGAGAATTATCAGGACTATCGAACTAGCAAATTATTTAGCTTTCATGTATTAAAAATAGTCATTAGGTTACTATCACAAATTTCACAATATTAACATACAGTCACCATAACTAAAAAAGCGGTAATTATGATCAATCGCTTGACTATATGCAGACAATAAAAAATCACGTCCACAAAAAGCTGATACCAAGATCATCAATGTTGATTTTGGAAGGTGAAAATTGGTAAGCAGTCCATCCATCATCATGAATTCGTATGGCTCGTGAATAAAAATATCTGTCCATCCTGATCTTACTTTGAAATTCTTTTGCGCCAAAGTTTCAAGTACTCTCACTGAAGTCGTTCCGATGCAAATAATTTTTTTTTTATTTTTCCAGAATTTTTTCAACTGCTCTAGAGTTTGAGTTGAGACAGAAAAAAATTCCGCATGCATTTTGTGTTGTCTTATATCTTCCACTTCAATTGAAGAAAAAGTCCCCAGTCCGACGTGCAACGTAACCTCCAGTATGTCTATTCCATGCTTGCTGATTTCTGTTAGAATTTCCGGTGTAAAGTGTAATCCCGCAGTAGGCGCAGCGATTGCCCCTGGTTCTGAAGCGAAACATGTCTGGTAACGCTCTCTGTCTTCTGCGTTTTGCAAATCATTAGCTTGACGACGTTCTATGTACGGTGGCAAAGGTGGGAGACCAAATTTTTCTACACGATCCTTCAATAGTTCTGATTCATCAAATGATAATAACCATTCCCCTTCTTCAAGTCTTTTTTGCGCAACTGCCCGGAGATTTCCACCGCAAAATTCAAGTAGCTCACCGGTTTTGATTCTCCCCGCCTTACGGACAATGGCTCTCCATAGACCTTCGCTTTTTTCTTCAACCAGTAACGCTTCAATTACTGCACCAGTTCGACGTTTACCTGGTAGACGGACAGACAAGACTTTGGTATTGTTAATGACAAGGCAGGACGAGTTTGGTAAGAGCGAAACTATTTCAGCAAAATTGCGATGTGAGATTTGTCCATTTTGACGTTCCAACAAGAGCATGCGAGACTGGTCACGTTTAATTGCGGGATGTTGTGCAATGAGCTTTTGTGGAAGTTCATAATCGTATGATCTTAAGAGAGAGTCGAATGCAGGCATTTAGAATTTGAAGATAATATGTCAGCTTTTAACAAAAGCAGGTATATGAAAATTTTTGTCTGTAGTTTCTGCTGCTAATTTGTCTTATCCATACCTCCCATTTTTTTCACCCGTTCTTCTGGAGGAATAATCTTCGTTATTTTAGCACCAAATTTTTCATTTGTAACTACGACCTCACCTTGGGCGATTAATTTCCCACTTACGAATAAATCTAGATTTTCACCAACTAATCTGTGTAATTCCAAAACAGACCCCTGACCAAGTGAAAGTAGCTCGTCGATGGTCATTTTTGCTCGTCCTACCTCAAAGGTCATGGTCAAAGGCATTTTTAGCAAAAAATTCAAATCAACACCTTCTTCATCATCTGAGGTCATGTCCACATTGGATGAGGACTGTGAAGCTGAATCTAACATTTCGTCGATGTTTTCGTCATTAGATTCAACTGTATCAGTGACTAAGGAACTCAAGTCACCACTACCGCCAAAATCTGCCGATGTAGAGTTGGTTCCATCCATCTCAGTCATCAACGAGTCCATATCCTCTTCTGGATTATCAATATTTTCAGTTTCAGCTGTTTTAGCTTCAGGTTTTTCCTGATCTTCTTGAACTTCTTCTTCTGCCATTTTTTTTCTCTATAAAAATTTTAGACTGATTCTGTGGATTCCAGCACCCAGCATCTGCGTAATTGTTCTTCTTTAAGTGCATTACAACCGGAAGGACTTTCAAAATTTTTTAACTTAAAATTAAAAGTCATTTCATCAGGTATGATATTTTGTAAATCTACAGAATTCTCAGCATAGCTGAAGTTGGCCATGCAGCGGAAATCGTCTTCAGTTAATCTTTCTATTTTTCTGATTAGCGCTTGACAGTACCATCCTTGCGCATAGCAATAATGTTGCACATGTGCTTCAGCGACTTGTTCCAATTCTGTGAGAAAAACAGATCCACGATAGGCAACACCATATACTTGATTTATTTTACGGCTTGCTAAATAATTTGGTAACTCATCTGTACATAGGCGCCCATATGCCCGCCCAGTTGGGAAATCGATCATTGTGGGCGCAAATCTGTGTCCTCCAAGATGACTGCTCTCCCAGATTTCAACGTCAGTATTTTGCTTTGAAACATGATAACGTATTTTATCTGCCAGTTCCTGCCCAAACTTGGCACAGCATTTATCATGCCTCCCGTGTGTACAAATAAAAATCTGATCTACTTCAATTGGGGTAGGTGCAAAAGCGGTAGTTATCCCATCCCGAAAATAGGTTTCTAATACAGCAGTGATTTGACCAGGCAATACATTTGAATAACAGTATTTTTCAGGATAGATATAGATTCCCACTTTGTCCGAGGACATACCTTTACTGTTGATTAGGCGTATGCTGATTTTTCCGCTAACTTTGCTCTGTTCTTTCATCCATTTTTTTAATCCCTTCGGAAAGTCGCCTTTTGCTTCAAGTGCGTCATATTGCCAATATTTTTTTGGCCAGGTTATAAAAACAAAATGTTTGGCATATGGAGCGGTCCCCGCAATTGGTTCATTTGATTTTTTGCTCAAAATACTGCAGTAATTGAAATCGGTCATTTCTCAGTTTTTTATAGTTGTTTCGAAGGCAGTCTTTTAGGTTTTAACAAGCTCATCATAAGGTTTGTAACAGGCAACTTTATGATGAATCTCCTGTGTATTATTATCAAATCTTGCTGATGTACTAGCCTGAAAATTTTGTAGAACAGGAGAAAAATTTTTGCATTTATCTTCGACCACGGGACAACGTGAAGCGAAGACGCATCCATTTTCGTAGATGTTTTCAATATTTGAACCAGACATTATCGAGACATAATTCTTTCCAATATTTCTCTTTTTTTTTGAAGGATCAGTACTCGGCACCGCCTCCAGTAAAGCTCGTGTATATGGATGCTGAGCATGATCAAACAACGTTTGAGTTGATCCCTGCTCCACAATCCTGCCCGCATACATTATGGCAACTTTTGTTGTCATGTGTCGAACTATGTTTAGGTCATGACTGATAAACAGATAAGCCAATCCATAATTGTCACGCAGGTCCATCATTAAATTCAGTACCTGTGCCTGAACTGAAACATCAAGCGCGGAAACAGGCTCATCTGCTACAATTAAAGCCGGGCGTGTTATTAGGGCTCTGGCAATTGCAATCCGTTGTCGTTGTCCTCCGGAGAATTCATGGGGAAATTTAACCGTATCATTTGGTGAGAGTCCCACATTGGTCAACGCTTCAGCAACCATTTCGCTCCGTTTTTTAAATGTCATTTCTCCAAGCAAAGACAAAGGCTCTGCGACAATATTTTCTACACTTTGCCTTGGATCAAGTGAGCCGTAAGGATCTTGAAAAATCATTTGCAGACCACTTCTCATACGACGTAATTTTTTAGCTTTTAGTGTATGCAGAATTTCTCCCTTAAAACTAATTTTTCCAGATTGTGGGGCTTCAAGAGCCAAAACAGTGCGAGCTAAAGTAGATTTTCCACAGCCTGACTCTCCGACAATGCCGACACTTTCACCAGAATTTACAGTCAAACTCACACCATCCAGCGCACGGAAACGTTTAACTGAAGAAAATAACCGTTGGCGTGGGAGAATGTATTCCCGGACCACATTTCTAATTTTGAGTAATGAATTATCTGTATTTTCTTGATTCATATTTTTTACTCATAAGGGAAAAAACAAGTTGTGGAATGCGTCGTGCCGAGTTGGATTACCTCCGGAAACTTTGAAGAACAATTTGCCTGTGCTCGTGGACAGCGGTCAACAAAGGAGCACCCTTTTGAACGTTCCCAAAACTCTGGAACACGTCCAGGTATAGTTGGCAATCTGTTTATTTGTGAATATTTAGATTGTAATCCTTTTCCAGTATTTGGAAATTTTGAATTCGGAATTGAGGAAAAAAGGCCTCTTGTGTATGGATGCACGAGTTTTTCAAAAACATTTTTTGTCGGACCACTTTCTACAATATTTCCAGCATACATGACCAGCATATGGTCTGTATTCTCTGCGACGATGCCTAAATTATGTGTTATCAAGATCAGAGACATGTTTTCTTCAAAAACCAACTCTGCTATCAAATCCAGAATTTGTGCTTGGATCGTAACATCCAGTGCTGTTGTCGGTTCATCAGCAATGATCAATTCTGGACCGCAGGCCATCGCAATCGCGATCACAACTCTTTGTCTCTGCCCCCCAGAAAGCTGATGTGGATAGAGAGAGCGTGAATATTTATGACTTTGCAAACCGACGCGGTCCAGCACCTTTGACGCATGTTGTTGTGCCTGATGGCGGGAAAAGCTTTTGTGGAGTCTAAGACTTTCTGCAACCTGAAACCCAATCGGTAGTAGTGGATTAAGTGTGCTCATTGGTTCCTGAAAAACCATGCTGATTCTGTTTCCTCTGATTTGGCACAATTCTTTTTCAGGTAAACATAGCAAATTACCTCCGAACTGAACTTCTCCGGATGCAGTCATATTGTCCGGAAGCAATCCCATGATAGCAAGGGCCATCATTGATTTTCCGCAACCTGATTCTCCGACAACTCCCAGACTTGTTCCGCGTTCAAGATTAAAATTGATATTATCCAATATATTTATAGAACCGGATTGGTGCTCTGTACTTACTGTTAAATTTTTTACTGTCAACAAACTCAAAATGGCGTAGCTCCAAATGGAATTTCTTAAATTTTCTGAAGATTTTTGGGAAAAATTAAATTGAATTATTTTATAATAAATAGTTGATTTATTTTAGCAAGTTGGCAAGGTTTTTGGAAAGCATACCTTAAAAGCGTAGATTTTGCATTCAGAATTTGACCATTTTGAGTATTCTGTTATAAATTGTAATCAAAACTGAAAGAGAACAATGTTTGAGAGAGTAAGTGAACATTGTTTATTTTTTTTAAAAAATCATCATAAGGTATCTTTTATGAGGTCAGCATTTCAGGTAGAATTTTTCGGTGCCGAACAATACACTCGTCTATGCAGCATCTGCAGAGGCGAATTCCCACGTTCTTCGGAATTTTTTCCTGAAGGACGATGTAAGGATTTGATGGCCTCTTTTTGCCGAAAATGCGCAAATGTTCGGACTCAGACAAATCGTTCCTCAAAAGAAAACTCAATTATATCTTTTCTGGGGAAGAGTTGTAAAGAGTGTGGTGAAATTAAACAATTACGCGAATTTTACATGTCTTCACAATTTCATGATGGTAAAACATCAGCGTGTAAAAAATGTATTGACGAAAAACATGAAGAAAGTGAGATACGACAGCGACGGCTTGCTGGATTTGAATGGGCTGTTTATTTTATCCAGGATTCAAGAAACAAAAGAGTTAAAATAGGTTCATCTGATGATCTTGAACATACAATATCGACCTTACAGGAAGGATCCTCAGAGACTCTTCACATTCTTGCTTATCATGACTCAGCTGGGAAAGATGCAGCTGAAATGATCGTGAATACCCTCCATTGTATGTTTCAAAATTATCATACTGGAAATGGTTGGTTTGAAATGGTGCCTTCGATCGAACAGTACATTATACTGATTCAGCACGGAGATTTTGAAAAAGCTGAGTTGCTACTTAATCCAATTGAAAATACAGAAAAAAATCCTCATCAAATTCTGCTCAAAAAGAAAGTTTAGAAGGTACGATAGTAGTTGATGGTCAAATTTTATCCAGTATCAACCGCCTCAAATGCAACCTGATATACTGCTGACAAACTTAATAAATACCTACAAAATTTTGCTGACTACAACCCTCCCCTCACCCCAAAGGGCAAAAAAGCAGGTTGATTGTTTGATTGACCGTACAGCGTCATAAGTTATAGTATTTATTCAAGATTTATTTTTCCTACCTTTGTTGAATTATCCTTGTCAGGGGATTCCTTAAACGGTTTTTGACAGGATGTTCTTTTGAACACATCAATATGATTACAAGTTCTCCTTTTTTGATCAGTTAACAATTTTGTCTAACTGCATTTACTAGAGTTTTCGTAGTTATTTATTGAGGTCTTCATCCATTGATAAATTACCCAGGAATTGTTTTGGTCAAATAAAATTATTTTTGAAACATCTCTTGACAAACTTCTTCTATCAAAGCTAGCCTAATAACTAGTTTTCACGAATAAACTTTGTGAAAAATCCACTGAAAGTTGCTCAAGGAGCATATTTCAAATTGTTAACTCTATTTCTGAGATAAAATATGACTTGGACCAAAAAATCTGTATATAGTATTATCTGGATGATTGCATCTGTCTCGATTATGGGTGTATCGTCGCTGAGTGCAAAACCTAAAGTCGCTGCTATTTACACTCTACCCGTTGAGCAGCAGTGGATAAGTCGTATCCATAAGGCTCTTAATGCGTCAAAAGCCCGGGGTGACATAGAGTATGTTTTCTCTGAAAGTGTAAAAAATACCGACTACGAACGTGTTATGCGTGAATATGCGGACAAAGGTATGGATCTTGTTGTCGGAGAAGTATTTGGTTTGGAGCGTGGAGCGCGTAAGGTCGCCAAAGATTATCCTGGGACAGCCTTTCTGATGGGCTCAAGTTTTGGTCCAACCGGACAAAACTTTTCAGTTTTTGACAATTGGATTCATGAACCTTCTTATTTGACAGGGATGATTGCTGGTGCCATGACTAAGACCAACAAAATGGGAGTCGTCGGTGGTTATCCAATTCCGGAAGTAAATCGTTTGGTTCATGCGTTCATGGACGGAGTACGTGCCGTTAATCCGGATGTTAAATTTATGGTTACTTTCATCGGCAGTTGGTATGATCCGCCTAAAGCTAAAGAGTCAGCTTTTGCCCAAATCGAACGTGGTGCTGACATTCTTTATGCAGAGCGTTTTGGGGTTTCTGATGCAGCGAAGGAAAAAGGAGTTTTGGCGATTGGCAACGTGATTAACACACAGCCGGATTACCCTGATACAGTTATAGCCTCCGCTATCTGGAACATGGAAGCCACTATTGATAGGGCCGTTTCCAAAGTAGCTTCCGGTTCTTTTGAAGCAGAAGACTACGGTCAATTTTCTTTCATGAAATATGGTGGTGGCAATCTCGCACCGTATGGAACTTTCGAATACCGAATTCCAGCAAAAGTAAAAAAACGGGTGGCTGAGAGATCACAAGAAATAAAGGATGGATTGTTCCGGGTCAATGTCAATGACGCTGAGCCGAAATCCACGATGTGATGAACGTTGTGAAGCGTTCTGAAATTGATATTTCGGAAAAGGGACCTTCTTCAGAAGTGGTGCTTCGCTTGCGGGGCATCACTAAAGTTTTTGGAAGTTTGGTCGCTAATAATGACATAAGTTTGGAATTAAAGTCTGGAGAAGTATTGGCTTTACTTGGGGAAAACGGTGCCGGTAAAACGACTTTGATGAATATCCTTTTTGGTCATTATATAGCGGATTCTGGAAGTATAGAGGTCTTTGGGCAATCCATTCAACAAGGTTCTCCGCATGCAGCCATAGAGTTGGGTATCGGCATGGTACATCAGCACTTTACTTTGGCGGACAATTTGAGTGTGCTCGACAATGTGATGCTGGGTACAGAACCGTTGTGGTGGTTTTCTTCAAATCGACGAGCAGGGCGACTCAAACTGGAACAACTCGGTGAACGTTTTGGTTTGCGGGTCAAGCCAAATGCGCGTGTAGCTGAACTTTCAATTGGTGAACGTCAACGGGTTGAAATTCTCAAAGCACTTTATCGTAACGCACAGATCCTGATTCTGGATGAACCTACAGCTGTGCTAACTCCTCAGGAGACAGAAACATTTTTTGAAACACTCAAGAAACTTGTTTCAGGTGGACTTTCACTTATTTTTATTTCCCACAAAATGCAGGAAGTTTTAGCAATCAGTGACCGGGTTGCGGTTTTAAATGAAGGACGTTTAGTGTCTGAACTTAAAACCGCTGATGCTTCTGAAACAGAATTGGCTCAGTCTATGATTGGCCGTAGTATTGAACTCCCAGAGCGAAAAACGTTGAAAGCCGGAAAGCCTATTCTGAAACTTAAATCTATTACAGTCATGCCCGAGGATGGACGATCGGCTTTGAGCAGTGTGTCCCTTGATATCTGCGCCAGGGAAATTGTTGGCATCGCTGGTGTTTCCGGAAACGGCCAAAGTACAATAGCGGATTTGATCACAGGGCTGGTAGAACCACGAAGCGGTACTCTTGAACTGCATGGTGAAGTAGTTAATAATTTTTCACCCAGAAATATGCTCCAAAAAAAAGTCGGACGTATTCCCGAAGATCGCCATTCGCAAGGTTTAATCGGCGACATGACACTAGCTGAAAATAGTATCTCTGAGTGTTATCAGGATCCGCAATTCAGTTCCTACGGTTGGCAGAATAAACTCAATTGTCAGAGTTTTGCTGAAAATATTGTGAGTAAATTTGACGTGCGAGGCTATTCACCTAATTCCCCGGTGCGTTTGCTTTCCGGAGGAAACATGCAAAAACTGATTTTGGGTCGTGTCCTTTCCGGGAATCCGCAACTGATTCTGGCAAATCAACCCGGTCGAGGTCTGGATGTTGGGGCAGCGGCTTATGTTCATGAACAACTGCTTGCTGCACGAGAGAATGGTGCAGCGATTTTACTGATTTCTGAAGATTTAGAAGAGCTACTTCAGATCGCTGATCGTATTGCTGTCATCCACCGAGGACGTCTCAGTGAAAGCTATCCACGTGAATCCATCAGTATATCTCAACTTGGCCTTTTAATGACCGGTCAGCAAAAAAAGTCAATAACAAATAATCATGCAATTGAAGCAGATGCGTCTTGAACCACGAATCAGAGTTCCTTTTGTATTGGTAATATTAGCTCCGGTGTTTTCCATTGTGGCTAGTTTTGTTTTGTGTGCAGGATTAGTAGCATGGAGCGGAGCTTCGATTTTTGAAGCGTATGGACTCTTGTTGAAAGGCGCTCTCGGTTCAGGCTTTGCGCTCTCAGAAACATTTGCGAGAGCCACGCCGCTTATTTTTACAGGATTGGCGGCTGCGATTGCTTTCAAATCTCGTTTTTGGAACATTGGTGCAGAGGGTCAGTTATATGCTGGTGCGCTAATTATTACTGTTTTGGGAACTGGAATGCTGGATTTACATCCTGGATTGATTATACCCATTTTAGTTATAACTAGTGCGGTTGCTGGAGCTTTGATGCTACTTGGCCCGGTTTTGCTCAAAATTCATTTTGGTGTAGATGAGGTAGTCACCACACTCCTGCTAAATTTTATTGTACTTTTACTGGTTAGTTTGTTGTTAGAAGGACCTCTAAAGGATCCGATGGGATTGGGATGGCCGCAAGCTGAACCGGTAACGGAGGCTGCGGAACTGCCTCGGCTTTTCCAGGGTCTGCGTTTACATACTGGACTTTTACTGGCACTTTTGTTTTCTTTTATTATGTGGATTGTGAGCATACGTACTACCCTCGGTTATGAAATGCGTGCTGTTGGTTTTAATCAAAAAGCGGCTCTCTTTGCGGGAATGCCGGTTAAACGTGTGATGATCATTACTGCATTAATTTCCGGAGGTATAGCCGGAATTGCTGGATTCAGCGAGGTTGCTGGGATGAAAGGTAATTTGACACTTGACCTCAGTCCGGGATTTGGCTACACGGGGATTGTAGTGGCAATGCTTGCACAATTGCATCCGCTAGGAGTGATAATTTCCGCATCTTTTGTGGCCAGTATATTTGTTGGAGCAGATGCCATGAGCAGATCTGCGGGAGTGCCGAGCTACATTGCGGACGTGATGGTTTCGGTTTCTCTACTGTGTATGTTGGTTTCGGTTTTGCTGGTACGTTTTAGGATTCGCTGGGGTTAAAATGGAAACAAGTATTGCTTGGTTGGAAATCTTTCTTAACGCGAGTTTTTGGGTTGCATCTGTCAGGATTGCAACACCTTTGATTTTTGGTACGCTTGGAGAAGTAATCTGTGAACGTGCCGGAGTGCTCAATTTGGGTATTGAAGGGATAATGACAATTGGTGCGATGGCTGGATGGATGGCAGTTTATCAGGGTGCGGGGCTTTGGTCAGGACTTTTTTTCGCTGCCGCCTGTGGGGGTATTTTTGGTTTGCTGCATGCCATGTTGACCGTGCCTTTGGGGCTTTCTCAACATGTAACAGGTATTGGAATTACATTGCTGGCAACGAGTCTTACCTCGTATGTTTACAGGCTGATTCTTCCGGAAGTCAATTCTCCTCCACGAATTCAGGCCTTTGAACCATTGGAAATCCCTGGGTTATCTTCAATTCCGCTCATCGGCGAAGCTCTATTCAATCAAAGCCCATTAACTTATTTTGCTTTTATTTCAGTTGTCGTCGTATCTTACGTTCTTTATCGAACACCTGTTGGCCTAGCGATACAGATGGTAGGTGAAAATCCTGCTGCCGCCGAGGCACAGGGCGTGGACGTTACGGTTATTCGAACAGTCGCGGTTGTCTGCGGAAGTGCTTTTATGGCGGTTGGAGGAGCATTTTTAACGATGTCCGCCTTTAACGCTTTCTTTTTCAACATGATAAACGGGCGTGGATGGATTTGTATTGCGTTGGTGGTTTTTGCCTCATGGCGTCCTGGAAAAGCTCTTTTGGGTGCATTTCTGTTTGCTGCGTTTGACGCATACCAGATGCGTTTACAGCAGTTGGTAGGGACAGAAATACCTTATCAAATATTCCTGATGATGCCCTATGTGCTTAGCATATTAGCATTAATTGTTATGTCCAGGCGTGTCGGTTATCCGCAAGCACTGATGATCCCTTACCGTAAAGGTGAACGTTGAGTGAATATACCAACTCTATTTTATTCTTATCATAAAAAGTTTCTGAGCGAAGTTGAAGTGAGTATTAAGAAGAGTTATCTGTTTTTAGTTCGCTCATCCTAAGACTTAAAGAGAATTATCTCAGTTTTTGATATTGACGCTTTATTTAGATTAGTCAAATTCTTGCAGATTCCAAAAATATCTTGTATCTGTGCGTTAAATTTTGTAATTATAAAGGATCGTCCAGCATCATCAATTCTTCAGATTAACTTTTTGAAGGGTGAAATTTAGGACTGAATCCCTCATTTATTATTTCCAAATAATACCTGCCCACATGGCAAAAAATATTACACCCCGCAATGAAAACTACTCCCAGTGGTATCTCGACGTAATTGCAGCGGGGCAGCTTGCAGATTATGCGCCGGTTAAGGGCTGTATGGTAATCCGTCCAACCGGGTTTGCTATTTGGGAAGCGATGCAGGCTCGTTTGGACCGCATGTTCAAAGAAACGGGCCATGTAAATGCCTCATTTCCGTTATTGATTCCAAAGCATTTTATGGAACGTGAGGCGGAACACGTTGAAGGGTTTAGTCCGGAATGTGCTGTGGTAACGCACGGAGGGGGCAAAGAACTTGAGGAACCACTTATGATACGACCAACTTCAGAGACTGTTGTCGGTCACATGTATTCCCAGTGGATTCAAAGTTATCGTGATCTTCCGGTACTGATTAATCAATGGTGTAATGTCCTACGCTGGGAAATGCGTACAAGGTTGTTTTTACGTACCTCGGAGTTTCTTTGGCAGGAAGGGCACACTGCTCATGAAACAGCAGAAGAAGCACAGGACGAAACATTACGCATGCTAGATATTTACCGTAAATTTCAGGAAGATTATTTGGCAATTCCTGTTTATACTGGACTAAAGTCAGATACAGAAAAATTTCCTGGAGCATTGGCGACCTATTCCATTGAAGCCATGATGCAGGACGGAAAAGCTCTCCAGTCAGGAACCTCACATAATTTAGGTCAAAACTTCGCAAAAGCATTTGAGATTGATTACCTTGACCGTGATAATAACCAGCAATTGGTCTGGACGACTAGTTGGGGTGTTTCAACACGTATGATCGGTGGTTTGATCATGACACACAGTGATGATGATGGTTTGATAATTCCTCCAAAAATAGCTCCCGTACAAGTTGTGATTGTACCTATTTTCAATGACGATCATGAGCGCAAAGAAACCTTTAAGTTTGCTGATTCAATTGTTGATCAACTCAAAGAAAAAATTGATAAATTACAAATAAAAATTGATACTCGCGAAAAGATGCGCCCTGCTGATAAATTCTTTCATTGGATTCAGAAGGGTATCCCTGTGAGGATTGAGGTTGGGCCGAGGGATGTGAAAAAACAATCCGCAATGGTTGCTAGGAGAGATATACGTGAGAAAAATGAGGTCTCACTTGAAAACATAACTCAACATGTCGTATCGTTGTTAGATAGGATTCAAGACAACTTATTTCAACGTGCTCTGGACTATAGGAAGGCGAATACACGCACTGCAAAAAATTATGAAGAATTTAAAGGAATTTTTTCTAATGAGGGTGGATTTGTTTTTGCACACTGGGATGGTTCAAAAGAAGTTGAAGAACAAATAAAACATGACACAAAGGCAACCATACGTTGCATCCCTCTTGAAAAATCTGAAGCAGGCAAATGTATAGTAAGCGGTGAACCTTCTCTCCAAGAGGTTCTGTTCGCAATTGCCTATTGAGAAATTGAAGATAAATCTATAATTAATCAAGATTTGTGAACAATCACATTATTGTTTCAAATGTCAGTGACGCTTCTTTTGCCCTCGGAGTTGGTTATGCACACTCCCAGAAGATTGATATTTCCGATATTATTGCGTTAAAAACATTTATTAATAATGAGTTTTGCCCAAGATTTCTTCAGGATCATGTTACTGAAGAAAATCTGGGGCATGGTTTAAAGGGCAAATCAGTTTATATTGTTTCTACTCATTCTGCGTATCATTCACGAGATGAACTTGCAATGCGAAATTACCTGATTGCTTCAGCAGCGAAGGAAAACGGAGCAAATTTTGTTGCCTTAGTTGAACCGGATTTGTTCTATTCAGCACAAGACCGAGGACCAAGAACAATGGATCATCCACAGGTTTCTGATTTTGCTTCACGCGAAAAATTTGTGGGTCAACCTTGTTCTGCGGAAATTTATGCGCAACTTTTGAGAACTTCTGGGGTTGATTCCGTAATGACGGTTCACAACCATAAACCGGATGTGATGCGTAAAATCTATGAAAGGGTAAATTCAGGAGGGAATTCACGTGGGATTCCATCTTTTCTGAATTTGGATATTGCTCCTCTAATTGCCAATTATATACTACGTTCTGGACTTGTCCGATTGTGGAATTATGGTGAACATGTAGGATTTGTTGCACCTGACGATGGCGCAGCTGAATTTGTAGCACGTGTCAGAGAACTTAGTGGTCTTCATAATTCAGTCATTGTAACTTTCAAGAAAACTCGGTATGGGCAACGTGAAGTTACTGTTGATTTAAGTGATGATGTTGAATTGTTGAAAGGTCGTGATATTTTTATTCTAGATGATATGGTTCGTACTGGAGGAACAATAGCGGCTAATATCAGTGCTATCGCCGAATCGAGTCGATGCCGTCCAGCAAATATATTTTTTTACAGTACACACGCTACCATCTCCCCTGAAGCCCGAGAAAATCTAAATTCGCCTTATCTGAATCAATTTATAACTAGCAACACAATTCCTAGCGTCCTTAACAGAGATGATCAGGGAAGGCTGCGGAAAAAAATTGTGGTACTGAAAATTGAAAAATGGATTGCTAATGCAATAAGACATTGCTTGGAAGATGCACAACTCCCTGATGAAATTTATGGTATCAATTCTGTTACCCAGTCTGATGATTTTTATGAAGTTGACCTCTCTACAAAAAATCCACTACACAATAAATCCCGCGTTCAACAGTACGAATTAACAATCTAATTATGTCTCAAGACGAAAATACTCTCATCCTTGGAATAGGTGGGGTTGGCATGCATCTGGCTCAGCGTTTAGTACATGAAGGGTACCCTGTGACAGTTATTGAATCTGATCCAGATTTACTGGAAAAAGCTGCGGAGACATTAGATGCTCGCTTGATTTGCGGGAATGCAATGCAGCTTTCAAGCTGGAGAGAAGCCCATGCAGAGGATATTGAACTGATGATTGCTACGACAAATTATGATTCTACCAACATGCTGTCTTCTTTGATCGCAGATAGATTCGGAATTGATCGTAAAATTGTAAGAGCTCGCTCTATAGATTTAGTGGACGGGAGTATTTTGTCGAAGGATGATCTGAAAATTGATTTGATAGTCCATCCAGAAGAACTTGTGGCACAGGAAATATTTCGACTTGTGCAGCGTGCTTCCTGTAACGATCTCACTCCAGTTGGAGATGGGAATATGCGCGTGCTAGCTATGCGTATCAATGAGAATTCTCCTCTGCTCTTAAAGACCCCCAAAGAACTATCCGAGTCACATTCAGAATATAATTTTAGGGTTGTGGCGATTGCTCGCGGTATATCTACTATTATTCCGCAGGCAGATGAAAAGATACGGTCTTTTGACCAGGTTTTTATCATGGCACGCACAGAAGATATGATGCCATTGATGGACATGATGAAAATAGACCATAAAAATATTGAACATATGATGATCCTTGGAGGTGGTTTAGTAGGAAGAAGAGTTGCTCAACTTTTGGAGAAAGAAGTGGAGATAAAGCTAATTGAAAAGAATCCAGAACGTGCTGAAGAACTTGGATCGGAATTGAAAAATACTGAGGTAATTCATGGGGATGGAACAGACGCAAATTTGCTCGTTATGTCCGGTCTGGATTCTACAGAATCTTTTATTGCGACAACAGGAGATAATGAAACTAACATTATTAGTTGCCTCCTTGCCAAACATTTAATGAATAGAAAAAATCGGGAACAACAGGGAGCAGAAGGAAAAACAGTAGCATTGGTCAACAAGGAAGATTATCTAGTATTGGCATCCACAATTGGTTTGGACATTGCCCTTAATGCAAAAATATCAGCGGCCAACGAGATACTCAAATTTGTCCGCCGAAATGAATTGTTGTCAGTTGCACATCTGCATGGTGTTGATGCTGAAGTTGTTGAACTGATTGCCTCACCAAAATCGGATATTACCCAAAAACCGTTAAAAAAATTAGCGAAATATTTTTGTCAGAATAATATATTGATTGGCGGTGTGGAACAAGATGGTGTTTGGAAAGTTGCGGTAGGTACCACTGAAATAAAACCACAAAATCGTGTGGTTGCTGTTTGCCCCTCACAAAACCTGAATAAAGTAAGACAGTTATTTATTTGAAATAATTACATTTTATTTTGCTAGTTTTTTTTAAAAAAAACTAGCAAAATAAAATGAATGGGTATATACTGTTTCAATGAAATTTGTAATAAGTTGTTTAACCGCGATATTTTTGCTTTCTCTGGCTACTTGTAGCCGGGAGCGAAAATATGTTTATCCCCAAGGTGAAAATTTGGAACTTCAAAGGATCTGTCGTGCTGTAACTACCAGAAATACAAACAGGTTTATGGTAATATTGGGAAAAATTTACCCCCTTAACAATGATGGTCACACGGTTCAACTCGAAAAGATAAGTACGTCACTGCCAGATGCCGGTTATTTTTGCGGCACTTTTCACTTAAAAAATTCACCTTGTTTTCCAGGGAAGAAAAGAAGACTAGATAATTCTGCTTGCTCATTTTCTAGGTAAGTATATGAAAATAAATATATAAATATATAAAAATTAATTCATCAACATTTTTTATGTACTTCAATTATTTTAATTCAGCTCACTTTTGTGAAAATATATTTCTACCATTTGGAATGCAAAATTAACATGGACAGCAAATTGCAAACGAAATAGAAGTTCGTGATATATTTTTAATAAAACTGCAATTAGAACAAAAATTTATTGGACGAGGAGCATGGATGCCATCGAACACTGGTAATAATTTGATCGTAGGACTGGACATTGGTACCACAAAAATATGTGCGATTGCAGTTGAAGGCGATGACTTAGATGAATTGAATGTGGTGGGTGTCGGTACCGCGAAATCAGATGGGTTGCGCAAAGGTGTTGTAGTCAACATTGAAAAGACAGTTAAAGCCATCAAACAGGCAGTTGAAGAGTGTGAGTTAATGTGTGGTGCTCAGATTCGCTCAGTTTATGCTGGAATTGCTGGACACCATATTAGAGGACAGAATAGCCGGGGAATGGTCACTGTTTACCATAACCGAATAGTAACCGAAGAAGATATTCGGCGGGTAATTGATGCGGCACAGGTTCTTATTCCTAATGACAGGGAGGTTTTGCACATCCTTCCCCAGGAATTCATAGTTGATGATCAAGATGGAGTGCAAAATCCTCTTGGCATGGCGGCAGCGCGTTTAGAAGTAAATGTACACATCGTTACCGGTTCAGTAACTTCAGCTCAGAATATTATTAAATGCTGTAACCAATCAGGGTTAGATGTTGAGGACATAGTATTGGAACCTTTGTCTTCAAGTCAGGCAGTTCTCAGCCCGGACGAACAGGAGGTTGGTGTAGTACTGGTTGATATTGGAGGAGGTACAACTGATGTTACTATATATTCTGAAGGTAGCATTGTTCATACTTCCGTCTTAGCTCTTGGTGGAAATCATTTAACACACGATATTGCGATTGGCCTAGGAGCACCCTTGAGAGAAGCGGAGGAAATTAAACACAAATTTGGCGTCGCCATGGCCAGTATGGTAGAAGAAAACGAAATGATTGACGTACCAAGTGTTGGAGGTAGAAATAATCGTACCATGCAGAAACGTGTACTAGCTAGTATTATCGAGGATCGTTTCAGAGAAATATTTGAATTGATTGCTCATGAAATTGAAAAAACACACTTTCACACATTGATGGCTTCAGGAGTTGTAATAACTGGTGGAACATGCATTATGTCAGGAGCCGATAGACTAGCATCTCAAGTATTGAATTTACCTGTTAGAGTAGGTTATCCAGAAAATATATCAGGTTTACGTGAAATGATTTATTCTCCCAAATATGCGACAAGTGTAGGGCTTGTACGTTACGGCATTACAAGTAATCAAGGGAAATTGAATTTTGTCGGAGACGACACAAATTTATTTCATAAAGTATCCAGAAGAATGAAAGATTGGATGCAAGAGTTCTTTTAATATTTTAAATTTAATATCAATACCAACCGATTTTATAGCAACAAAATATGGAGAAAAATATGTTGAATTTTTCTGATATCCAACCTGTTCGAGATGATACTCCTAATATCAAAGTTGTCGGAGTAGGTGGGGGTGGGGGGAATGCCATCAATCGTATGATACAGTCAGGTGTTCAAGGTGTTGATTTTATTGTAGCAAATACTGATTTACAGGATTTACGTAAATCTCTAGCACCTCAAAAATTACAGATAGGTAGCCAGTGTTCACGTGGACTGGGTGCAGGAGCTAAACCAGAAATCGGCAGAAACGCAGCTTTAGAAAGCATTGATCAAATAAAGGACTCACTGCAAGGTGCAGACATGGTTTTTCTAGCTGCAGGTATGGGCGGTGGGACAGGTACCGGTGGTACACCGATCGTAGCTAAGGTTGCTCAGGATATTAAGGCACTCACAGTTGGTGTTGTAACTCTGCCTTTTAATTTTGAAGCGAAAAAAAGGCGTAAGGCAGCAAATTCAGGTGTTAATGAGTTAAGAGATCATGTAGATACACTGATTGTTGTCCCAAACGAAAATTTATTCAGTATCATCAATCGACGAACACCCATGACTGAGGCTTTTGGTTATGCAGATGATGTTTTGCGTCAAGGTGTACAGGGAATTTCTGACCTTATTACTAGAGATGGTTTAGTTAATTTGGACTTTGCTGATGTTCGTACAGTAATGGCCAATAAAGGTAAGGCAGTTATGGGTACGGGCATTGCCTCAGGAGAAAACAGGGCAAGACATGCTGCAGAACAGGCACTCCACAGTCCTTTGTTAAATGACAACAGGATAGATGGAGCAAGAGGAATATTAATTAATGTTGTGGGTGGAATGTCAATGGGGATGCAGGAGGTTGACGAAGCATCAACCTTCATAAAAGAACACGGACATAAAGATGCTGAAATAATCTGGGGGGCGGCCATAAATCCTGATTTTGACGACCAAATGATGATCACTGTAATTGCAACCGGTTTTGAGAAACAAGACGAAGATACTGTAAATATTTCTGTACCTAGCTTGCCTGCAATGCCATTTGATATGCTTTCAGATTCTCAGGAGCGAAGCAAAACAAGCAGTAATTTAGAAAATGATAATAATAATTCTGAGGCTCAACTAGAAATTACCGCGAGTGAATCCATGGAGAGTTTTGATAGGGTTGTTCAAAGTATAGACTCTTCTTCACTAATAGAGGATGCTGAATCTCTAAATGGATCAGACTTAGAAAGTAATTTAGCGTTACTTGCGGAAAGCAAAGATACTGTTGAAGAATTAGCTATGGAAGATGATCAGGAAGAAATTAAGGATTATGAGGAAACGACCGAATTAACATCCCATATTGAATCACAAGAGGATATTAGTACAACTGACGAATTAGCTTCCTTTGATGAATCAGCAAATCTCAGCTTTGACAGTGAGAAATTAGAAATAGACAATGCAAATGCCTTAAAAGAAGATCCTACTTTAGAAGAAAAAATTGATCATTCGAAAGAAAATAAATTTCAAGAAGTACCAGGAACTTTTGATGATTTGCCCATTGACTTTGCTCCATCAGAACTTATTGATGCGGAAACTTATTCTATTCATGGACCGACAGATGAGTTGGAAAAGTTGAATAGTGAAGAAAAAATTGAGGGGGATTCACATTCTTTTTCAGATATTAATTCAGAAAAAACTACTGACTCAGAAACAAGTACAGTTGAAACAAGTCCGTTGATACCGGATTGGGCGAATCAAACTGAAAATCCTGCATTTTATCAAAATTTAGATATTCCTACCTTTCTAAGAAGACGCGGTTCAAACAGTCCTAGACAATAAAAAACTTGTGGTTCTATTTCACTCTCATTATCATTTTAACTCTCAATTAAAAAAATGAGTGGTTGATGGATATATTCTGAGATTGTTAGATAAAACAAGTTTATTCCTGCAAAATTCACTTAGTCAATTCTGACATCACTCCCATGTTTTTAGCTTTCAATGAAGCTGATCTCACAGAGTATACGTGAGCAGTTTCAAATAGTACAATTTATAGTGTTATTTATGAAATCAATACGCATCTTGTATTATTCAACTTTAGGGCTTATAGGTGGCCTTAGTAGTTGGACTATATTACAAAGTGGGTTTCATGCTTTTGATATTCTTTCCGCCTCTGATATTTTAGGAATGAACTTCATTTGGGCCAATAGTTTTATCTATGAAGGTGCTTTGATTGGCCTTGGTTTAGGTATGTTTTTACAGGCAAGAGTTTCACTATGGTACCATCATGATTTGGTGCACATTTTGTCCAAGATGTTCTATGGAGCTATTGTGGGATCTGCCACAGGTATATTGTGCTTTGGTTTAGGTCAAATTCTGCAGATATTATATATATCTCCCATAATTAGCCGTTTAACAAGTTGGACTCTTTTAGGATTATTATTTTTTTTAACCACTGAGTATTTAAGTTCCCACTCAAGAATGTTTTGGCCACGAATTATTAGTGGTGGAATAGGGGGATTTCTTGGTGGAATTATTTTTGAATTATTAATGCTGTACCAGATTAGCGGTCCGGAACACCTTTATGGATTAATTCTGGCTGGAATTAGCATCTCTTTACTTATTGGAATGTATGAAAATAGGGCCACCTCGTTTGCTTTAAGAGTATTATCAGGCAAACAGGAAGGACAAATATTTTTACTAGATCAACATAAATTCACATTAGGACATAGTTCACGAAATGACTTTGTTCTAAATGGTTATGCAGAGGTGTGTAACTTACACGCGCATATTTACAAAAAAGACAATCAGGTCTTTATTGAAAATGAAGAGGAAGGTAGCGAGATTTTAGTGAATTATCGTCAGATTGATCAACAAGCCATGAAAAAAGGGGATGTTATCAAAATAGGTACAGCACTATTGCAGTACTATGAAATCTGATGTACTTTCAAATATTTCGCACTCTCTGTGCCTACGCGTCTAGCGTTGTCCTAATTGTTATTGGAGTCATTTATTCTACAATATTGTCTGCTTCTGATGATACAGATGCGGGTCAAATGTTGAAAGAGAATGACTTTATGCAATTGTTTGCGGATCATTCTTTTCAGGAAACGTACTTCCTTAAGATTGACGATAACCCCTCACTAAATTTTACTGGATCCCTGCTGTTATTCATAGCAGTTTTATTTGTTGTTTATATTCTTTGGTATCTGCGAAAGCCTAAAGTTAGTAAACATACGGTTACAGGATTTAAGATACTCAATCTAAATGATCAGGAACTTTTCATACCTCTTAAAGAACAAGCTAATACGCTTGAATTTCTGGAAAAAATCTCAACAAATCAAAAATATCGTTTATCAGCAAATTTAAATCGTGTGAATTTGACTCCACATCAGAACACATATTTGCTGGAGGACAAAAATTTCAAAAATGCACTGCTGATCAATCGGAGACGTTCGCATAATACAATCCTATGTGATAATGATGTCTTGGATATAGGTGAAATGATGTTGCTTTACTGCAACAAAAATATGCCTGAAGGTAAAAATCTTCGTACTTCAAGGATGGAATATAATCTTCCCATCTATGGTGTTAAGCCTAAAGGTCCTGTTCGAAAAGGGACCCCAATATTAAGTCCGACTGGAAGCCAACATGACATTCTCTTATTAAGGAATACGAATTCTATTGGCTCATCTAAATTCAATGATATTGTTATAAGAAGTGATCAAGTTGCACTGAGGCACACAAAAATATATAAGATAGGTAAATCATGGAAAATTCAAAACTTGCTTAATCATGAAACGACCTCAGTTAACGGACGCAGAATAGATCAACGTTTTTTAAATGATGGAGATGAAATTGCGGTAGGAAATATATTATTCAAGTTTAGAATTAGTAAATCTAGAGGGAAACAAGTACGCATACCCAGAAGTGAGAATGCAAAAAAATCTGTTAAAAATTAATCTACCCTCAACACATAACGAAAAGACTGGTAACTCCCTGCTACATGTTTAAGAAAACCTACCTCATCAGATATCCTAAGAAAAAATTTTTCACTAGCTTCAGGCAATTCAAATACAAGCGAAATTTTTTTCTTTTTCCCAAGATAATAGTAATTGAGCCTTTTAAGGTTTTGATCAAATAAGGTGATTTTTGGTCGTAGATTTGTTTTGCCGAGGCGTGACCAACTCAGTTTGTGAACAAGATTTGGTTTCTCTGCATCATTATCGGATGGAGTTTCTATCATGAACAAAGTGCTGTCTCCACGGTGCCTAATGTGGTCAAAAACTGAGTTATATAAAGGTAGGATGTATGTTTTTTTTAATGTCCTTAAAGGTACCTGAAGGTTTGGTTTTGGTATTATAATTTCTGGATAATTTGATTCAACTAGTCCTGTTTCTAACAGATTAATTTTGAATTTTTCCAGAGGTGCAGGGATTTCTTCCCATTGTAGCTCGACTACTAGATAATTATTATCCCAATAAACTGAAGTGATACGAAATGGTGCGTCTGATGTAGAACTGAGATCTTTTAAGATTGATTCTCTCTTTCCCAAAAAAATCGCTTGATAAGTAATATAATTGTTAGAAATTGTAGATAAACTGAGTTTCCTCCAATGTGGTTTATTCTTAAATAAAGTTTTAATTATAAGTTGTTCTTCGAGAGGTCCTGGAATTCCCTTAAATTTGAGATTCAGCTGCCTACCACTCCCCTGATACATCTCCAATGTTTTTCGAACAATCGGAGTCCATTTAAGTGTTAGCTTGTCAAGGATTAACTGAATAATCTCATCCACCTGCCAAGAGTTGAAGTTTAGCTCCACTTCCGCTCTGATTTTGCTTCTTGAAGACTCAGCAATTCCTTCTTGTTGTGACCAAAATATTAGTTGGGTACTGATCTTACCTTGTTGAGAATGTTCTGGTTTTGTAGAAAGTCTGAGTTTCAATTCAAGTAAGGGAAAAACGATCACATCCCTTTTTTTGATAGTATTTTTTGCTAACAACTTCAAACGTGCAGGTAGTCCGTCTGCAAGTTCTGAATTATTGTTATCTATGATTATAACATTGGTGCGTATAAGATAGGAGTTCAGTCTAGTCTGCAGTTTTTCTAAAAACAATTCTGAAAATTTTGAGTTTCGTATGAAATTGCCTGTGTCATATATTAGAAAAATATTACGATAAGAGGTCAATTCTTTTTGGGTGGGCAGTCCTAACTGGTTAAAAGTGGATAATAATCGAGAACGAAAAATCTGTGTCTCTATTTTTAATGTAAACTCAGTCAGGTCTGAATTGTTACCTTCACTGATTACCCGAATTGATTCAATGAAAAAATCTGGTTTCTCTAGGAAATGTTTTCTCAGGAGAGGCTTAAGTGATACTATACTGTCGAAATCAAGAAATTTTCCAATGGCCTGCAGGATTGCTTTTGATTTTGCATCTTTCAGTGCTTCGGCTTTCGCTTTTACAAGATTATCCCTTTGAACAATTACCGTTGAATCAGCCTCTTCAATAAACAGACTCTGACCGAAAATAGTAGTAGCAAACAGAACGCGAAGTAAAAATGTAATTAAAAATTTAAGCATTTTTGAAGAAGAAAAATTGCTCATTATTCTTTGAAAAAATCTGACTGAATGCTTACAAGTTGTTTGCTTAGCAGTTCATGATTATTTCCATGTAAATTAAAGTAGTATTTAATTTTAGGTTCGGTTCCGGAAGGTCGTACTGTGATTCGTGAATTATCTTCTAATTGTAGCGCTATAACGTTCGATAGAGGTAATCCGGGTCCTTGACTGGTCTTATTTCCGCACACTATTTTATTTTCCAGATAATCCGTAATTTTAACCACTAACTGTCCAGCTACTTTTTCTGGAGGTGAGCGGCGTAAATCACACATAATCTTCTGAATATTTGCCATACCCTTCTTGCCTTCATAGGTTTGTGTCTCGAGAGTATCCAAATGGACACCGTAATGTTGATATATTTGGTTTAGTCTATCTATTGGCGTAAGTTTGTTACATTTAAGTGCAGCGTACATTTCAGCGAAAGCCATTGAAGCCCAAATTCCGTCTTTATCACCAGAATGATTTCCCATTAAAAAACCGTGACTTTCTTCCATTCCAAAGAAAAACTGCCATCCCTGTTCTTTTTCAAAACGTAAAGCTGCCTGTCGAATCCATTTAAAGCCTGTTAAAACTTCAATTGCATTCAAACCGTTTTCATTGGCCATTTTTGAAACAAGTGGTGAAGTTACAATAGTGGAAATGACCACTCCATTCTGAGGGAAACGATTCTGAAGTTTCAAAGTATAAATAACGAAGTCAAGAATCAGAACACCAATCTGGTTACCTGAAAGCCACTGCCAATTATTTTCTGCATCTCGTACCATAACACCTAGACGGTCTCCATCCGGATCATTGGCCAGAATAAGATCATCGTCGTGACATGCATTAACTTGGGCCATTGCAAATGAATTGATTTCTTCTGGGTTAGGTGAAGTAACAGTACTGAAATCTCCGTCAGGAAGCATTTGTTTTGCTACAACTTTTACTTTTTTAAAACCTTGTTGCCTTAGTAGGTTAGGGACCAATCGACCACCTGTGCCGTGAAGCGGAGTATAAACCACACCTAATTTATTATTATTTTCACGTTCACCCAAGCTTAATTCTTTAACAATATTTAAATAATACTTGTCTGCCTGATTGTCGATCCAAACCACTTTCCCTTCATGAAGCGCCTTTTTAAAATTAACAGTTGGAATTTCATCGATACGAGAAATGTTTCGTACTTCTTCAATAATCATGTTGTCTTCCGGCGGAACAATCATACCTCCATTTTCCCAATAAACCTTGAACCCATTATATTCTGGAGGATTGTGGCTCGCAGTGATAATTATCCCGGCAATAGCTTTTCTCCTTAAAAGTTCACAGGAAACAAGTGGTGTTGGGACAATTTTGCGAAACAAAAAAACAGGGATACCGTGAGCGGCTAACACCTGACTGCTCATTTGGGCGAATTCAAAAGAACGATGACGAGAATCGTATCCTATAACCACACCTGATGTGTTTGGTACATCTGTTTTTTTGTTAATAATTCTTGCGACACCTTCGGTTGCCATTTGTATGGTGTAGAGGTTTATTCTATTTGTGCCTACTCCCATGATACCCCTAAGACCGCCTGTGCCAAATTCTAGCAAACTTCCGAAACATTCTTCTCGTTCAGAATGTTTATCTTTAGCCAGGAGTTTTTTTGCTTCCGTTCGGGTCTTTAAGTCAAAATAGTGATTTCCTGCCCAAAGTTTTATAGTATCTAAAACATCCATTATTTTAAAAAGAAATTAAGTAATTATTATGGTTTTAGTTCTGACAATAAATTAGTGTCATTAGTGCGTATTATTGTTTTTTTATTTGTCACAGGATGTGGAAAATTTATTTCCAATGCATGAAGTAAATGTCTGTGGAGAGGGAAATTCTGAGCAAGCAGATAGTTATCACCTTCATTCAACCAATTTACGAAACCATCATTAGGTAACCCGTAAAGTTTATCCCCTACAATTGGACAGCCTAGGTGAGCGGCATGAACTCTAATTTGATGTGTTCTACCTGTAAATGTTCGGACTTCAACCATAGAATAATTACGAAGTCTTTTGATCTCACTGAAATGAGTTTGGGAGGTTTTACCCAGAGGGTTAACGCATTGTTTGATTCGTATTTCACTCTTCAAATCCTGACCAATCGGCAGAGAAATATAGACTTCTGCTAATTCCTGTTTAGAATTACTCGGCAGATGATTGTTCAGAACAGCTGAGTAAATTTTGTTGATCCGTTTATTACGAAAATGTGCTGCCATCGTCTGGGCAATTTCATGTCTTTTCGCGAAAACAATTACTCCGCTTGTTTCGCGGTCAAGCCGATGAATAGTATAAAGTTTCTTCCATCCAAACTTTGCTTTAATCAAATTGACTAAAGTATTTTTAAAGTATTTGCCTGAAGGACTGGTAGGTAAGTTCCCTGACTTGTTCATAGCAATTAATGCGTCATCTTCAAAAATAACTTCAAAGTGCGGATCGACTTCAGGTTCAAGGTAATCCGGTCGCAGATATACAATTTTTTGATTGCTGCGTAACTTTAAATTTGAGTGACCTAATATTCCATCAACCCAGACTCGTTGAGCTTTAATATTATTACGCCATTCCTGATCGTCTAAATATCTAAATCGACGTAGCAAAAATTCCAGTAGAGTTTCTACTTGACCTTCTAAACGCATATAGTGAAAGGTCAGCTCTGTATGATCGGACGTAATCCGAATTGACATTTTATGCTAATCTAAAAATGGGGGATTGCTGGATCATTGATAATTGAGTAACAGTTCATTCCCCTCCCATGAATTAATCTCAAACAAACGTCCATTTGCTTTCTGGTTAAATAGATCCATTTTCTGACGGAGAATTTTGTCTTCAGTTTTTGTATTTGTGGATTTATCCTGTAAAATTCCCATACGTACTTTCAATATATAATTCCCATTGGATCCATCATTATTATGTAAGTTCAAGGTGTAAATTCTGCCATCAAATAATGAGACTAGCAAGGATTCTTCCTCTTTCATAGAACCGTTTATATTTTCCGGTTCTTGCCCTTTTTTATATAATTTAGTGAAAGTAAGAAGTGCAAGCCTATCAAGTATTTTATTTATTTTTTCTGAATCTGGGAAATTATGTTTTTCACCTTTAGGTACCCATTTTCCCCCCGCATTTTCTCGGACTACTTCAAAGGAACTGTCCTTTTTGCTTTGGAGTTTAATGCCTGCTATCTGGTCAGACTTTAGAGAGAATAAAATTTTATTCAACCAGTCATCAACTTCGGCGTCTATTTGCAAACGTTCTGGTATTAGATATACCTTGTCCGAACCAGCGTGTCGAATATACTGTCCATCTCCATTCGTTCTTTCTTTGCCAAGCAGTAGACTCAATATCAAGGCCCCGTCACCTTGAAAAAGCATTACTGAACCAGCATGAATTTCTTTGCTCCATTCTTCCATCTTTTCAGGTGGCGACAATAAGCTGAATCGTTTATGATGATCCGGGTTACTAGTCACCAAATTTTCCAGCCGCATTTGGGACAAATTGAGCAGTAAATCCTGAATTGGTTGAATATCTGCTTCGTAACTCAAAGACTTTTCCTGCCATCCACCTCCCTGCATTTGCAGTAGAGAAATTATAGTACCTTCAACTTGAATATTGATCTGGTTTAAGGCTTTGGTATCAAGTTTTTCCAATAATTTTTTCCCATCAGCAGATGAGTGTGATAAATATTTGTAGTTATTATTATCATTAAAAAAGAAAAGTCCTGTGCCAATGATAAATAAAACTAAGGTGATTAATAATAGAGGTTTAAACATGGTTATCTTAAATTTATACTTTGAATTAAATTAAAATTAAAATTATCAAGTCCGTATTGTGGCTTATTTCTTGGAAGAATTCAAGGTTTTAGACTTCTGTATTTAATATTTAAATATCAGTTTTAAGAGTGTTTGATGTCTATGTTAAAATGATAAAAACTTGAGCTTTTATTAGAAGATCTGTAAATAATTGAATGAGTTTTAGATATTTTACAATTATTGTTCAGAACCAATGCTCACCCAAATTGCACTTTTTGAGTTAAAAATATTTTAAAGGAAAAATGAAGGATAATCAGTTTGGATGCCTTATAGATTTTGAAAGTGGTGAAGGTAAAACCCTAATTTACAGCCTGGAAAAATTGTTAAAAGATGGGGTAGGACCAGTTGACAGTCTTCCATTTTCAATTCGGATCCTTCTTGAACAGGCTTTACGAAATGTTGACGAATTTCAAGTATGTCCGGAAGACGTATTATCTCTTGCAAACTGGAACGCATCAGAAAAATCCTTAAAAGAAATTCCATTTAAACCAACCCGAGTAATCTTACAGGATTTTACTGGAGTTCCTGCACTGGTTGATCTTGCATCCTTACGTTCCGCAATGGTTACGATGAACTGTGATCCAAGTATTATTAATCCTCGTGTTCCAGTTGATCTGGTTATAGACCACTCAATTCAGGTAGATTTTTTTGGAAGTTCAGGTTCGTTAAAGAAAAATATGGAAATGGAATTTAGGCGCAACCGTGAACGTTACGAATTTATAAAATGGGGCAAGCAGGCTTTTGATAATTTTAGTGTCTATCCTCCAGGTGTAGGAATTGTGCATCAGGTGAATCTTGAAACTGCGGCAAGTGTAGTTCAGTCCAGATCCGGTGTTTGTTTTCCAGACACAGTTGTCGGTACTGATTCCCACACTACAATGATAAACGGGTTGGGAGTTATGGGATGGGGAGTAGGTGGTATTGAGGCAGAATCAGTTATGCTCGGACAGCCAATTTATATGTTGATTCCGGAAGTAATTGGTTTCCGTCTTCATGGAAAAATGCCTGAAAATGCTACCGCGACTGATTTGGTTTTACATGTTGTCGAAATGCTTCGGCAAAAAGGTGTAGTAGAGAAATTTGTTGAATTTTTTGGTTCAGGTTTGAAAAACCTAACCTTGGCAGACCGTGCTACATTGGCCAATATGGCTCCGGAATATGGTGCGACCATGGGTTTTGTTCCTGTAGATGATGAAACTTTAAATTATTTGCGTGGTACAGGGCGACCGGAATCTGTCATTCAGCGCATTGAAAGATATTGTAAAGCTCAAGGCCTTTTTCGGAGAAATGACACACCGGATCCAAAATTTTCGGACACATTGGAACTTGACCTTTCAACGGTTGAACCGTCACTAGCCGGTCCTAAACGTCCACAAGATCGAGTTACTCTTTCGCAAATGCAGCCAAAATGGCAAAAATCTTTGAGGGCATCCACAAAAGACCGCGGTTTTGAATTGAGCGGAAAAAAACTTGAAACTTCAGTTGCAGTTAAGGGTATCTCTTCCGGGGAACTAAAACACGGCTCGGTGGTAATTGCGGCAATCACTTCCTGTACAAATACAAGTAATCCATCAGTAATGCTAGCAGCAGGTCTACTCGCAAAAAAAGCAGTTGAAAAAGGTTTGAAACGTAAGCCGTGGGTAAAAACATCTTTGGGGCCCGGTTCACGTGTTGTCACGAATTATCTGAAGTCTACAGGTTTGAGCGAAGCTCTAGACTCATTGGGCTTCCACACTGTAGGTTATGGATGTACAACCTGTATTGGGAATTCAGGACCTTTGCCTGAAAACATTGTCAGCGCGATCAATGAAGGTGATTTGGTCGTGACATCAGTATTGTCCGGCAATCGCAATTTTGAGGGAAGGATCAGTTCGCACATAAAGGCAAATTACTTAGCTAGTCCACCTCTGGTTGTAGCTTATGCAATTGCAGGAACGGTTGATCAGGATATAAACAATGAAGCACTTGGAAAAGATAAAGATGGCAAGCCAGTTTTTCTAAAAGACATTTGGCCAACTAAAGAGGAAATTGCAGAGGTTGAGGAAAAGATAACCAGCGAAATGTACGAGGAAGAATACAAACACGTTGGTGAAAGTTCTCCCATGTGGAATGCTGTTGAGTCAAGTATTGGTGAGGTATTTGATTGGGACGAGAGTTCGACTTATATCCAAAATCCTCCTTTTTTTCAAAACATGGTTCTGGATCCAAAAACTTTAGAGGACATCACTGGAGCAAGAGTTCTAGTTAAGCTGGGGGATTCCATCACTACGGATCATATCTCACCTGCCGGATCTTTTTCTGAAGAAACTCCAGCAGGGAAATATTTGCTGAAGAATGGTACAGACAAAGTCGATTTTAATTCCTATGGTTCACGACGTGGCAATGACAGAATCATGACCCGTGGAACTTTTGGGAATGTACGTTTGCGAAATGAGTTGGCCCCCGGAACAGAAGGCGGTGTCACAAAACTTATGCCTGATGGGGAAGTCACTACGATTTATGATGCTTCGCTAAAATATAAAGAAACAGGGACACCACTTATCGTTTTAGCAGGTGCAGAATATGGTACAGGTTCTTCCCGGGATTGGGCTGCAAAAGGTACATTGCTACTCGGAGTCAAGGCAGTAGTGGCCACAAGTTTTGAGCGAATTCACCGCTCCAATCTTGTAGGAATGGGTGTTCTTCCGCTGCAGTTCAAAGAATTTGAAACACATAAATCACTTGGCTTAAGCGGTGAGGAAGAGTACGCGGTTTTGGGCTTAGGTGATGATATGAAACCCGGTCAGGATTTAATCCTGCAGGTAGGTGAAAAAAAGATCTCTGTAACTTGCCGTTTAGATACGCAAGTTGAAATTGAATATTACAGAAATGGTGGTATTTTACATACAGTTCTTCTGAATTTCATACGTGACAATCAGTAGAACTGTGTTGAACCCACAACTTTAATATTTGTGACCACATGAAAGATGTTCTTTTACTAAACCAGGATGGCAATCCCTTGACTCTTTGGCCCTTGAGCACTATCACTTGGCAACAGGCAATAAAGGCGCTCTATCTAGATAAAGTGACTGTTTTACGTTCCTATGATGACTGGATATGCCATTCACAGCACCTGGCCTTACCTGTGCCAAGTGTTGTGATGATGGCGCAGTACCATTATCAGAAAGGTGTAGTAAACTTTACCCGCCGTAACATTTTCCTGCGCGACCGTTTTCACTGTCAATATTGTGAACGTCATTTTTCCGCTGATCACCTTACTATAGATCATGTCATTCCAAAAAGCAGAGGTGGCGGAATGCGTTGGAAAAACGTAGTCACAGCCTGCCAAAAATGTAATCTGAGTAAAGGAGCTAATATAGTTAAACCATCTCAACCGCCATTTGAACCAGATTATTGGCAAATGGTAAACATTGCCAAAACTCTACATATCAAAATCCCTGATAAAAGCTGGCAGGAATTTTTGCAGTGGCCGAAACATCTGGTAAAGATCAATCAGCCTAAAGCAGCTTAGCCGTTTTTACGCTCAAACTCCTGCATAAATTGAGCGAGTTCTACTACTCCTTCCAGTGGCATAGCGTTATAGAGTGAGGCTCTGACACCACCTACTTTCGCGTGTCCTTTGAGGGCAAACAAACCTTCTTTTTCGGATTCGGTTAAAAACTTTTGTAGCAGTTCATCGTTATGAAAATGAAACGTAACATTCATGGTTGAGCGGTGTTCTGGATGTGCTACAGCAAGATAAAAATCGGATCGATCCAGAACGTCATACAACAGTGCGGATTTTTTTTCAGCTAGTTTTTCCATTTCCGGAACTCCTCCCTGTTCTTTTATCCAGACCAGCACTAAATTCATCACATAAACTGCAAAAACATTAATCGTGTTTGGTATGGAATGATGTTCGTCAAATAGTGCATAATCCAGCAATTTAGGAGTTTCAGGAAGTGCATTACCCAACAGGTCATCCCTGACAATTACAATTGCGGTTCCTGAGGTACCGAGATTTTTTTGAAAACCAGCATAAACCACCCCAAACTGTGAATAATCCATTTCTCTGGATAAAATATCTGATGTGGCGTCCGCGGCTAAAGGTACGCTGCTTGTGTCTGGAAAAGAATGCCATCGTGTTCCGTAAAGCGTATTGTTTGTAGTCAGATGGGCATAGCTGCTTCCTTGATCTAGTTTGCTTTCGTCATATTCCGGAATTTGCCTATAATCAAACTCTTTAGTATCCATTATTATTTCTGTGTTGCCGTAACGTTGAGCCTCTTGTTCTGCCAAAATACCCCATCTTCCGGTAATAAAGTAGGAGCCTTTATGCTTTTTGCGGTACATTAAATTTAGTGGAACTGCAGAAAATTGCATTTGCGCTCCGCCATGCATGAAAAGAACACGGTAGTTTTTTGGAAGATTAGTCAGTTCGCGGAAAAGTGATTCAGTAGAATCAAGAATATCACGAAAAATTGGAAGTCTGTGGCTTACTTCAACAATTGAGGCTCCCATTCCTTGATAGTCCAGAAATTCTTCCTGAATTTTTTGCATTACGGAAGTAGGTAACATCGCTGGTCCGGCACTAAAATTGTAGACACGATTAATCATTATTTATATTATGTTTGCTTAGTTGTTATATTGTTGAAAAGAAAAATTTTAAAAGACTATTTTTTGTAATTTTTCAGCAAAATTATTAAAAAATCTTTAAGATCTTGGACGTAAAACCAGCTTAACCATAACAGAATGAACCATTTTTCCGCGTATGATGCGCACCTTGATTTCTTCTCCAGATTTACGTGTTTCGATCTGTTGTGCCAAATCTTCCATTGAGGTAACAGGCGTTTCGTTGACATGAGTAATTATATCACCGCCCCATGGGACCTTGTATCGTCCAACTTTGACTGTCCTCGTGGCTCCTAGCAACCCCGCGTTATCTGCTGAAGCACCTTCCACTACTCGGGCGATTAATAGTCCTTCCTCGATGTCAATTCCTATACGACGTAAATAAACGGTTGGGATGGGTTCAATACCTAGCCACGGGCGGCGCACATAACCGTATTTCAACAGATCAGGCAGAATACGTAACGCGGTATTGCTTGGTACCGCAAAACCAATACCTACACTTCCCACCGAACCTATAATCGCAGTGTTGATTCCAATTACATTCCCCTCAGAGTCGAGCAAAGGTCCACCTGAATTGCCGGGATTGATTGCGGCGTCAGTTTGTATGATACCTTCAATTTTACGTCCATTTTTGGCCTCAATAGTACGCCCCAAAGCACTGATTATTCCTGTTGTTAACGTCTGCCGCAGGCCAAAAGGATTTCCCAGTGCCAATACTTTTTGACCAACTACGATATCATTTGAATGGGAAAATTTGAGGACATCATAACTTTCAGCAGGTGCTTCAATACGTACAATGGCCAGATCGTTGTTTGGGTCAGCACCAACAAGCTTTCCGGCCCACTGACTATTGTCGGCTAGAGTAACAACCAGTTTGCTGGCGTTTTCAACAACATGATAATTGGTGATAATTATCCCGGATTTGTTAATCAGAAATCCTGTTCCGGAACCTGATTCAGCAGGAATAGCACGGTAGTAGAAATCGTAGTTAACTGCAATATTACTGATATTAACTACAGCTCTGCTGCTTTTTTCATAAATACTGATATTTTCCTGCTCATCAACGGTATAACGCGTGACTCCATTGACTTGTGTAAAATAGAAGGAAATAAATAAAAACAAAAAAATATGTCTATTGGAAAACATAAATATATTTAGTATCTTAAGGACTTTAATAAACCGACCTTCCACCGTCGACAGGCATGATGGTACCGGTCACAAAGTCTGATATTAACAAATATTCAACAGCCTGTACAATATCTTCTGATACTCCGATTCTTTTGAGGAGACTGCGTTCAATGGACTCTTTGAAGTCCATTTCGTAATGATCCGGAGGAGGAAGCACGGTTCCAGGCGCAATAGCGTTGACTTGTACCTCAGGCGCTAAAGTGCGTGCTAAACCAATGGTTAAAGAACTAAGACCTGCTTTTGATGTGCAATAGGGGAGAAATCCGGACCACGGTCTATCTGCTGAAACATCAACCATATTTATTATTTTTCCTTCTCCACGTTTTTTCATACCTTCCGCAATTGTTTGTGCTAAAAAGAAAGGTGCCTTCAAATTCAGTTTTAAGAGATGATCCCATTCCTCTTCACTTGTTGAGAAAAAAGGGGTAGGGAAAAAATCTGCAGCATTATTGATCAATACTGAAATTGGTCCTGATTTTTTCTCCGCTTTCTGAACAAGTTTTTTTATGTCGGCTACATCTTTTAAATCTGCTTGAAGAATAAGATGTCGTGATTCGTCACCGGGGAGCAGTTTGATGGTTTGTTTTGCGCCTTTTTCAGAGTGGTGATAATGTACAACAACGCGCATACCCAATTGACCCAATTTTTGAGCAATTGTCTGCCCCAGTCTAACTCCGGAGCCTGTGACCAGTGCTACCTTATCTTGTAAAACCATAAACGTATTTTTAATTGTTAGCTAATATGCAACGCAAAGCAGAAATAAATATCGGCCTGACGATGGGCGACCCCAACGGAATAGGACCTGAAGTTTTATTAAGGGCTCTTGAATATATACATCCCTTTCAGGCATGGCAACCTTTGATTTTTGGGGATACGGAAATTCTGAGTGAAATGAACAAAATTATGGGCTTTAATTTTTCATTTGAAGCAATTTCGGAAAAAGGTGGTGTCTTGACCAACAATTCCCGGGATTCATTTTGTATCCCCATAATCGATTTATCCGTTCAAAAAAACCGAAAATGGGAACTTGGTACATGTTCTGTTTGGGGCGGAGACTCATCCTTTCAATTTGTTCATGGCGCAATCGATTTTGCGAACCGTAAAATAATTGACGCAATCGTTACAGCTCCCCTGGCTAAAGAAGCGCTGCAGGCTGCGGGTCACATTTTCCCAGGTCACACTGAAATGCTTTCACATTTCAGTAACGGAAAGCGATCAGTGATGATGCTCACTGTCGATGATTTACGAGCTTCTATGGTAACTCTTCATGTATCATTACGTCAAGCCCTCGAATCACTCACACATGAACTTATACTCGAAGTTATGGAAATTACGACTTCCGGACTCAAAAGAATGGGGATTTCTAAACCGAAACTTGGCATTCCAGGAATCAATCCTCATGCAGGCGAAAACGGGTTATTTGGTGATGAAGAAGATAATATTATTCGACCTGCAATGGAACTTGCCAGGAAAAAAGGAATAATCTGCGAGGGTCCTTTTCCGCCGGATACTATATTTCTGGAACATCGTAAAGGTCGTTTTGACGCCGTAATTGCATTTTATCATGATCAGGCGCTGATTCCTCTAAAATTATACGGGTTCGATCGTGCAGTAAACATAACTTTGGGTTTGCCGCTCATCCGTACATCTCCGGATCACGGAACTGCTTTTGACTTGGCACCGCAAATTAAGGCTAATCCGAGTTCGATGATTGAGGCAATTAAGACTGCCCTAAAGATGGCAAGAATTAAAGTTTAATCTGTTGATTTGGGCTGAGTATAATTATAGCAAAATAATTCAAAAATATTCTTCCGCAAAGTTATAATATTAAAATATTCCTAGAAGGGCGGCTAATGAAATAATTGATTAGCTGATTATAAATCAAACAAAACATGGACCGGATTTAACGATTTACTGTTAAGCTATTAGCTGATCTGTTTGAATTACTTTCTTCTGGAAAGGGTAGAACATCTTCGAATAACAATGTGCGTTGAACTATTTCCTTAAAAATAGGTGCAGCTACCTTTCCACCATAATAAGAAGTCCTAGGCTGTTCTACAACAACAAGTACTGTTACTAACGGTTCTGAAGCTGGAGCAAATCCTACAAATGATGCTATGTAACGTGTTTTGGAGTAACGTCCTAACTGTTGATCGTAAATCTGACTAGTACCAGTCTTTCCTGCGATGAGATAACCGTTAATCGCCGCATTCTCTGCTGTTCCTCCTTTCTGTGTTACAGAAATAAGATATTCTTTAACTAATCTTGCGACTGATGCTTCAATGACAGTACTCCTGGCGCCTTTTCCAAAATTCTGAATTATATTTCCATTATTATCCCTGATTTCATTTAATATTTTTCCATTTTTGTCACGTAAATGGTCAATAATATAAGGAGGAACCCAGTCCCCCCCATTCGCAAAAACATTAGCTGCACTTACCATCTGCAAAGGTGAAACTAGAATTGCTTGACCAAAAGAAATATTCGCATGATCAATCATCTGCCAATATTTTGGAGAAATGACTCTTCCGGAAGCTTCTGCGGCAACACCAGAATTAGGACGTTGTCCAAAACCGAAGCGTTTAATATATTCATGAAATTTAGCAGGTGTCATGCTCATACCAATTTTTGCAGCGCAGATGTTGGAGGATTTCTTTAAAATTTGCTTAAGCGTCATTATTCCATGTGAACTAGTATCTCGGACTAAATTATTGCCAATCTTATATTTACCGTTTTCACAGAAAAATTTTTGTTCAGGAGAAATTTCCCCTTCATTCAGTGCTGCTGCAATAGTGATCATTTTAAAAGTAGAACCAGGTTCGTAACCTGCAGTTGCAGCACGGTTGAGTTGGAGAGCCCTACTGAATTTTTGATAACGGTTTGGATCAAATCCAGGGTAATTGGCCATTGCCAGAATTGCACCGGTTTTAGAGTGCAGAACGATCGCGCTTCCCCTGTCTGCTTGTGTCTTTATTACTCCATCGCGAAGAGCTTTTTCAGCAAAGTGCTGTATTGTACTATCTATAGACAAGTTGAGCGAAAATTGATCTGGCGTTTTTTTGGGTATATTGGAGAGAGGAACAGTTCGATACATCCCTTCTTTTTCTACGATATAAGCTGATGTTTTCCCTGCCAAAAGAGATTCATATTTATTCTCAATACCTTCCAACCCCTGAGAGTCAATTCCTGTGTAACCTAAAAGTTGTCCTGCAAAATTACCGTTAGGATAAAAACGACGAAACTCTTCAATGAACCCAATTCCGTTTAAATTCATCTTTTGCAGCTGTTTTGTCTGTTCCGGTGGTAATTTACGTTTGATCCAAACAAAATTATTTTTAGATTTTAACTCAATCAGCAATTTGTGATATGGAATTTTAACGATAGGTGAAAGTAATCTTGCTACTTTTGTTGGTGAATCAACTTGGCTTGGTTTCGCAAAAAGTGATTTAAGCTGAACTGAAATGGCCAGTATTCTATCTTTCTTATCTAATATTATTCCTCGACGCGTATCTAGTTTTACTGTACGTTCATGTTGGGACTTTGCCTTTTCATTGTAATAATCTGCTTTTAAAATCTGCAAATAAAAGATTCTCCCCAAAACTGCCAGAAAACATAACACAAATGCAGCAAGTACTGTAAGAAGTCTTGTTTTAAAACTGTAAAGTTGAAAACGTGGGGATTGATTCATTTTACTTGCTCGTCACTACTGACATCTACCCAGGAAAGTCTATATTGTGCAGGGTTTGGTGATGTTATCCGCATCGTATTACCCACTAGAACTTCCAGCCGCTGGGGCCGAGTAAGATAACTTATTTCTACTTCTAGTAACTCTAGTTTGGTAACTAAAATTGAGCGCCTAGTTTCCAGTGCTTCAACCCTGTGTGCTACCTGACGGTAATTCATCCATTGTGAAAGATAAAAAATACAACCGATAGTTACAAGACCCCAAACTAGTAAAGTAATGTGAAAAGACTGCATAGACTTCCAAATAAAGCGGGGAACTAGCTTCCAGCGATATTGGTTTTTCAATGAGCGTGGTTTTCGTCTGGCAGAATGTATTATTGACCTAAGTGACATTGAAATGGATAGCTAAAAAAATGAAAATCTGTTTTTTATGTAGACTTTGTAAAATCTTTTTGTGTCAATAAAATGAGCACTCTATAATACTTTTGCACAAAGCGTCCCAAATTATAGTTTAGTTTTAATACACAAGGAGCACATCAAATATTTGAATACATTTTCCATTATTGATTCATGCAGAGTTTGGCTTTACTATCCACTAAAATTAGGGTATTTTTACTATAAAGTCTTAAAGTTTATATATAGGACTTTTGAAACATCACCTTATTTTTCAAATTTTTAAATATTATGAGTAGTACAGAATTAACCCTTGATCTGCGTGACATTATTTTTGCCATCAAGGAATGGTTGCCTATTAATCAACTGAGTGAGTCAGAAAAGTTTTCTGAATTTGACTTAGATACTCTTGAAATGATGGTTCAGGAGGGTATCCGTTTTGCGATTGAAGTTGTTTCTCCAACACGAACCGAAAGTGACCGTGAAGGTTGCAGTATTGAAGACGGACGTGTAAAGGTTTCAAAATGTTTGCATGAACCTTATCAACAGGCTTATGAAAAGGGATGGGCGACCATGAGGGTATCTCAAGAATATGGAGGAATGGGTTCACCGGCAACAGTACAATTAATAATCAATGAAGCCTTGAGTGCTGCAAATCTTGGATTGACCATGTTTTTCGGTTTGACCTCCGGAGCAGCCGAATTGATTGATACTTTTGGTTCCGATGAGCTTAAACAAAAGTATGTGGGTAAAATGTTCAAAGGTGAGTATACAGGTACGATGTGTCTGAGTGAACCTCAGGCGGGTTCGGATGTTGGAGCTGCGACAACCAGTGCAGAAGAGATTGGGGGTGGAGTTTATAAAATCAAAGGGTCTAAGTGCTGGATTTCTTCCGGCGACAATGATTTAGGTGAAAATGTAGTTCATACTGTCCTTGCTCGTGTAAAAGGTGCTCCAGACGGTACGAAAGGGTTAAGCTTGTTTGCCATTCCCTATACACGCGTAAATGATGATGGAACACTTGGAGACTGGAACGATGTAACTGTTACCTCAATTGAAGATAAAATGGGGATCCATGCAAGTCCAACCGCGGTTTTGAATTTTGGAGAAAATGGGGATTGCTTGGGTTGGATCATAGGAGAAGAAGGTCAAGGGATTTCTTCTATGTTCCTTATGATGAATGGTGCAAGAATGTATACAGCTTTGATCGGTCTGGCTCTGGGTGGAGCAGCTTATGAAAATGCAAAAACATATTCAAAGGAACGTATACAGGGTTCACTTATTTCAACAATCCGTGATCCACAAGCACCGAAAGTTTCTATAGAAAATCATCCGGCGGTAAGGCTTAATCTGATTAATATGAAAGCCAAAGTCGAGGCCATGCGAGCGTTGCTTTATTTTACTTCTTTTCAATTTGATCTTGAACAAATTGCAAAAACAGATGAGGAAAAACAAAGGGCCCAAAATATGGTGGATTTGCTGACGCCAATGTGCAAAGGCTGGTGCACAGAAGTTGGCCTTGATGTGGTCAGTACGGGGATCCAGATATTAGGCGGAGTTGGTTACACTAAAGATTTTCCTATGGAGCAACTCTATCGTGATGCTAGAATTGCTCCGATTTACGAAGGTACTACTGATATTCAGGCTTTGGATTTAGTAGGTCGTAAAATGCTCCAGCAGGGTGGTAAATTATTTCAGGAAATGATGGAACGCTTCAGTCAATTGATTGAAAAGCACAGTAAACATCCGGAATTGGATGGAGTTTTTAAAACTTTTGAGGGGTACTGTGAAAAACTTTATGAAACAACTATGAATTCGCAGGAAGTCATTAAAACACATGGTATGGAAGGTGTAGCACTTTATGCTACTCCTTTTTTGATGTTTTTTTCGTCAGTAACTGCCGGTTCTTTATTATTGGAACAGGCAGTTACAGCAGTAAAAAAGATAGATCAAATTAAAATAGATAAAGGAATTGGTGATCGTGAATATTTAGATTTTATGGAGGAGAATGAAGATGCACTTTTTTATGCAAACAAAATAAAAACAACACGCTATTTTGTAGATGGTATAATTCCGCAATTCGATGCTTTGCTTGCGGGAGTAAAAAAGCAAAACTATGAAGCGCTGGGAATTACTTTTTAAAATTATTACTGCAAACAGAATTTATGGAATACAAAGGTAAGGCAATACAATGCCGAAATCTGGATAAAAATATAGTTGAATTGATTTTTGACTCAAAGGGTGA
>Ga0208277_1000126_pt1 | contig 42991 bp, 28 predicted proteins | sample ETNtaG_5_FD_185782 | JGI IMG/M metagenome (GOLD analysis project Ga0208277, IMG submission 185782) | Marine microbial and viral communities from oxygen minimum zone, Eastern Pacific Ocean - ETNP201406SV205 (SPAdes) (version 2) | ecosystem: Environmental > Aquatic > Marine > Oceanic ...
ATATGGGTTCCTAAGAGTAGCCGTTAGTTTGTTCCCTCAAGAGACAATTACAATGATTCCTTTGTTGATTTTCTTAGGGATGGCTAGTTTATTCTATGGGGCATGGGTATGTCTTGGTCAAACAAATCTCAAAAGAATGGTTGCATATTCATCGGTTTCTCACATGGGCTTGATTTTCCTTGGAATTGCTACAATGCAACCACTTGGAATTGCAGGTGCCTTGTTCATGATGTTTGCACATGGAATCATTTCTCCTCTATTGTTTGCTGTTTGTGGATCATTTAAGCATCATTATCATACTTTGGAAATTGGATCAATGCGGGGATTAGCCCATCATAGTCCATTCATGGCAGGACATATGATGTTGGGATGGATGGCCAGTTTGGGTCTTCCATTAATGGCTGGCTTCGTGGCAGAAGTTGCAATTATGATTGCATTCTGGATGACCTTTGGTTGGTGGGTTCTAATTCCTGCATTAACACTGATTCTTACAGCTGCTTACTATCTTTGGTCTATGCAAAGGACAATTTTTGAAAGTGGAGACCCACATCATGGTATTCTCCCTGACACAATGCATGATGAGAAGCCACGTGACATTACTTGGCATGAGAATGCCGGAATGTTCCTACTCGGTGGTTTGACGATTCTTTTCGGAATCCTTCCTGCTTTGTTCTTTGAAATGATGTCAAATTGGAGTACTGGTTTAGTCAGTGAAATCATGATAGATGCTCTTACAACTTTGGGGGTAACTCCATGAATATCGAATCTCCATTACTTGCTCATCCATTATTGGTAGAATCACTACGTCCTGAGATGACAATAATTGTCGGAATCCTTCTTCTTATTATTGTTCCAAATCTAGGAAATGCAACAGTTCGAATTCCGATGACTCAATTCAGAATTCCAGTATTTCTTGGAGGTGAACGTTTCCGTGCTACCAGTGATCCACTTATCCCTGGTGTAATTTCTATGTTTACATTAATTCTAGCTATGGCTAGTAGTTTGATGACTTTTGTAGAGGGTGCAGCACTTTCTACAGTATGTATTTCTGCAAATGGAGCAATTCAACAGGGCTGCACGGGTTCCGATTATATCCTTAGATCCGACGCATTTAGCCGAATTTTCACATCGATATTCAGTTTTGCATTGTTGATTGGAACAGCAGCAATGATCAATAGAATGCCTGCTAGGGTTGATGCAAAAGCACCACATCCAGATTCTAGTGATTCTCTCAAAGCTCGAGCGATTCACATTCTTCTCAATAATCGTCGTCAAGGAGATTTCCATCTACTGATTCTTTTCGTTGCTCTTGGGATGAATATTGTTGCTTTATCAACCAACTTATTCTTGTTATTTGTCGGATTAGAATTGGCCTCTTTGGCAATCTATGTTCTTGTTGCATTCATGAAAGAAGAGACAACGAGTGGAGAAGCAGCGACTAAATATTTCCTCACAGGTTCTGTTTCAAGTGCTGTAACTCTCTATGGAATGTCACTACTTTACATTTGGAGTGGCTCTGCTTCTGATTATGCCTCTGCAACTCTCAATCTAACAGGTCCTCAGGGATTAGCAGCTACATGGGCAGCTATGGAAACTCTAGAACCATTGGCTGCGATTGGTTTCGGAATGTTACTCGTTGGATTTGGATTCAAGGTTAGTGCCGTCCCCTTCCATTTCGCAGCTCCTGATGCTTATTCTGGTACATCATCACCAATGGCATCTATTCTTGCTACTGCGTCAAAGGCGATGGGTTTCGCCGCACTTCTTCGAGTCTTGGTCGTTATGGCAGGCCCTGAATTAGGATCCCAAGCATTTTGGCTTCCAGTTCTCGGTCTTCTATCAGTTGTCACAATGACTTGGGGTAATCTTGCCGCTCTCTCAACTGAGAACCCAAAGAGAATGTTAGCTTACTCAAGTGTTGCACATGCTGGATATCTTCTGGCTGCGCTGGCCGCACTTGGCTCAGGTCTAGCAAGCGAATCGACCAATGAAGTTCTGATTACTGCAATAGTATTCCATCTTCTTGTTCTAGCCTTCTTCAAGTCAGGTGCTTTCCTGATTCTTACTATGACTGAGATTAGGGGAGATTCTTCCTCTATGGAGTCATTGTATGGGCTTGGTCGTAGAGATCCAATTATCGCAGTATCCATGTTTGTGTTTATGCTGGCTCTAGCGGGCGTCCCTCCTCTTTCTGGCTTCCTTTCCAAGTTCCTTGTCATTGATGGAATTATTTCGGCAAGTACTGGCAGTGGATCTATTTCTGCTGCAGGAGCAATGGATTGGCTAAGTAGTGTTCATTGGGTTTTCTGGTTGGCAGTATCTATGGCATTAAACAGCGCTCTCTCTCTATTCTATTATCTGAGAGTAGGGCAGGTAATGTTCTTTGAGAAATCAAAGAGTATCCTTCCTCTACCCGATGCACCAATGATTAGAATCACCGTAATCCTTTGTCTAATTCTAACTGTAATCTCTGGACTTGGTCCCTTTAGTCAAACATTAGTTGATATGGCTACTATGGCGGCTCAACACTTGCTAAAGGTTTGAACCGTTCCTTGACCGTTGTTGTTTTTAGTAGGTGGTCCGCAGGCTAACTTCAATGGCACGCGGTAGAGAGGAGAAGGTGGACGAGGAACTCCTTGCCCAAATGGAGTCTGGAGACGGTTCAACCCGAATCAGAGTTCCTCTCCCTAATCGTAAGGTCAACGAGATGTTTGCTATTGCAGATCAGATGTTGGGTGGACGTAGAGTTCGTGCAATTTGTGAAGATGGAGAAGTTAGAATTTCACGAATTCCTGGTAAGATGCGTAGAAGACAGTGGGTTCGTGAAGAAGACTTGATTGTTGTTCAACCATGGGAATATCAGGACGACAGAGCCAATGTAATTACAAGATATAGTAAGACACAAGCGATGTACCTTTCACGAAAGGGACAGTTACCATCCATCGTCGATGTATTTGGTTCAGGTGAAGAATCAGTAGAAATTGGAGATGAAAGTGGAATCTTTGAAACATCTTCTCAACCAGAAGAAGATATAGAATTAGATGAAGAAGAAGAGGATGTAGATGATATGTTTTCTTCGAATGATTCTGATGAAGAAGAAGTCATCGATTCAGAACCAGTTGCAGAGCCTACTCCAGCTCGTCAAGATGATTTTGATGATGACGATGATGGCGATATTGACTCATTCTTCGGATAGGTGGTCGTGTGACCTCTGATGATGATTTTGATGAGGATATTGAAGAGCAAATAGATGTTAAATCGATGCACGGTGAAGGTGGTGAATCCACCGAATGGATGGATCAACCAAAAATGAAAAAGATGTTTCAAGAAATAGAACATCGATTACAAGGGGTCCTTGGAACTGGACAATATGATTGGGTAGACAGACGAGTTTTCGATCAAGTTTTTGATAAATCTACACTTTTGTCGATTTACAAATTGATGCGTCAAGGAGTTATTGATACGGTTGAATTTCCAATTGCAAGTGGAAAAGAGGCTCACGTTTTCTATGCAACAAGTATCGACGGACCACGTGCTGTAAAGATTTTTCATACAAGTAATGCCGTTTTCAAAGGATTAACAAAATATATTGAAGGCGATCCTAGATTTGGAGGATTGAAACGACGACATAGAGAATTAGTTACCATCTGGGTTCGAAAAGAACATCGAAATCTAAAGCGGTTAGAGAACTCAGGCCTTAGAGTTCCATCAGCCTTTGAAGTCAATCGAAATGTACTGGTGATGGAATATCTTGGTTCAAATGATGGGCCAAGCCCTCGTCTTCGAGATATTAAAATCGAGAATCCGAAATATATTTTTGAGCAATTAGTGAATTTTATTCAAGTATCTTGGAAAGATGCTGATTTGGTACATGCTGACCTTTCCGAATACAATGTTCTTTGGCATAATGATGAACCATGGATTATTGATGTTGGACAAGCGGTAAAATCTGCACATCCTAATTCAGAGGAATTTCTAATTAGAGATGTAAGAAATATTTGTAATTGGGCCTCTAAAAAAGGTGTTGAAGCACCCTTTGAGGAAACATTGCTAAGAGTTTTAGAGGGTTAATGTCCATTCAAATTAAGTGAGATAGTACGGAGGGTGAACTATGGAATTACTTGCAAGAATTTCTAAAGATCGTATCGGGGTTCTTATTGGCAAGTCTGGAGAAACGAAGTTAGAAATTGAAAATGTAGCTCATTGTACGTTGCATATCGATTCAGAAACTGGGGAGGTTCATGCCAAGTGGTCTGATGAATCAGATCCGATTGTACGAATTAAATTACCAGATGTTATTCGAGCAATTGGTAGGGGTATGGCTCCATCTCGTGCCATAAATTTACTCGAAGATGACGTACACCTCAAGATGTATGATATTCGAGAATGGGTCGGACGTCAACCCAATCAAATCAAAAGGATGAGGGGTAGAATCATTGGACGTAATGGAAGAATACGTGAATTAATTGAAGAATTAAGTGGTGTTGAGTTGGTTGTTTACCGTTCAACTGTTGTTGTTGTTGGTGATTTGGATTCTCTTGCAATAGGTTCTGCAGCTTTAGAGAGAGTTCTTGCAGGAGCAGAACATGGAACAGTTCTCAAATTCCTCGAAACAGAACGTCGTCGTCAAAGAATGGAACGTCAAACATTGGCCATGCATGAGACAAAAACCCCCTCTGAATCTTCAGGTTTCGATGCTTTAGTTCCGGGTCTTGCTGCAGCTAGGGAGAGAAGGAATGAACGTAGATTCAAGGCATCTCAAGTTGATCCAGAAGACGATGATGCGGTTAGAGAAATGATGGAATTAGCAGAAGATGAATCAATCGAATGGGGAGAAGAATAAATTATTCTTCGGCAGAATCTCTCATTGTCCAGACCATCCATCCTGAAACTACAAGCAGTAGGAATAGGGCTGGCATGAAACTAGTAACAGCACCAATTGAACTAGGTCTTGCTCCACTTACAACAAGATATTCCTCATTGTTTCCTTCGTCCTTTTCAGGGATTATTTCATCAGGATCTATTGATAATTTCAGGTCGTATTCACCAGATGCAAGAATCCTAACTTCAAATGGTTCCAATACTTCTCTACCATCATATAGGCTACCTGCAGCCAATGTCCGAGTTTCTAATACAGTCCAATTCGTATCTGTGGTTCGATCACTTGGTGCCATTTCTAATCTTACGATAACAGATCCTGTATACGCTTGATTGGCGATTACAGTTCCAGTGACATTGATCTTATCCCCAGTATTTGCTGCAACAATGAGCCTATCGACTCCTACATTTTCTAAATGAAAATCAATACCTGGGACGATTCTTACGTATGTTGGTGGACTTAAAATTTGATTTCCTGCATTATCTGTCATGATTGCTGAAACGCCCAGCCAATCACCTTGTTTGGTAGACCAATCAATCCCTGAAGGTAAATTTGCATTCATCCCAGAGCCTAACGAAAGCCATTGGTTCGTAATATCTGGAATAGGTCCCATTCCATCATTATCAAATCCATATCGTAGTGTAGTGTTTCCTTCATCGATTCCAGAAAGAGTATCTGTTGCAATTAGTTGTATACTGACTTGACTTTGTGTCATAGTTGTAATTTCAGGGATACTCCAACCACCTGCTACTGGGTCTGTATGATCTGCCCAGAATGAATGGTTGGTACTAATTCCAGAATTACCTAGTCGGTCGACTGCTCTGAAAGATAGAACTCTTTGACCTTCAGGTAGAGGTAAAGTGGAAGTTGATCCACTTCCGAAATTATTCCAATTTCCATCATCTACTCGCCATTCGTAGTGATCAATTCCAACGCCGCCATTATCTGTCGCTCCGGCGGACAAAGCTCCTATTGTAACTATTGAATCATCAGTCCATGTGCTCTCAGATACTGAGAAAACAGGTGTTCCAGTGGTAGGGCCGCTTCGATCAATTCCAAGATATAACGAACGGGTAGCTATATTTCCTGCTTCATCATATACAGATAATGAAAGCGTATAGAGTCCTTCAGAGAAATCTCCAGGGGCCCATGACCAGCGATGTAGTAAAGCACCAGGTCCATCAGAAGGAGGATTGCCACTTCCAGGCACCCCTGTAATCACTGCCTTCTCCAGATTAACATCTGTCGCGTTCCAGCGGAAAACCATTGATCCACTCTCTGAGATATCAAACCACGCCCTGTTTGCAATTGATGATCCATCTCCTACCTCTGCATCATCTACAGTGAATGTCAAAGATGATGGTGCTGTATTATCTACAATAAATGAAGAAGTCGAAACTTGAATATTTGCACTTCCATCTGAAGGGACTCCTGTAATTCGTAATCTATGTGCTCCATCGTCTACAGTGGTTGTATCCCATGAGGTAGACCAAGGAGCCCCACTCATATTGGAAATTTCAGACCATGAAGTTCCTTCTTCAACTTCCATAAGAACATAGTCCAATCCACTTACATTCACTACAGCTACTGAATATGTACCTCCAATTATTTCTCCTGAAGAAGGAGGACTTACGAAATTTAAATTTGAATTTCTTGCCTCTGTACCTAATACAATTCCAGAGCAAATGCTGGTTAGAATCAGCACGGTCAGGAGGCGGGAAATAGTCCGAGTAGCCATGGAACGGTGCGTATGTAGGACCGCTCGTCCTTCAATGCTTTCACCCAGTAGATAGCGGGAGCGTTGAAGTGCCCCAAGACCCCTTCAACCAACATGAGGACGGGACTGTTCGTATGCTTGCTCCTTCTGCTACCACTTTTTGGTGTTGTTTCTGCAACAACTGCAGGCGGAATTACTGTTGATGAATCAGACATCAATATTGTTGGTACTTTAGAGAATGGTTCCCAAGTGATTATTGAAATTACTCTGCATAATAGTGATACATCAGATACTACTGCTTCGTATCAATTAAGTCAAGACGGTAACATAGTTCAAGACAGTACATTCGTTACTGTTCCCGCATCATCTTCGACAACTGTACAAGTTTCAGTATTGTTAGATCATGCTGGAGATGTTACCTTTCGTGTTGATTTTTCAGCGAATGGAATCTCAAATAACCAATCTGCTGTATTTTCAATTGTTGATCGTCCAAACTTGATCATTTCTGAATTAATTATTGAACCTTCATCCGATTTATTTTCAGGCCAAATTTTTAGTGCAAATGCTAAGATTTCGAATGTTGGTGGTATTTCTGCTGCTGCAACAACCGTGACGTTTGAATTAGGTGAAGCAGCCCCTCTAGACTATTCCGTAGGATCGTTACCTTCTGGAGTGAGTGTATGGATTAATCGAACATTTACAGTTCCTCCATCCGATGCTTTACTGACCGTTTCTGCAAATAGTAACTCCAATGATGGAGTTGTTGAATCTAATTCTAGCGATAATGAACGTTCTACTTTGATTCAAATTACAACTCCTCCGAATTATTTCCACGATGGTGAGATTTCTGTAACTTCTTCTGCATCTGCTCTGAGGGGCCCTTGGGACATTAGTGGTACAATTCTTCGAATGCCAGGAACTGGAACAATCACCGTTCCCATGCAGGTTCAGAGAATTTCTGATTCAAGTCCAATCCATGCGTTTTCTGTTAATTTCAATGATGGTCAGAGCACAGTTCTTTGGAATGAGACATTGTTAGAATCTATGTTTGTCGAAAATGTTGGAGAGATTCAATTACAAATTGTGATTGATCCTAGTTTTTCACTTCCTGAATCTAGTGTGTTCGATAATTCCATCCAATTTTCAATAATTATGCACCCTTCTCCAAATGTAGTTGTATCTTCAATCGCGGTTGCATCACCTCTTCAGGTACAAACAGGGGAATCAGTCAATTTTACTGTAAGTATTCAGAATACAGGCTCCATTCCTGTAAGTGGAACTGTAGAAGCAACATTTGATGGAGAAAATCTAGTAGGTCAATTTAGAATAATTCCTCCTCCATCTTCTACTGAATCAGGCGGAGTTTCATTGGTATTTTCTGCTATTGCTAGAGGTGAAATTAGTGGCCTCCAATCTTTCACTGCTACTTGGGTTCCTGACAATCCTTCACATGATTCTAATTCAAATGACAATACTGCTTCAGGCTCTGTTCAACTAGTAAGCGATTTACGATTACGATTCCTAAGCGATGAGCGTTGGGATGCAGGGGTCCCATTAAAAATTGGAGTTGAGACAACTTATTCCATTTCGGTAACATCTGATGAAGGCGCTGGTATCGAGACGTTTGTTTGTTATGCTCCTCTTGGTACAGAAGTTGATCGAACAGTTGTAAATCTAGCATCTTCAGGATCTGAAGCCATTGTTGAATGTACATTAACTCCTGATAAGGCTGGAGATATTCAACTAGCAATTATTGCTCTTAATGGAACTGTTCCATCCAAAACTTCGTTGTGGACAGTTGTTGCAGAAACTGGTCAATCCGTTAATCCAGACGAAGCAAACAGAGATTTAGGTGTTGCATTGATGATTTTATTGGGAATCGCTGGGATTCTTGTTTTGATTGCTGCGATTTTCCTTACAAGGAGAGTTATGGAAGAAACTGAACGTGAGACCTTTGAATTGTGCCCAGCATGCGGTGGAGAGATCGAAGGAGATGAGGACGAATGCCCTTACTGTGATTTTGCCCTTCGTAGTGGTTTCCGCCGTTTCCATGATTGTGAAAATTGTGGGAGTCCAGTTCCATCTGCTATGGATAATTGTCCATATTGTGGAGTTTCACAAGATGTAACCTCTCATTATGAACAAAGAGAGAGAAAAGCTCTGCCTCCTATTATTGAAGAAGAAATTGAAGAAGAAGAAGATGATGAAGATGAAGAAATTGTCATTGGAACTGAGGACTTCGATGACCAAATGCAAAACTTTGGAGTTTCAGAAGATTTGATTGAAGATGATTGGGAAACAGGCCTTGAAAAGGCTGAAAGTCAAATCCGATCAATTGAGGAAGAATATGAACAAGAAATGGCCATTGTGGATGAAGAAGCAGATGAAGTTGTTACCACAACTCTTCATGACCAGTTGGAAGCGGGACGAGATATTGATTCATTCTTAGAGAAGAAGGGCAAGCGTCGTGCATTAAAAGATGAAGATGTTGAACTGAGTGCAAGTGATGCGAATATTCGCAAAGATATCTTTGAGTTAACAGGAGAAGAAGGGGTTCTTCCAGGCGAGAAAGTTGTCTTTGATGAATTAAGTGACCCTTCAGCTCAAGTAGGAAGTGAATTGGTTTTGGATAAGACCAGTGATTTCAGTTCTCTTTCATCAGAAGCTGGCCATACAGAAGGCCTATCTGAAAAGGAAGAAGAAGAAAATCCAAAGCCTAAGAGGAGACGTAGTATTCGAAGAAAGAACAAGGAGGAAGGTTCTGAAGAATCGCAGGATTGAACATCTTGACTATCTTCCAACAACTGCCTGAGTGATGACAGAGGGGGTCTGAGCATAGCATTGACGAACCCTATGAGTGCAGACAGGCGTACAGGAGATGGATGAATGGGCGATCATTTTTTCTTGAATCGAAGAGTTGCTCTTTCTCTTTTGATTACTCTAACTTTGATGAGCCCTGGGTGCCTCTCTCTTCTTTCGATGAGAGAACTAATGGAAGACATGAAAGAGGACCCAAAAAGTAGGAATCAAGATACTAGAGTTGGATGGGATTATACTTTTGACACTGAAGATTTTGAATCAACTGAATATTCGAATCAATCGGAATTTATGATAGATCCTACAGTTAGTGAAATTGAAATATATTTTGATGCATCTATTGGAGACGCAGTTTCTGATTTAGTTAACGAAACATTTCCCGGTTTAGTCGAAGAAGTTGGGGCGAGGTATGTCGAGATTTCTGTTTGGGAACCTGGAGAATATCCTAGTGGGACTCCCTTTGTTACAGAAAGAGCAACAGAGAATTATGAATTCATTGAGACATACATCAATGAAGATTCATCTCCCTTTGAAGATGGAGAGTGGTTACTCACTGTAGAATCAAGAGGTATAGGTGTTGAGACACCAATTGACATCTTTTCTGTTTATGATTCCTTTTCAGTATATGTTACAGTGTCTCGTCCGTGTGTATTTTTCGCTGAGATTCACGAAGTAGGTGAATGTACCGATCTTATTGAGTTGGAATAAATTCTAACCTATCTGGACAATCTTGTCTTCGACTACATGATTCACATTTTCCTGGGCGATTGTGATCTCTTTTTGCCCCTCCTTCTACACTAATTTGTTGGATTTCTTTGATAACAGAAAATAAATTTTCTTTTTCTTTTTGATTCCATTCTATTGAGAAAACAGATTCAGTACCATATCGTAGGAAACCAAACGGAGGAGGTGATTTGGTCATTGATTCAATCAAATGTAAATATGCCAGAATTTGAAATCGATGACTTTTATGTGGTTTTTTAGGAATTTTTCCAGTTTTCAATTCTACAGGGATTAAGTCCTCTCCAATTCTAGTAATTTGATCGGGCCTACCTCTTAATCCAGTTTTTTTGTCTTCTAAGAGAATTGAATCACCACCATCGCTGTATTTGATTTCTCCTAAATCTTCTAGACCTCCTTCAATGTCTTTCTCTTTTACTCGTTTATTTGCAGTTAGTGCTGCTTGCAATCTAGTTGTAGCCAATAACGTCCAAATCAATGCTAAAACCAGTAGGGCAAAGGTCGCTAAACTTCTGTTTTGAGCAAACGTCAATGCAACTCCATGCAAACTTAATGCAATTGCTGAGAACAGGATTAATGCCTCAGGACGTCCAAAGGTCAACCATCCTTTTTCTCCCAATTCTAAGGGGGTATTCAGAGGTTGCAAATCGTTTTCAATATCTGGATCTTCTTCTGAAGATGAAAGAATTTCATTCCATCCTAACCACCTCCTCCAAGGAAGAATAAGTAGTACAATAGCTAGGATTAGCCACACTAAAGCCAATAGAACCAAGAATTTTCCAATCATACTAGCCAGTTCGGAATCAATTAAACCATCTTGAACGAAATAAAATGCAGCAGTATCTGCAGCAAGAGTAAGGACAACAGCAAACCACCATGACCAAATGACAATATTTCTAGTAAAGGCATTTTGTGCTTCGATTTTTTCAACAATCATTTGATGCATTCTCTGATGCCTTTCAATTCCCAATTCAACTTCTTTTCCTTTGGCGCTTATTCCCTCAATTTCCATTCTCCAACTCATTGGACAGTAAACATACCGTTCAATTTCTGAAGCTGAAACCTTGAGAGTTTTCCCTTCTGAGTCTTCCCAGAATCCGTCCGACCTTTCAGTCCCCTGTTTTAGAGGACTTCGTAGGCGAGTCGTAGGCTCCATCGATAGATGGTATAGAGGGCCATACAAAGGGCTTGGGGCGGAATAATTCGTAGATTTTGAACACCTTTCACTAGCGAAGTGGTTATGAATGGGGGGCAGGTGGCCACGACGCTGATAATCATGAGTGACGTTGAGTACCTACTCCCATTGGATATATATCAGCAACATTTCGTCCATATTGGTACACAACAAAGTAGCGCTCATATGGTGCCTTTTCTTGAAGATCAGAAACAGGAAGGAACGGGCCTCTATCTAATCAATTTAGATGAAACAAACAAGAGATTTTCCACCGTGTCTAATTTCCTTAACAAATTCAAGCCAGAGAATATTTTGGTGGTGAGTGCAAGACAGTATGGGCAGCGCCCGGCTCGACGTTTCGCTCAAGCTATTGGGGCTAGACATATTGTTGGCCGATTTATTCCAGGTACACTTACTAATCCTAGACTTCGCAGTTACATTGAACCAGAAGTAATCATTGTGACTGACCCACAGGCAGATCAACAAGCATTATCCGAGGCAGTCAATTCTGGCCTTCCAGTGGTGGGAATTTGTGATGCAAACAATACTTTACGTTTCGTTGACCTTGTTCTTCCAGCCAATAACAAAGGTCGTAGAAGTTTAGCCCTTGTCTATTGGTTACTTGCTAGAGAAGTTGTCAAAGCTCAAGGTAGAGTTACTGATGACCAATGGGCCGCTGCTGAGAATGTTGAAGACTGGGAGTCCTCATTCTGATTACTTGATTCGCGTCAGAGTCAAGACCCCTGCACACTATGAGGTGTATAATGGACCCCGTTCCACTTTACCTCGCTCCGATGGCGGGAGTAACGGATCTTCCTTTTCGTCTATTAGCAAAAGAGTGTGGCGCAGACATTACAGTCACAGAATTTACTGCTGCTGCCGGATTAAATCGTGATGATGCCCGAAGTTGGCGAAGATTAGAATCAGATCCTCGAGAATCTCCATTTATTCCTCAGATTTTTGGAGGTGTTGAAGAAGAGATGGTAGGAACTACTCGTGCACTATCTTCAGTTGCAGACATCATCGATCTAAATTTTGGTTGTCCTGCTCCGAAAGTATGTAGGAATTCAGCTGGAGCTGCTCTTCTTGGAGACCCTGATAGATTGGTTAGTATGGTTCGGGCATGTATTGCGGCTAGTGATGTACCAGTTTCTGTAAAAGTTCGACTTGGAACTGGTTCAGGGCCAAATACTGCTCATTCTATTGCCCTTCGTTTACAGGAAGAAGGTGTATTTAGAATTGCAGTTCATGGACGAACTTTACGTCAAAGATATGCAGGTGAAGCAGATTGGGAGGAAATAGGACAAATGGTTAGTGATTTATCGATTCCAGTTGTAGCAAATGGAGACGTAAAAGACGCAAAAAGCGCCGCTCGTTGTTTAGATGTTACCAAAGCGGCTGGTATAATGATTGGAAGAGCTGCCATTGGAAACCCAGATGTTTTTCTGAGGATAAAGGAAGGATTGGGTTGGGAAACCAAACCTGCTCCTTGGCATGATTTAGTTTCTGATGTTTCTCTAGAAGCTAAAGATGCCGCAATTAAGTTGTGGTGTTGGAAAAGATATTGTGAATTAGCAGATGAAACATATGGGGGACGTCGAAATGCTCACCTAAAACGTCATGCTATTTCTTTCACTAAAGGATTGGAAGGAGCAAGTGATATGAGAGTCCAATTACATCGAACGCAAGGTCCAACTGAACTTATTCAATCAGTAACCGGATTTTTGGAAAAATCAATTCAATCAAAAAATAAGATAATTATGTGATTTGATCATATTTTTTTGAAATCATTTGAAGACGTTCGAGTATTCGTTCCACTCTTGATAGTAATCGAGAAAATACTGCACTAGCATCTTTTCCGGTTAATCTATATCCGTAAGGGACTCTTCCACCTAATGTGTTGACAAGAAGACATTTTACTTCAGTATCAATGCCGTCTAGATGTTTAGAAATTCTTTCTGTAGTCAACTTTTCTTGATTAAGATCTGAGATTATTTGATCTGCTACATGTTGTTCTATTCGTCCTAATCCACCTCTTCCACGGATCCATTGTTCTCCTCTTTGAGCCCATTGATGTGTGAATCCAATGAATAGATTGTGTGAGATTCGATCTTCTAACAATACTCTTTCCACAAGTAATGCCGATCTTAGCCGGTCTAAAATACCCAAAATACGAGTTCTAGATTCATTTGTTTCGTTCATCAAATAGTCAGCTGTTAGGGGTGTTTCAGCGCTACCTAGTAGAGTAAAGACTCTCATAGATAAATCATCATCAGTCTTTCCTCGATCGCCAGTAAATCCAAAATCTCTCAATAGTGATTCTATTGTTGCTTGCTGATCAATAGGACCTTGTTCAGATATTATTATTCTAAATGGAAGGTCTTCACCCCCTCGTTGTAGGGAATCAATTTCCATTCTAGTTTCAGAATCTACAATAACATCATCAAGTATTGACATTCTTTGTTTCAGTATTATTTCTGCTTGTGCTGCAATGAGTTCTATTGCAGCAGATAATGAGCCGTTTCGAATAATATGTCGCTTCCATCTTCCTTCAGTCACTGTAGCCAATAATCCACAAGATCTTAATTTCACTAATTGATGATGTAGGGCAGTTGAACTAATTCCGCTCGCTTCAATCATCGATTGACTATCCCACCCGCGCAATGGTTCGGGAAGTAGACAATCTTTCATTAATGCATGAATAGAACCTCTAGTAGCTACCACTTCATCAGAAATATTTCTCCGTCTAACTAGGCCCATAGTATCTAAAATCCAAGCAAGTAAGATATCAGGTTCATCACTGCCCACCGGAACCGGATGTTCCTGAAGTCGGAGTACGAACATAACCCTCCTCGGAAAGTTTAGGCTCAAGAGTATTCGGACAAATATTAGTAAAAAAATGTGAATTTACTGTTGATTCATTCCATCCAACCAATCGTAATCAATCCCACCATCTCGAAGTCCAGAAAGATGTGGGGCCAGTGTGAGGTCTGTAGTATGGAGAATACCTCTTCTTCTGAGAACTGTGACTGCAGAATGAACTGAAGCTCTAGATCTGCCTAATTCTCTGGCCATCTGAGCTTGTGATTTGGGCAACTCTTCCCTTGATAATCGTGCCACAATCAACTTTTGAACTGTCGACAATCCCACTGGCATCATCGCAGCAGCATGCTCATCCCCTCCAACAGTTACTCCAGACATAATTTCCATTTGTGCAGGTGCTCCAGCATAATGGCATGACCTACCATTAACATGAACAACGGTCACCGAATGACTCGCAATCAAGACATCTAGATGATGTCTAAGAGTACCATTTGCTGCGTTAAGATTACGTTGTAACTCGCGATATGGGAGTCCAGGTTTCCGTTCCAGTAAATTGAGAATTCTAATTCTCAAAGGATGTTCCCATGAATCGCTTGCTGAACTGATTGTTCCAGTTGTAGCGAATCCATTCCCAGCACCCCCAAATCCAACTAAACCACCTGCGATTCCAATTAGACCACCTAGCACCCAAGGATGTCTCCGGTGCCACTGTTGGAGTAAGGGCATGAGTCAATATTGGAGGTAAACCATCTTCAAAGCATTGGTTCGATGTTCATACATCCCCTTCTAAAGAACCGTTTCGAATTTTCATATACGCTACTAAAGGTCCCAAAAGCCTTCCACAAATCATTCCATGTTCCGTTAATCTGTATGATACTCTGACTGGAGGGCCATCAACAACTCTTCTTTCTATTAATCCTGATTCTGTACAAGTTCTGAGTTTATCCGATAAAGTTCGGCTACTGATTCCATTTAGAAGATGTCTTAATTCATTGAATCGACGTTCACCTGCAACATACAGTGCTGCCAATATTTCAATTGTCCATCGTGATCCAAATACTTCCAAAGCTTCTACACCCGCTTGAACTTCCCAAGCAGTATCATATGTGTTTTCATCAGAATATTCTTGCAAAGAACTTCTAATTTGAGTCCCCATATCGTGCACGGTATCTATTGATTTTTCAATGACTTTCAAATCCTGTTTGGATACCTTCATAGGGGGCTCGACCATGGTGTTTCTAAAACAACTTAGTGTATAAATTACACCCTAGTAGTTACACGTTTACTCATACTTTCATATAGGTCCGGGTACAAGTATAGTATGGGGATAGAATGGACAAATACCTTGTTGATTGGATTGATGATTGGAGCGAAAAGCTGACTGTGAATGAAGAGGAAAATGGAAGATTATTCAGTAGGATTTTTCGGTGGTAACATGTTGGAATTTCTTGAATTTCTTTCTAGTAAATTATTCGATGCTGTAAGAAAGGAGGTAATGAGATGAATAAGTTGCTTGAATCCTATTTGCGAGCTATTAGCAATTGGAGATCTCCTTGGTATTTACCTCCTCCAGGTAAATTATAGATTTCATTCATTGTTGTAATTAGGGCGCCTTCCTTGAATAAGTGATGATAACCCTTCGTAAGCATCTTTGGTTGCAAATATATCTTCTAAGTTTTGTAACTCTGCAGCTAGTCCATCTTCTAGGACAGAAGATGCAGCAACATCGATTAATTCACTGGCCATCTTTAATGCAATAGGTGCAGTCCTAGAAATTTGTTTTATTTGTCGAGATGCATAGTCATCAGTAATTCCATCTGGGATTTTTCCAGACATTATTGAATTCATATTTTCATCAGAATAGAATTTTACTGCTGCTTGTACAGCATCAGACATTCGAACAGGTTCTCCAAGGTATTTGTTTGTGGGTTTTCCATGTTTACTAATTACATCAATAGTATTGTCTACATCAGCGGGTTCCACAAGGTGTGTGATTAAACCAAGGTCTTCTCCTTGTTTGGGTCCAATCCAATTTCCAGCAAGTATTGCCCATCGAGCGGCATTAACTCCACAGATTCTGGTAGTTCGTTGAGTTCCTCCTAGACCCGGATAAATCCCGATACTCGTTTCTGGGAATCTAAATTGGGTTCTTCTTGTTCCAATTCTATAATCGCAAGATAGTGCAAGTTCTAATCCTCCTCCTAGCGCAAGCCCAGTTGTTAACGCAATAGTGGTCTTTGGGCTATTCTCAATTTTTGCAAGTACGTTATGTCCTTCTGCAGTGAAATCATAAATTTTTGGAAATGCATTTTCATCCAATCGATCTACAAAGAATTTGACATCAGCTCCAGCAACGAATGCCTTCCCTGCACCTTCTAGAACGATTGTATGAATAGTTGCATCCTCATTGAGGCTATCTACAAGAGCACCCAATTGCCCGACTACTGTTTCATTTAGAGCATTCATCGCCTCTGGTCGATTGATATTTATTGTAGCGATTCCATTCTTGATTTCAGCATCTACAAATTCAAACATCCACGGATTACCAGTTTCAGCTTTAATTTCAAGAAATTCCGGGAGTTTGAATCCAGACGTTTCACCATGTAGTTCTGAATATGATTTAGCCATTCTATATGCTTCATCTACTCCAAATTCATTCATCAATTCAAATGGACCAAGTGCCCATCGAAGACCTACTTTTGCACCACGATCTACATCTTCCATAGAACAAATTTCTTCTTCAACAATTTGTGAAGCCACAGAGAAAACAACGCCTAGAAGACGTTCACGAATAATTGATGCTAATTCATTATCACAATTCTCCTCTTGATCCATTTCCCACATTTGATTTTCATCAACAAGATTCCGAAGGTTTTGAGCCCCATTGTATCTTGGAGTATCGAGTTGTTGTGCGAGATAATCCGTTGAATGTAGAGCAATTGGGGGGCCAGTCAAGTTCATGAGCGCAAAAGGCCCCATTCCAATATTGAATGCTTGACGAGCCACTGCATCTATTTGTGCAGGAGTTCCGTGCCCCTCTTCGAAAAGGAGACATGCTTCATTCAACCATGGAACAAAGAATCGATTAACTACGAAACCGGGCCTATCTTTGCAAACAATAACTACTTTCCCAAGTTGTTTACAATATTGAACAACTCTAGAAATTGTGTCTTCTGAGGAATCTTCTGCAGGAATAACTTCTACCAATCTATTTTTTGCAGGATGATAAAAGAAGTGAAGTCCAACAAATCGATCAGGCCTTGTTGTTGCTTTTGATAATTCATTCACGCTTAGTGAAGAAGTATTTGATGCGAGAATGGTTTGATCTCCACAGTTTTCATCAAGAATTTTGAAGACATCTGCCTTTACATTAAAATCCTCAAAAACAGCTTCAATAACTAAATCAGTTTTTGAGTCTATATTTTCTACACCTACAACGCCTGAGATTCTTCCCTTTATCTCTTGAACTTGAGATTCAGAAAAGATACGTCTTTCAACGGCTTCTTCCAGGAAATCAGAAATTATTTTCTGTCCGCGTTCTACCCATTTTTCTTCTCTATCTGCCATTTGTACCTGAAACATTTCTTGAGCAGTTTTCTGTGCAATTCCGCTTCCCATATTTCCTGCGCCTACTATGGCAACCGACTCGATTGGCTGGGTCATATCACAAACGAATCATATTCCGTCCATCAATGCAACGGCTAACAACATGTTCTGAATAATCGAAAAAAACGAAACATGATAACTACCAATCATCATCACGAAACATGTTGGCTCGCCGAGCACTCTTCGTGGTCAGCATCCTTTTTTTAGCATTGTACACCCCATTTTCAGAAGCACAATCTGGGGGCAATACCGGCCCGTCTTGCGGTTGTCATGGGGGTGCTAGTAGTTCAACATCAGTCAGTCTTAGTGGTCAGCCATCATCTTACGTTCCAGGGCAATCATATACTCTAACAGTTACAGTTTCAAATTCTCAAATTAGTGGAACAAAGGGCGGTTTTTCTTTAGATGCATCATCTGGAACCTTTTCTAATCCGGGTTCCAACGCTAAGTTAGATAGTGGAAAAGTCACTCATTCAAACAAGAATGCAAGATCTTGGACAGTTGATTGGACTGCACCTTCATCCGGTTCAGGAACTATAAATTTCGATGTTGTTGGGAATGCAGTCAATGGAGCCAGTGGGAATAATGGAGATGCTTGGAATACAGCAACCTACAATGTTGCCGAACAACCCCCACAAAATCAAGCCCCATCAGTGTCTAATTTGATTATTGACCCCTTATCTCCAACTACAACCGACTCTCTCGTTCTGACATATACATACTCTGATCCCGATGGCGATTCTGAATCTGGAACTACAATTAGATGGAGTCGTGATTCTTCAATTGTTAACACATTAGATGACTCTACTTCTGTTTCTTCATCATTTATCTCTAAGGGACAAACTTGGACAGTTACAGTTACTCCTTCAGATGGTACAGACATGGGTTCATCCATCACCTCTTCGCCGATTACTATACAGAATACTCCGCCTTTAGCAAATGGTCTTTCAATATCCCCTACAGATCCTACTGAACAGGATGATCTCACAATCTCTTATTCCTTCTTTGATTCAGATTTGGATTCTGAATCTGGAACAATTATCCATTGGTACCTTGATGGTTCTAGAATTTCAAATTATGATGGTGCTTCCACCATACCTCAGGTATCAACAAGAGCAGGAGACATCTGGGAAGTACGTGTAACTCCCTCTGATGGAGAAGATTCAGGAAATCTTGTCACTGCGAGTATTCAGATTGGAAGTTCCAATAATGCTCCTATAATTCAATCTCTTTCTATTACACCTACAAATCCAGTAACTACTGATGATATCAATTTGTCTTACACATTTTTTGATGCAGATGGTGACTCATCTACGTCTGTAGACATACAATGGATGAAAGATGGGACGCATTTACCCGAATTTGATGATCAAACCACAATTCCTTCATCCGAGACTTCGAAAGGAGAAATTTGGAATGTTAGTGTTCGGGCTAGTGATGGTATTGAGTTCTCTCCTTGGGCAGAATCGGCACCAAGAACAATAGGTAATGCACCCCCTATTCTTGAATCTCTAAATTTAACTCCTGAAAACCCAACAAGCTCAGATGATTTGAAAATTGGATATATATGGTCAGATCCAGATGGCGATATTCTATCTATTGTTCATGTTCATTGGCATATTGATGGAGTTCATAACTCAAATTTTGATGATCTCTTGGTAATTGAATCAGGACAACTCACTCGAGGTCAAGTCTGGTTTGCAGAGATTATCTTGGAAGATTTAGAGGGTGCACAAAGTACCAATCATGATAATCCAGCATCTGATCATATTACTCCTTCTGTGACCATTGAAAATTCTAATCCTCTAGTACAAATTGAATTCCTTGATATCGATAATGGAATTTATGTTTTAGATCCATTGGAAATAGATGTTCAGGCTTCTGATAAAGATTCAGATATTCCTACATTTACATCAATATGGTATCGGGATGGGTTTAGAATTTCATCATTGGATAACCAAAGTTTGGTTCCAACTGATTGGTTAGGTGTTGGACAAATTTGGACAGTTTCTGTTTCTGTAGATGATGGATTCGGAGGAACAACATCCGAATCTAGTTCTCCTGTTACAATTGGTAATTTGGATCCATCGGCAGCTTTCATTATTCCAGAATTGGTAATGATTGAGTCTGAAACTATACTTGATGCTCAAACATCTACAGATCTTGATGGAAGTATAGTGGCTTGGTTCTGGACTATAGGGGATTCAACTTATTCTGGACCAGTAATTTCTCATGTATTTGAGCTTGGAAACACCGAAGTAAACCTCACGGTTCTTGACGAACATGGAGGAACTGATGTATTTGTTGTTGATGTGGAAGCGACCACAGGTACAACAATTTCCAATCTTTTAGTGAGTAAAGAAGGATCTGTTATCGATATCTCATGGGAATGGTCTGGTTCTGATACTCAATTCTATGTTTGGCGTTCTTCTTCTCCGTTGGAGAATAGAGATGACTTGTCTTTGGCGACCTTGATAACCACAACTAATGAAACCGAATTCCAAGATCCTATTTTCCTTGCAGGTAATCATTACTATACCGTAACTGTCGATATTGAAGGTGTTGAGAATCAACTTATTTTGAATGAAAATATAGTTTCATTAGAACTCACCATTGAAGATTTAGTTACTCCCGAACTTGAAGAAAGTAATTTGTCCTCAATTCTGATTATATCATGGATAATCATATCGTTATTGATTTCAGTTGGAATAGGAATTAGGCGGCGATTCTGATGGGGATTTTCAATCGACTATTGATTTTGGGAATTTTAGCATGTCTACTTTCATCACCTGTAATGGAAGCAAATCCAGGTGGGAATGGAGATGGAACTAGAGATTTCGCGTGTGGAGGTTCATGTCATGCTGACCCAGATGTCTCCCAACCATCTTCTGCCGTGATTTCATTGAACTCTGATCGAGAATCAACATTTGTTGGAGGTCCATTGACAATAACAGCAGATATCTATGGTATGGAACTTTCAGAAAAGAGATTGGTTGGAGTATTCCTCACTACTGGAACGTTTGGTGTTGATGATTCTCCCGATAATTCTGGATGGACAATACTTTCTGATACAAATGGTGGATCTTCCAATTATGTTGAGTCATACGTTCTTGATTCCGATGAAGGAGTCTCTGTTTCGTGGTCATTAATTGCCCCTTCTGTTGAAGGATTTACCACATTTCACATTGGTATTCATCATGGTGGTGAAGGAATAGCACGTTTAGCAGATACAAATGACCAGGGTGGCGTGTTAGTTTCTGTTGGGCCAATTCCAGAAAACTTCCCTCAACTGACAGATTGGACTCCAATTACTCAGAGAGGAATTGGTGAAGTGACAAATATTCAAGCTAAAATGATGAATGTTACAACAGCCTCAATTGAATGGAAAATCACTGGGTCTCAGACCATTTCATCTATTGATGCAGAAGATACTCCAAATGGATGGGAGGCAGAACTTCCAACTGCTTTGGCTGATGGTTCAATGGAATATCGATGGAGAATATCTAATTCTGAATTCGAAACCACCACTGCATGGACTACTTTGTCTTCAGATAGTTCATCAACAGTTGATGTCAATCCTGCTAGATTGTTGATGTTGGCCCTAGCGATGATTACTGCATCGGTTCTAATTTCACTTCAACGATTTATGGCTGAAGATCTAATCACTTCTAAGCCCCAAAAAACTTCATTTGAATCTTCAAAAGATCGAACTTTCCAAAATACATCTAGTGGAATCAGTTTGGATGATCCCAGGCGTCCAGTCGGTTGGAGTGATGAACAATGGATACATTATGGCCCTGATCATCTTGCATCTTTAGGAGGTGATGTTTGATGGTATCAATGGGCGTTTTCCATGCCATTTCTACAGAGATGGTAGTGGGATCATTTGCGATTGCAGCTCTTAGTACAGTGATATGTACTATGGCGACATTGGTTCCAACTTTAGATGCCCGAATATCTCCTAGACTACATTCACATCTGGATTCTGCAGCATATATCTCATCTATTTTTGGTGTTTTGATGATTCCTGCTGCTATTGTCACAGGTTATCTCACATCTGAATCTATGGGGGGCCAAAGTAGTATGTCCCTTAGTAAGATGGTCTTCAGTGGTCTTTGTATTGGTTTCTGGAGTGGAGTGATTTCTGGAAGAAGACTGTGTGGATATCGTCTTTGGGAACATCGTGGTCTTTCAATTCTTCAGGGTGTCTCTGCTTCTCTGGGTTTCATAATGACAATTATTCTTGGTTCAATAGGTGGTCAACTAGGAAGAGGTGAAACGGCCCTAGACTTATTGCCATTTGATTTAGGAATCTATACTCCACCCTCAATTGGATTTGTACCCGCCTTCGTATTATTTGTATTTTCAGTATTGACCCTCGGTGTGGTTTTATTCACTCAGTCTCGCCCAATCATTGAATAATTTGTCCAATGATTTTCTCAAGCTCAATCGCTCTCCCTCTGGGGTCTAATGATAAATTGTTGACAATTTCTCTACCCCTTTCAGACCATTTCTTTCGATTGTCTAATATTGCGGCTTCTTCCAAAGCAGAATGCCAAACAGTGTAATCATTTCGAGGCAACAACCGTCCTGATTCTCCATCATTAATTGTTGATGGGAACCCCCCTTCATTTACCATAAGAGAAGGAACTCCTACAGCATGAGCTTCAACAGGAGTTAGTCCAAATGGCTCTTTGTGGGCCATTGATATTACTGCTAATGATGAACTAAGCAATTTTACTAGATCATTGTGTTCTAATCTTTTGGAGACTTCAAATTTAACCTCATTTTTCCTTGCCAGTTCTTTCAACTGTTCGATATCACTATGGTCACCTCCACCCACATGCACCAATCCTATCCCTGTTCCGCTAAGCATTTCGATGCATTCCCAGGTGCCCTTTACCCAACTTGCTCGTCCTATTGTAACAACATAATCTTCGAATGAATCATTTTCTTGAATTTTCCATTTTGATAAATCAACACATGGATGTAGAATTCCAGCCTCAATATTATGCACTTCTAGAATTCTTCTTTTGATGTAATCTGAGTTTCCACTAAACATGGAATTTTGACGCATTGCAATCTTTTTCACTAGTTTCAGATCTCGTATTCGAGGGATTGTCAGAAGGAAACGCGTCAATGCTACTGGCCTCGGCTGTTTTCCATCTATTTTTGCCCACAATACTGTTTCTCCATGCAATCCACGATTTGGTTCTAGCATGTGTACATGGATTGGAATATTTTCTGGAATTATAGAAATCGCCTCAATCGAACCAGCACCTGAAACAAGATGTATCGCATCCACATTTTGTAGATAAGTTGTATTTTGCTGATGGAAATTTTTCCATGCCTTACTAGCATTTTTACTGGACTTTGCAGTCATTCTTGCAAATGCTGATGTCGATTCTGACCAAACAGGCTCTGCGACGAATAATGGAATTTCAAGACGCTTAGCTTCTTGTTCAAGTTCATGATGGGAATTTAATGTGGCTATGCGAAGATCAAAGAATTCTTGCCAGGCCTCTAATTGTCGAACAATATCCCTTTCAGCCCCGCCAAATTGAGAGAACGACCCCTTGATTATGAGGAGTGTGGGGCGCTGGCTGGCTGGCTCCATGGTGTTTCTTCTCAATCATCGCGAATCAAGGTGGCGCCAAAGCGTCAGGCTTGTAGTGCGGATTCAAGGTGGAGGGGGTATGGGGAACCGGGTACTTTTGGTCCGAGGAGGCGAATTACCCATTACTTCTGGTTTCGGGCGTGCCCATAATGCTACTATTCAGAGATTAGAATCTGGCTTAGTTTCTGATTGGGAAATAATACAAGAAGTAAATCACGCAATGGATGATTTGAGCGCCTTAAAACGACTTAGAAGGCGTTGGTTTACTCACCCAAGGAATGTAAAATCTGTAGCTATTAATACAAATCCAGATTTAATTCATATTACTGATCAGGAACAGGCACATCTTGTTCCAAAGAATATTTCATGCCCAGTTGTCATTACTGTTCATGACCTATTTCTTCTTGATCCGAAAGTAATTCAGACAGAATGGGGACCAATCGAAATAGGAAATTGCAATCCAGGGATGGTTCGAAGGATGGACATTCGACGTCTCAAAAAAGGATTAAGTCGAGCTAATTTAGCAATTTGTATTAGCAAGAGAACTGCAGAACATTTCTCCAAATTAATGCCGAATATTCCTACTGTAATTGTTCCGAATAGTGTTGATGTTGATGCAAGAAATCCCGCACTAAATTTGAGACCAAAACCGGACTTAGATTCTGATTCATTACATCTTTTAGTGGTTGGAAGTGAGGATCGTCGTAAAGCCCTCGGATTTGTTTTAGATGTAATTGGTGACCTAGAGCCTGAAATCCGTCATAGTATTGTTTTACACAAGATAGGTGCAGAATCTGATTCGTTAGCAGAATCTCGATTGAAAGAACATGCTGCAAAATTACGAGTTCGTTTGAAGTGGCATGGCAAGGTAGAGGAAGAGAATTTAATCGCTCTAGAACAGCATGTAGATGCCCTCCTTTTCCCTTCTGCTGCTGAAGGCTTTGGTCTTCCTGTTGTGGAAGCAATGGCATCTGGTTGTCCAGTACTTGTGAATGATTTAGGCGCTCAAAATGAACACCCTCCTGAATCATGTATCCTGCCACCCTTTGATATTTCATCTTGGAAAGATGCAATAATGAAAATGAATGAAGAAAGGATATCTCGAGGTTCCAATAATCGACCTCCAAGAGAAGATTTGATTGTTGCAGCGTCTGCTTATTCTGCTGCTCAGGTATCTGTTTTTCATTCGCAAGCATATTCAAAAGCATTAGAATTAAACAACTAATTTCATTTTTTTAAATATTTACTACGTTTAACATATGGTTATATTCTGTAGATTTCACCATGTTAGTATATGCTCCTAGAAGTAGATGACCTTCGCAAAGGTTTTGGCTCAGGAAGGCGCCGAATAGAGGTCCTCAAGGGTATTGATCTTCAAATCCAACAAGGTGAATTAGTTGCGCTAATGGGTCCCTCAGGTTGTGGAAAGTCTACTCTTCTCAATATTATTGGAGGCTTACTAGCTGGTGATTCAGGAAGTGTACAACTTAACGAATTCACATATGGTACACGTCCACCTTCTGGTAATGTCAAAATCCGAAGGCATGCTGTGGGGTGGATATTTCAAGACTTTCATCTTGTTGAACATCTTTCTGCTCTGGATAATGTTGCTCTAGCTCTAGGACTTTCTGGGTTAAGTGATTCTGAAGCGAATCAGCGAGCTATTGAGGCCCTTGAAAGAGTAGGTTTAGGAGATCGAGTCGACCATATTCCTGACCAACTTTCTGGGGGGCAACGTCAACGTGTTGCTATTGCTCGTGCAGTTGCTGGACAACGTCCTCTACTGCTTGCTGACGAACCAACTGGGAATCTTGATTCTAAATCAGGAGAAGATATCCTACAACTTTTCAATGACCTTTGCCATGATTCCGAGAATCCAATTTCGATTCTAATGGTTACTCATGACCCCAATCTTGCATCGAAAGCAGATCGCATGTTACTTCTTCGTGAAGGGAAGACAGCGGCTTCTGATATTCGTTCTGCTTGGGGCGATGCTGTTGCTGATGAACTGGAGGAGGAGTGAAAATGACATCGAAAACATGGATGCAATTCATTGGTGATTCTATTGCAGATTTACCGTCTAACATTAGAACATCAGTAGAATCTGCGTGGCGAGGTCGTGAACGTGGTTTGGCAATTGTTGCCGGTGTTTTTCTAGCATCCTTGGTAATCACTACTGTACTTGCTTATGGAAATGGTTTGTCACAGACGTTCTTACAAGGCTCATTGGAAAGTGATGTCTTTGATGCGAAAGTGGAGCAGTATGCCCGCCCACTTGGAGAAGGGACTCCTCCAGAGAATACCACCTTTACGAATGATAGTGCATTGATGGTAGAGGTTTGTTCTCAACTTACAGATCGTTCTGAAATAGCCGATTGTTCCTTTGTTTTTGGTAGACAGGCGATACGTCAAGCTGGAGCATTTGGAAATATTGAAGCCTTCAGTGCCGGTTATCTTGCTATGGAATCAGTTACTTCGAACAATTCATTGTTTGAGAATGAAACCTTTGATTTTCCAGAAGCCGATTCAAACGGTCCTCCAATCTTTACAAAGCGAATGGTGAGATTACTTGGACCAGGGGCCTTTGATGGCGTTCTTGCAGACCGACATGATGCACAGATGCTAAACAATGTACCATGGCCAAGCCATCAAGATATGATCGATAATCGTAGTATAGTTCTACCTGCATCCCTTGCAGGGCCTCTAGGCGTTCAAGTGAATGATTCAATTGAGTCATTGCAATTTTCTTATGTAATTGAAACTGCAATCAATCCTGAATCAATAAATAATTGTGATGGATATGTTGAACGCACTTCTGGTGGAGTAAAGCATTGTCGACTATATGTTGTAGTTGACAATGTAACAGTTAGTGGAATTTACGAAGATTGGCCATTTGCAAATCCTACGTTTGGATTTAATCCTATTTTCATGGCTTGGTCAATGCTTGATAACCAGACAGTTACGACCCTGATGAATGCTGATCATGGTTATCTCGGTGTCGCTATTGATCGTGCTCAACTCCCAACTTCATCCACTGCAGATGCTGGAGACTGGATTACATCACTTCGTCAATCTGTAATGTACGGAGAAGGTTCAGGTACAGATCCTATTGAGTATGGTTCCGGAATTCAATTGTTCTGGTACGATACTATATCTGGAACAATTCTTTTCCTCAATATCTTCCTCGGACTTGTTCAGACCTTCGATTACGTGTTAATGATCCCAATCATCATTCTATCAATTGCAATTCTTGTTTATGGGTTGATACTTTCCTTAGAACAGAGACGTAGAGAGATTGCAATTCATCGAACAATTGGAGGTTCTGCGTCTCAGTTGCAAACAATGGTTCTTCGAGAAGTATTTGCTATGAGTTTCGTTGCTTGGTTACTTGGGTATATTCTAGCGATACAAACCGTCAGTCTTGTTCTTTCTGCAGTCGGATTCATGTCATTTGAACAACTTGAATTCCCGGTAAATGTTCAATTGGGAACTCTTTCGTTATTCTTCACTGCATTTGCAACTATTGGTGCAGCTCTTCTGTTTGGCCGTGGCCGAACCAAAGAGTTCCTTGAACTTGAGATTGATGAAGGTGTACGAAAGGTTCCTACGAAGAAAAAGCAACGTACTGGGTTACAATTGCTAATGTTTGGAATTGGGATTCTTGCTGTTCTTGAATCTAGAATCGAGGATACGACAGGAGATCGTGGTCTAATCGAGAATTTCTTTATCGATGGTTTGATTGGCATCTTTGGGCCTTTCCTTCTTTGGATTGGCGGCGCTTTGATTCTTGGAAGAATTGCTTCATATGGTCCTCGATTCTTCTCCATTATTTTTGGTTGGACTCCTCTTCTCAAAGACATACGACGAGGTCTCAAAAGTGGTGGATCTAGTGAATCAATTGGTCGCCTAGCGACAATTATGGTTCTCACTCTTTCAATTGTTACATTGGCAGCAGTGCAAGGTGCAACTGGCACTCTTGTAGATGATAGAACCGCAGAAGCGGAGACTGGATCAGTCCTCAGTGTTCAATTTGATGGCCCTAAGAATCAGGTAGAAGTAAATGCGATGATTGATGCAGCTGTAGCTGAATTAAATCTCGATTTAGATGCAGTTCGATCTACTGCAGTTCCTTCCTTAGCCGTCTCCACTGTAGATGGGTCATCATCGCTAGAAGCGTGGGTCGTTTTGGATGGGCATGAACAGGTGCTCTTGTGGTCCGAACAATCTGTACCTGGAAAAGACATTGATCAAGTAGTCACAGGTTGGAATGAGAACGGATTTACTGCTGGAGAGTCTGTTGCGTTTAATTTACGATTACCCGAAGCAGGTGGTGGCGGAAATGATGAATTTAAACCGATTCGAGATGAAGCAAATTCTACTGAGTCTATCCAATTTATTTCAACAACTGCCCGAATGAATATCTCTACTCCTGATTTAGATGATTTCATGTCTGCAGAAGCTTTAGCACCAATATTTGCGCAATATAATTGGAAATCGAACCTCAGCCAATTAGACCTGAGTGGACAGGATTTGTCTGGGCGCGAACTTCAACGAACAAACTTCACCTCTACGTCACTTACAGGTACGGATTTGAGCAATTCTAATCTACGTAAATCAGTGTTTTTCTATAGTAATTTAGTTGGCGCTAATTTCAGTAATACCGATTTAACAGATACGATTCTCATTGCTCCTGATTTTGGGCTTGGCAACCCTCTGACTGGTGCTAACTTTTCTGGTGCAGATTTGACAGGAATGTTTGGACTAGGCAATCTTTCTACTTCAGTTCTTACTGGTGCAATTTGTCCTGATGGAAGTCCAGCAGATATGACTGGCTGTGTTTCTGGTCTTTCTCCATTCCCTCCATCTCAGGTAATGGAAATCCTCCAAGATGACCTAACCATTTCCATTGAAGAATCAGAATACACCATCCAACTTGAATATCTTGGACAGCACCAGTATCTTCCTGGTCTTCCTTCAGAGGATGCTGATGGAAACATTATCATTGGAGAAACTGCTTATCGAACACTTTCCGGTTTGGATTCAAATTCCACAATAAATTCTACACAGTGGTATGTTTGGGTTGGCCGTGGAACCACTGTCCTTGCAGATATCAGTGAAGACGATTTGACCTCACTTCGATTCTCTGTAGAAGCAAATGAATCAGTTACAGGAGTATCCGATCTTTCCAGTAGTAGAGAAGTTGTGGAAAGAAATGGCGGTCTGATATTTGGAACACCTGGCCTTTTGAGTTTACAGTTTGTAGTTGCAGCCCTAGGTTCTGTTGCATCAGCCTTTGTTTTCCTTTCACTTGTTCTTTCACAACGTAAGCGTGAGATGGCTATTCTTCAAGCAATAGGGGCAAGCCCAAATCAGGTAATGCGTCTAGTTCTGTTTGAAATCCTTGCAATTGTGATAGCGAGTATGGTCCTTGGTCTCTTCCTTGGTGCGGGTGTTGCCCAGTCGTTCAATGGTTTCTTCTCGATATTTGGATTTATTTTCCAGATATTTGGTGGCACATCAACTCCAATTAACCGTGAACTAGTATGGCCTTGGTTTGATTTGGCCATGGTTAGTATTGCAGTTCTTGCTGCTGTGATTGTTGCTTTGACAACGACCACCTTTAGAGCACTACGTTCGGACCTTGCAGTGGTCTTGAAGGGGGAGTGATACTTTGGCTAAAGAACGAGAACATATTGTCGATGAACCTGAAGAATCTGTTCTTACAGAAGTAGAATCAGTTAATTCAGATGTACCTGTACTTGAGGCACGTAATTTGTATCATATCTATGGGTCGAATCAAGAAGATGGAAACGTCGTTGCTCTCAGGGGTCTTTCTGTTTCAATCGATGCTGGAGAAGTTGTTGCTGTTGTAGGGCCTTCAGGAAGTGGTAAGTCTACTTTGTTGAAGGCATTTGGTGGCTTGATGAAGCCTAGTGCCGGTTCTGTTTTCCTTAATGGACAGAATATGACTCGAATTACCGGACAAGATCTTGTTCGACTCCGCCAAGATACTGTTTCATTCATTTTCCAGGAAGGCAATCTCCTTCCTGATCTTAACGCCTTAGATAATGTCGCTCAACCACTTCGACATGCAGGTGTCCGTGCGCGCGAAGCACGTCGAAGGGCCATGGAAATGCTGGATTCATTGGGCATTGCAGACAGGGCTCGTTCTCTCCCATCTACTCTTTCTGGCGGTGAAGCCCAACGAGTAGCAATTGGACGTGCATTGATTACAGATCCAAAAATTATCCTTGCCGATGAACCAACAGGCGCTCTTGATCCAATTTCTGGTCGTCGAATTATCGATCTGTTCCGTGATTTAAACGAAAAGAGAGGCGTCGCCTTCCTTATTGTAACACATAGTAAAGAGATTTCTTCTTTTGCAAATCGAGCTCTTGAACTTCGAGATGGACGATTTATTGCACAACATGGAAACGATGTTGATGATGAAGACTTAGCCTCAACACGAGAACTTCTCATTGATGATACAGGCACTATGTCTCTTCCACCGGATGTACTTGCAACATTAGGTGGTCCAGGGCGATTTGAAATTAATGACCTAGATCGAGATAATATATACTTGGAACGAGTACTTTCAGAGAGAATTACAGTAGAAGGAAATGTGCAAATGATTCTAGCTCCAGTTTGTCCTGCTTGTGCCTTTGATTATGCAGATTCCTCAGATGAGGAATGTCCGTCATGCGGTTCATCTCGACCAATGGTCTCATCATCTTGATTTCCATTTTTTGACATGGATTCGCCGCATCATTTACATCATGACTTGTCAAAAAGGCGACAATGCGTAATCCATTTGACACTCTCACACATTGGAGTATTGATAGACCAAAATCATCTGTTGCTGCATTTTTGACCCTTGTTCTATTTCTGTCGATGTTTGTAGCAGGGCCGATTCCAGAATCATTAGGGGTAGGAATAGAATTTGATAATTCTGAGGATGCATTCTATCCCGATCGACGAACGAATGAAGATGTAGATCTTCTCTATGAAATTGAGGAGACTTATACTGCTTCGATAGACATTGTTCGTCTACTTGTTGAATTTGAACAAGGTGATTTGAATGAAGAATCAACATGGGAGATGTTGGCTAATCTAGAAGCAGATATGCACGAGCACTCGAACTCTAGTGCTCATCGTTTAGATACAGGTGCTGGGTCTATTCTAGGTCCTGCTTCTGCAGCATATGGCTGGTCTATGATGGTGGATCCCAATGATGCTGAATGGTTGGATCAGATAGACGAAGCGTATGTTCTAGTTTATTCATCCAACGGGGATAATATTTCTTCTAATCTTGATTTAGCACTGAATACAACTCTTGCTGTACCTATGACTATGCCTACAGTTAATGCAACGAATCTACGTTCTTGGTCTCCTGCGGATGATTGGTTAGATCGTCTAGATTCGGGGGAGAATCGAACATCTCGATTGGAAACTGCTATGGGTAGAATAATCGGAATGAATCAAATTACTGTTGGAAGTGGATTTGCAGGTGATGATCCTCAATTGTCGAGTAAAATTGCAGCTCTTCAAGGAGCCTATGGGGGAGTCATGGGATTCCATTCTGCCATGCAAGAGATTCCGTATCGTGATCTAATTATTGCATCGTTGCCTTCTAAGGAAGCTGCTGGTGAAAATTTCATTGATATTCCAGATGATGAAAGATGGAATCGAACAGATTTAGTTTCTATCTCTATGTTTATTGATACTGATCTAACAACTTGGGGGGAATCAGTTGGATGGGATTCAACAAAGATAAGTGAAGATGAGTTGGCAGCGACCAAGGAAATTAATGCAGAGGTAGAAAATTGGACTTTAGAACTTGCATCAAATGGCCAAAATAGTGCAGGTTCAGATGCAACAGTTTCTGGAATGTCTTTTGCTCATTTTTCCAATGCTCAGACTGCTCAAGTAGGGGGAGAGATAGGGAAACTTCTTGGCATGTCAGTTCTGCTTTTGACGATAATTTTGTTTTCCCAGTTTAGAACCGGCCGTGATACAGCATTGGTTCTATTAGCTACTATATTGGGAATTCTAGGAACTTACGGAATTAGTGGAATCCTCAATTTAACATTCAATGCAGCAATGAATTCAATCCCGATTTTACTTATTGCTATTGGAGTCGATTATGGCATACATGTCGTTGCTCGTTATCGAGAAGTCCTCCGAGAAGAAGAAGAAAAGTCTGGTGAAGAACATGAAACACTTCGCGACTTCCCGAAAGAAATTCGAATTCATGCAATACGTAAGGGAGCGATTCTAACATCTGGTGCTTTGTTGATTGCTATTTTCACAGATATGGTTGGTTTCTTATCGTTCAGATTTTCAAGCCAGAAATTTTTAGTTGATTTTGGAACAGTTATTGCAGTAGGTTTGTTCATGATTTATCTTCTCTCTGTGACCTTACTCCCAGCACTTCTAACACTCATGCCACCTGCAAAACTTCGAATAAAGAAAGCAGCAAGAATTGAACCAGGCCCGATCAGTAATCATTTTGGGAGTTTAACTTCTAATCCATTCAATGTCCTCATTGTTGCTCTGATTTTATCCATTCCAGTAGGATATGGGGTCACTTCACTAGAGGTAGGATTCGATACTAGGGATCAATTGGATGATAGCATTCCAGTCGTTGAGGATTTCTTGATCCTCGCAGATCGTTACGAAACATCACCTGCTCCAATCTATGTTCAATACATCCCTTCCTCTGATTTATTTTCGTTAGAAAGTTGGTCTATGATTGGAGATATTGAGGAAGCAGTCCGTTCTACAGAAGGGTCTTCAGAAGTTTCATCGTTACGTTCTACATTAGAATCGTCTGCAAATTCAAATTCAGTTTTGGATGAAATTCTTCAGTCAATAACTGACAATCCAACCAATCAAAGTAATTGGGAGTCTCTTTCTTCATGGGTTTTGTTCAATGAAACTGGTCGAGAAATTACTGCTCGTTATGTTCCAGATGAAGGTGGACAAACTGTAATACAATTTTCAGCAGCAACTGTTGATTGGAGTGACACTGTCGCCTTTGAGGACCGTTTGACCCTAGCTCTTGGTGGATTAGATGGAGATGGAGAAATGGGCATTGCAGGCCGTCCACTGATTCTTGCTCAAGTTACTGAAGGAGTTGCATCTGCAGCTGTAATGTCTACTTTGGTCGTTGCATCTGTGATTTTATTCATGTTGATTGGGTTACAATCTGTGGAACAAAAAGACAAGAAGAGAGCGTTTGTTACTGGCCTATTTATGTGGATTCCTTTGGGAATGGTCGTGGTTTGGGTGTATGGATTGATGGGGATTCTAGGTTACCAACTGAATGCTCAAACAGTCACAATTGGTGCTCTAACTTTGGGATTAGGGGTGGACTATGCAGTTCATTATGCCCACCGATACGAAGAAGAGAGGTTAGCAAATCCAACTAGGACTCCAGATGTATGGGTTGCAAGAACTACAGTGACTACGGGTCGTGCAATGGCAGGAGCTGCAATTACAACAGCAGGTGGATTTGCTGTACTAAATTTGTCAGGGCTTGCACCCCTACGTTTGTTCGGACAAGTATTCCTTGTTGCTATTCTATTGGCATTGATTTCAAGCCTTGTGTTGTTACCTGTTTTGTTCTCATTACGTCCTGGTGAACGAGATGTAAAGATACCAGCAGAATCTGAATGAAATCAATCATCCAAGTCCATATCCAATGCAAGTGATTGTTCCAATTCTCTGATTCGATCTTGTATATCTGCAAGATCTTTACCTGTAACCTTACCACTCTTGACTTTACCATATAATTCTTCGAGTTCTGCAGTAATCTTAGAGTGTTCTTTGCGTAGTCTTGCTTCTTCAAGTCTATATGCAGAAACTGCACGCTGACGTCGAACTTCTTTGTCTTTCAATTTCTTGGCAGCTACTTCTGGGTCTGGATGCAATTCTTGTGTTGCCATCTCGATAGCAGTAGGGTATGGGATTACGATACCTTCTTTCTCAAATGCACGATCCATTCGCTCAATTAGATAGTCTCGAGTAACTATTTCATCATTGTAATCGCCAATCCAAATGAATAGACGGAATACCTTGGCGAAATCACCCAGTTCTGTCATCATTACCCTTGGACGAGGTTCAGAAAGAACATATTGGCAGGAACGAGCCACTCTCAACATCACCTGTTTTACATGTGCAGGATCTTCATTGTATGCAACTCCATAATCCATCTGAACAGAAATTCTTCGAGCAACTCCATCTCCTCCTCCACGCGCATAATTGGTTACAGTTGAATCGACCAAACTATTGTTTGGAATTACCACCAATTCTTCCTTCAGAGTGAGTAATTTAGTTGAAAGAATTCCGATTGACATTACAGTTCCCATTACTCCATCGACTTCGATACGATCTCCGACTTCAAACGGTCGATCAAGAGCCAACATGAAGGAGTTAACGATGTTACCCAAAGTTTGTTGTATTGCCAATCCAATAATTAGTGAGAAAACTGCCAATGAAGCTAGAACTCCAAAGAGCTCTATCCCTAGTTCGGAGAGGGCTAGATAAAGTCCTCCAAACCATATGACTGCTCTGAATAGGAAAACAAGAAGTGGATTTCCACCAGAGACTGTAACAGCAGATTGTTTTTGGAATCGATTGAGTAATTCTGGCAAAATGAATTTCACAGTTACACTTGCAAGAGTTGCTGCTAAGATGATGAAGATGGCATTGAATAATGGTGCGCCGGTTTCAGCCCAACCAGGATTTGCAGAATCAATCCATAGAACTCCTATATTCGCTCCACCCACTACTGTAAAAATATAGATTCTAGTTCGCAAAGGACCGAAAATCCGATCGTCCCATGAAGCATCAGTTGCTGCCACTATGCCTTCCCATCTTCGAAGAATGAAATTTTTCTCGACAAGAATCATTATTGCAATCCCTATAATTGTAAGGGCTACCTTGGTAATAATAGAGACCTGTGAGCCAGAATCCAACAATTCATTGAATTGAATCCAAGCCTCATTAATTTGAGTCATCGCGTCTGACATGCCGTCTCCCCAACCTAACCCGAGAATTGCTGATATTTGGCCTCTTCCGCTCTAGAATTGTCCTATTTTGGTTGAATTTTTGCGGTAATAACATGATGTGTACCCTCTTCGCTTGGGTTGTGGGAACCGAATTTCGATGGGTTGAAGCCCTATGTTTGGCCAGTGTGATATTGGCAACAACTTGGGTCGAACTTTCTTTCGATGAGCAGGAAGAATTGATTGATTCAGTAACATCATTGGATGGATACATCCAACTATCTACTCGTTCATCCATGGATTCGCTAAATCTGAATCAATTTGATGTTGGAGCCATAGCATCATTTGAACTTGAGATGACCACTCTTCTACCAACAAAATGTGATGGGTGTGAGAACCACTTGGATGGTAAGAGGATTACAGGCGTGGTCAATATAACAGAATTAATCGATGATCAAGGTAGGTCAGGTCGAATAGAGGCAGACTTGTCGATTGATCACATCGAAGAGCGCAACTCGAATGGATTTCTTTTACAGGAATGGTTTGTTTTGGATTGGGATGCAGGTGCATCATCATTCAACCAAATTATACATGTAGCGCATTCATCGAATCCTTGGCCTGTAGATCAATCCAGTGGTTCGTTTCTCATTGATACTTCATCTGGTTCAGAATCGAGAACTGGGCCAAATCTGATTACTCAACAAATCGCTGAAAATCAAGAGTTAGTACGTGCCTGTTTACCTGACAGTTTTTCTTGTAATGGGGTATCAAATTGGGATATTGAAATGACAGTGTATCGAGGAATTATTGAGGAATCTCTAGTTGTAGATTCTCCGCCTCCATATCAAGAAGTTTCTATTCCCAATAATCTTGAATTATCTGATTCAGGATTACTTGGTTCATGGATGAATCTTATTGAATCAGATATACCTTCGACTTCAAATTGTCTTCAGAATCTAGGTTCACTATCTGCTGCAGGATCTTGGGGAATTGATGGTTCAAGTATCGGAATAATTTCTCCTCTTTCATCCATTCTTTCTTCTGCGGGCCTTCCAGTTCTTCAAATTCAAATTGGTTCTGGTGATCTAACGGTTTTAGAAGGAGAATATGGAACTTGTTCTCATGTTATAGGGGATAAATCGTTCTCACAGATCTCGATATTTGAGAGTTAAATTCGACAAAGTGGAAAATATTGTTCGGCATTACTTCCATATAGTTCAATAAAATGGATTAGGATATGAGAACAGGTCACCGTTTACCTATTGTTTTGGTTCTTTTATTGATTGCTGCACCAGTTTCTGGATTAGTTGTTTCACCGAATGACACTTCTTCAGATGGTTCAGAAACATTACAAGTTGATGGTTATGTGACCACTAAATTCGCTACAGTGGGCACTGAAGTGTCGGTCCATGCAAACGTTAGAGGCGCTGATTCTTCCAATACGTTGGTGACTGCAGATATTCTTCATTACAGAGATCTTGATCCATTGGATCGATTCAATGGAGTCTCTCCCTCAAGTCCTCCTGTTATTGTTGACACAATAGCTCTCACTAGCCAAGGTGTGGATGAATTTGATTCATCCACTACAGTTTGGATGGGCACGTATACTGTACCTGTATCCGCTAGTGGTGGTGTTTACGGGGCTAGTGTAACTGCTCAAAGTGGAAATTTACTAGCAACTGACAACCCATCACAGATTTCTGAAATTTTTGGAGCAGAGGTTTCGAAGGTGTTGCAAAGCATCGATGACACTTGGGACATGGCAAATCCAACAGCAGATATTGCTGAGGAGTTCACCGATCTTCAAGATATAGTGATGAATAATGGCGGATGGGATCAGTTTGTCGAAGATGCTTGCCGCGGTTCTGGCGCTTTGGGCAGTCAGGCCTTATGGAATGATATGATTGATGCTTCAAGAGACGAGAATCAGTACAATATGTCTGCAGGGGCAGATTTCCTAGAAGAGTTGATGTTGTTCTTGGAATCTGATGATTCAGCGGCTTCAGTTGGTTTTGTGGTTGCAGTATTGACTTACTTGGATCAATTTCCAATTCCACGAGTCATGAATGATTTCCAAGACATCCCTCCATACTTAGGTGAATTTAATTTGATAGAGAATTTCACTCGTTTTGAGGGAACTGGTGACTTCGAGGCAGCATACGATGCAATGACTGCAACAGGTGAATGGGATAACATCACAACCGCTCTAGACAATCTTGCGAACAATCAACGTCAGTTTGAATCAATTCAGACGTTAATGCGAAACATCGCAGTTCTGTCTATTTCCGATCATCCTGAAGCAATCGGAGAAGGTCTGGGTGCTTTTATTGGACCACTTCTCGATGAAGACTTTGACAACATGACCGCTTTCCAGAGGTTCTTGATTCGCTTCGTTGAGATGGCTGATAGTCTAGAAGAAACAGACATTCAAGATACTGATGGTGACGAAATTCCAGATCGAATTGTTTGGCAATATGAGAAAGTTCTAGACACTCCAGAAGGACAAGCTTGGACAGCAAAGATGCAGAGTGATCATCCTCATGTCAATACAGCATTCTCAATGTTCAATTCACTTCCTGAGGAAATTCTGAATATAGCACTTGATTCATTGCAAGACCCTGCTTGGAATATAACTGGAGAAGTTTTGGCAGATTTCGGTGAATGGATGGGTCATTTTGCTGGCGGCGGTCCAGCAATGGATGATTTCAAGTCTTTGTATGACGAAGAAAACGCTACTCATTCCATGGACCTTGATGACGATCTCGAATCAATCCCTGATTTCATGACCTTTGAACATAATATGTACACGCCTACGATTGGAATCACTTTGGATGTATGGAATAACGATCAATCTCATCCAAATTTAATTAATTTCGGTGTAACTCAATCGAATGGCCAAGATCGTTACTCTGTGAACCTAGAGAAGGTTTCAGATGGTGAATCTGACTGCGGAAATGCTTGGAATTGTGAGCGTTATGTGGGCATTCTTGAGATTCCAGTCTTCAAAGATCAAATGTGGGAGTTTGATGACATTCTTGATGAATTGAAAGATTCTGGTGTAATTCGAGATTCTGAAGGAGACGACCGTTTTGAGATGGATATGGAACTCCTGTCATTACCAATGATTGTACAAATGGGACTTGAGGGCAATGATGAGATTTTCACGGTTTCAGCTCTTGGTGTTCTTGTCGAATCTCCTCAGCAGAGTCTAATGGGTGAAGATATCACAATCAGATCTCAAGTCTACAATGGTGTTGGACCAGTTTCGGGAGCAGAAGTTGAGGTAGCAGTACTTCGAATATCACCTCAAGCAGGTTTTGATTTGCTCAATGACAACGGTCTCATTGGTTCTGAAGATGATGACGAAGATGATGACGAAGATGATGACGATGGTGATGACGATGGTGATCATGAAGACCATACGTTCTATTGTGATAATGGGATGGAAATTCCTGACTATGAGAGTTACAAAATCAATAACGAAGAGGACGATTGTGGTGATTGGTCGGATGAAACTCCATATGAGACATACTATCCTTGTGACGATGGAAACGGTGGCGTAGAATTCTACAACTTGAATGATGATGATTTTGATTGCGGTGATGAATCAGATGAAGGAGTTACATGGTTCGATTCAGCTTATGTCAATATTGAAACTAAATACGAATGTGAAGACGGCAGTGATGCTGTTAGTGAATATTCGTTGAACAATGGTTGGGATGATTGTGATGATGGGTCTGATGAACAAGCAGATGCTGAAGATAAACTTGATAAAATTGAGAATTTGACAGTTTCATTCAATGGAGATGGAGTTTTTGATCAAGATGACGATGGAACGTATGATCATTGCTACATGTTCGATGTGGATGTTTTCGACAGAAATGGAAACGAAATTTTCAATGATTATGCCAAGATGTCAGATTGGGGTTCAGGATTTGTCGATCTAGGTAATTATTCAAATTATTCAGAATCTGTCAGAAAATGGAGTGTTGAAGGAACTCTCCTCGAATACCCTGCTGACGAGCCTGCAGGTACTTGGTCTGATCCATGTGATGATACTGTTTTCGATACTGCAGATGTCACTGATGAAAGTATTGAGAGATCATTCGAAGGGGCATTAAAGCGAGTTATCAGAGATTTTTCTTGGAATTTTGATGGAGAAGGAGACGAATATAATGACGAGATTCGAGGGGATGTACATTTCGATTCAGTATGGGGTGATGAAGAAAATTATAATGTCCTCATAATGATTGTTGATGGAAATGAAACTGGTCCAGCATACACTTCTTTTGAACAGGTGGATTACGACATTGATGAAGACGATTATCAATACCCATTCGAACTCGACACGTCTGAGCTCGATCCAGGGTACTATTGCATCCACGTAGATCTGAGGAATATGGATGATACTGTAGTAGATGCAATCTCAACTTCTGACCCCGATAAAAATTGCTTTACCATCGAAGAAGAAGAGGAAGAGGAAGATGATGAATCTGACGAATCTGATCTTGAACTATCTCCTGAATTGATAGATTCAATCTTCACAGATGGTCCGTTTGAAGTGTTCACAACTGTGGATTTAACCACAAATGAGAATGGTGAAGCTACACTGACCATTAATCCGAGTAAACCTGGAACATATATCTCGATTGTTCAGGCAAAGGCTCCTCACCATTCACATGATACATTGACTGGCCTAGGAGGTTCGATATCTGTAGTTACAAATGGTAGCCTTTCCGTTAGTGGCATGGATCATGTAGCCGATTTCTCTGGTTTCCCAGTTTACACTGTAGACAAACAACCTGGTGCTTTACATGCAATCACAATCACTCCAAATATGCTTGACAATGTATACGATGAAGATGGAGAGTTTAGTGTCTGTTGGGGCTATACTCCATTGAGATTCGATCCATTCTTCCCAGACATTTCCACTGATTCATGGGGAGAGGCAGACAGTGATTGTATTGAGTTCCAAGATGGAGATACCTCCAGAACTCAGGAAATTCGAGTTGAAGCCATGGGTGCATTTGGCATGATTGTCATCAAGGACGGAGAGATTTGGCCACGTGGAATGCATGCTGGATTTATTCTAGCATCACCTCAAGATTTGGTTCTCAATGGTGATTTAGGCCCTGGCCAGACGACGAACATCGCACTTGCTGATGGTACTGCTGAGCGAATCCTAGCGATTGCAGCACCTGAGATGGGACTTGATCCCGCTATAGTGGATGTTCCAACAGTTTCTGATCAATTGTATGATGTCATTAAGTCTGAAGTAATGAGCTGGCATGCTTTTGAGAATGGGGTTGCTTGTGACAATGAAAGATATGGTCTCGAATGTACTGAAAACAACACAAAATATAGTTCAGAGGATTTAGATGGAATGACTTTGATTCAGAATTTACTTGCCGATATGAACTCAATTGCTTGGGGTGAAGGAAGCAGTGCTGACCTACGTCTTCCAGTTCTTTCCAGTCCTATAGACGATTATACCATTTTGAGTATTGCTCAGGTGGGTACGGGAGATGATGCTTACATCACATCCGCTTTACACATTGAGGAAGCAGTACCTAACCCAGAGCCTCCTCAGGCCAAGACCATGACAGTATCATTCAGTCCTGCCGATCCAAGACCTGGAGATACAGTTCAAGTTCTCGTGGTTGACAAGGATTCAGGGACTCCAATCGATGGAATGTCTGTTACATTGATGAACGGACCAAATATTGTTGCTAGTGAGCTTACAGGAGCAGATGGAACTGCTGATTTCACCATTATTGAAGGAACACTTCAGTTCCGTGTATCTGGTGGACTTTATGTTCCTACTTCCTTGATGCTAATCGTATCTTCTTCAGGTATAGAGGTCGATGGCGATGAAGAGTTGCCAGTGGACAGTGACGGTGATGGAGTATTGGATGCAGAAGATGCCTTCCCAACCGATGCTCAAGAATCGGTAGATACAGATGGTGACGGAGTGGGAGACAATAGCGATGTTTTCCCTGACGATCCAAATGAGTCAGCAGATTCTGATGGCGACGGCATTGGAGATAATGCTGAGGCTGAACAAACCAAAGCCATGGTGTATGGCGGTATTGGGGTCCTCGTCTTCGTGATCATTGCCGTTGCTGGTGCAATCATGTTCCTCGCTCGTTCTGGTAATGCAGACATGCCACAAGCAGTTGATTACGCTGCTCAGGCTTCATGGAGCGAACCTCCTATGTCCGCACCAGGTGGTGGCAAACCATCTCCAACGGTACAAGGACAGATGCGTGATGGATACGAGGTTGTTGAGTATCCGGACGGCAGTGGCAGTTGGTGGTGGAGAGACCCAAATACTGGGAACTGGAATGAATGGGCATAATGAGTTCAGCCCCGGTTCGTTTTCGTTTCGGTTTTATCGCCCTTTTACTGATTCTCAGTGCTGTAGCGATAGTTGACCCTGTGGAACCAGCTCTGTCTACAGACTTGATGTTTGAAGACGAAGCAGTCCAACGAGTAAAAGGAGAACGAGTCAGTTGGCATTATTCTGATTTGGTCATTAGAATACGTCATGATGATGGTGGTCAACTTTCCAGTAATCTAACGCGAGTACAGGAATTAATTTCCATTGAAGATGAACTAATGAATGGTAATTCACCCATTTCATGGAATAGCACAGAGTCATGGATTGTTGAACTAAAGAACCCATATTCCTCATGGTCTGATGCATTCAATGATTCTGGAAGGAGTTTAGAGAATGCCACTCGATGGGGGGAATTATTACAACCTGAAATAGAAGGAGGATGGTGTTCTGAAAATTCCACCAATAATCAGACACATGCCTTCCAAGAAACATTGGTCCTACTTCCTTCTGATTCAAGAGTAAACATTGCATGCCCATCTTTACCTGGTTCATCTGTTCTATTACCTCCTGAATCCAATGAGATTCTTTGGATTGTTCATCTCGAAGGATATGATAGGCCAACCGATTGGAGCCCTCTTTTTGATTGGTCAGAATCAGCATCTGAATTAACGGATTATGAATTCAGCACTGCTGGAGTAAACTTGCTATTTGGAGTTGCAAAGGAGACTGCTGAAGAAGATCTTAGAGCAGTAATGATTCCATCGTTCATTCTCTTGTTGGGATTACTTTGGTTTGGATTACGAGATCTAGTCATTGCTTCTGCGACCCTTGCAGGTGTTGGAGTTGTGATGCTCTCAACTGTGAGTATTCTTTCTATTGCTGGCCATCAATTCTCAATCATTGATGGAATTGCGTTGCCTATTGTGATGGGCGTAGCTGTAGATGGGGCATTCTGGTATTGTCGATCTTCACGTTCTAGGGATGAGGTGAGACAAATGCTCTTTGTTGCGATGATGACTACAATTGCAGCAGTCATGCTCGCAATCATTTCTCCAATCTTGATTCAGAGATCCTTGGGATTGGTGATGGCTACTGGTATTCTGTTGAGTTGGGCAGTAAGTCGATTTATTCTTGAAGACCTCTTTTTGTCTCGTCGAGAATCTGGTGATGATGATATTCTAGATCGACCTTTACAGATATCAGAACCCATTCAAGAGAATTCTTGGTCTGCTTTGTTGGCAATATTTGCTCTACTAGTCATTGTTTCTCCAGCAGGTGTTGCAATCATGAATGTCGAGAGTTTTCTTCCAGCAGATACTCCTGAACTCAAGGAGATTGAAGATCTTGAAGCTAGTTATATCCTTGCTTCAAGTACGACAATGTATGTCACAATTGATGCAGATGGAAGTGATGCAGATATGGCACATAAGGTCTTAGAATTTCAGAATCAAATCGCTCTTCACCCATCAGTAATTTCATTGGATACAGGAATGATTCGACAACCACTAGTTTCAGGAATCCCCACAGGCTTGAATTCTTCATTTGATACAATTGACTTGATGTTCGAAGAAGCTGTGAATGCTTCAGGTATCACCGATCAGAGATTGCTGAGAAATGGAGAAACAAAAGGTGTGGTTTTACAGATGCAGATTGACAGTAGAGATGCACTAGGTGCACTTGCATTTGGCGAAGACACTCGCTTGTTGATGGATTCCATGAATCTAACTGGAGAAATTGGCGGGGATTTGTATACTGGTGCTGATGTTGCGAAGACATTTGAGGAATCTAGAATTGTTCAGATTCTTCTTGCTGGTGTCATGGTATTGATTGTTTCATCCATGGTATTGAAATCGTTCCCTAAGGGGTTGAGAATTGCAATAGGTGCTGTTGCAGTTGGAGCAGCAGTTGATGCAATGGCAGGATACATGACAGGAAGAGGAATGGAAACCGCTCCTGCAGTTCTTCTCGGAATGGGATTTGCAGCAGATTATCTGTCACACGCAAGTGCAGATCATCCTCCAACTAGAAGAGATAATTCAGCAAGATGGCTTGCAGGAATGACCTCTCTATCCGTATTTGTTCTCGTGAGCTTTGCTGCATTCCCTCCAGCAAGAAACATGGGTCAGTTGCTCACAGCAAGTATTCTTCTTTCTGTAATATTAGCAACCAGTCTATCGTTCAAAAACTCACCAGAAGTTAGCAAAGGACCTAGTTCTCGTCCTCCTGGATTATCTGAAGAAGAATGACTCAGCCCCTACCCCCTGATTC
>Ga0208277_1000128_pt1 | contig 42613 bp, 49 predicted proteins | sample ETNtaG_5_FD_185782 | JGI IMG/M metagenome (GOLD analysis project Ga0208277, IMG submission 185782) | Marine microbial and viral communities from oxygen minimum zone, Eastern Pacific Ocean - ETNP201406SV205 (SPAdes) (version 2) | ecosystem: Environmental > Aquatic > Marine > Oceanic ...
TAGAGGAGCCTGCTGCTGAAGAGGCTGAGGTAGAGGAGCCTGCTGCTGAAGAGGCTGAGGTAGAGGAGCCTGCTGCTGAGGAGCCTGCTGCTGAGGAGCCTGCTGCTGAAGAGGCTGAGGTAGAAGCCCCAGCTAAGAAGAAGGCTCCCGCAAAGAAGAAAGCCGCAGCTAAGAAGAAGGCTCCGGCAAAGAAGAAAGCCGCAGCCAAGAAAAAGGCCGCAGCCAAGAAGAAGGCTTAGAGCAAGGTAATTAATAGCCGGGTGCAGTGATGTAACCCGAAATGGAACTAGCAAGCTAGGAGAAAGAAATGGCAACCACCGAAGAGATCATCGAGGCAATCGGCAATATGTCGGTCCTCGAGCTCGTCGAACTTAAGAAAGCATTTGAAGAGACGTTTGACGTCACAGCTGCAGCTGCGGCACCGGTCATGATGGCCGCTGCGGGCGGTGGCGGAGACGCTGGCGGCGAAGCTGCTGAAGCTAAAGATGAATTCGACGTTGTTCTTACAGGCGCAGGCGACAAGAAGATCCAGGTCATCAAAGAGGTCCGCGGTTTAACCAGCCTTGGACTCAAAGAGGCCAAAGACCTTGTCGAAGGAGCCCCGAGCAACATCCTCGAAGGAGTCTCCAAAGAAGATGCCGACAAAGCCAAGGAAGCTATTGAAGCTGCCGGCGGCACGGTCGACTTAAAGTAACTGCACTAACCGTTAGTGGCGTTCAGTTTGTTGAAAGCTGTTCTGGCCGCTAGCCTGTGCGCTGTCGTGGCTCTGGTGTCGTCTTTTTTGGAAAACACTAAGAGTTCTCGCGCGCCCCTGCTTCTGACGACCGTTGCCCACGGTCGCAACTGAATATTTTAGGAGATCCCGTTGTCTTCTCGCGCTGCCCGGGAACGGTATTCGTTCGGCAACCTCGAAGAGGTACTGCCCTTACCTGACCTAATCGACGTCCAGAAAAAGTCCTTTGAACGTTTTCTAGCTATTGGATTAGCAGAAACCTTCGCCGATATAAGTCCCATAACTGATTTTACGGGGAATCTTGAACTTGAATTTGAGTTCGATAGCAGCGACGAAGATCTCAAGGGACCTCCAAAGTTCTCAGAAAAAGAGTGCAAAGAGAAAGATCACACATATTCAGATCAGATCTTTGTTCGCGCCCGATTCCTGAACCGCAACACGGGCGAAATTAAAGAACAAACAGTTTTCATGGGCGACTTCCCAAAGATGACTGACAAGGGCACTTTTATCATCAACGGCACAGAACGAGTGATTGTTAGCCAGCTTGTTAGGTCGCCTGGTGTCATCTTCCAGCCCGGTGAGAGATACCGGCTTCGTAACATGCAAAAGCACCAGTTAGTTACTGGAACCATTCACCCCTATCGAGGCGAATGGATTGAATTTGATGTCGAACATAAACCGGGTAAAGACGTTACGGCTGGAGCCCGAATTGCTCGTAAACGTCGGCTAAGTGTTTTCACAATCTTAAGGGCACTCGGATATGACGAGGCCAACCACCCCGGCTTCCTTGAGCGATTCGTCGAACACTTCGATTTTCTAGAGGGCCAATGGGAAAGCGAACGAGACAAGTGGAGTCGCAGCGAAGAAGACAGCCCGATCGACCCGACCCAAGAAGAAGCACTCATAGAGATATATAAACGTGCTCGCCCAGGTGAACCACCAACGGCTGAAGCCGCAGCGAACTATTTCAACAACGCATATTTTGATGATCGCCGATACTCCTTATCAAAGGTCGGTCGATACAAGCTGAACAAGAAGCTGAGCTCAGAAATTGACAAACTCGAAGATCTCTTTGGGTTAAAGCTCGAACGCCCAGCAGTTGACTCGCAGGTATTGACAAGATCAGAGGTGCTGGCATCGATTAGTTACCTTCTCCACCTTGCTGATGCAGAACCTGGCTATCGCTTAGACGACCAAGATCACTTCGCGAATCGCCGGATCCGTTCTGTTGGTGAACTAATACAAAACCAGGTTCGTATTGGACTCAGTCGTATGGAACGCGTTGTTCGGGAACGAATGACCACCCAGGATGTGGAAGCAATTACTCCAACAACGCTGATCAACACTCGGCCAGTAACTGCGGCGATTAAAGAGTTCTTCGGTACTTCTCAGTTGTCGCAATTTATGGATCAAGTCAACCCATTGTCAGGCTTGACTCACCGACGTCGTCTCTCAGCGTTAGGACCTGGAGGTCTTTCACGAGAACGAGCAGGCTTCGAAGTTCGTGACGTCCACTTCAGTCACTATGGTCGAATGTGCCCTATCGAAACGCCTGAAGGGCCGAATATTGGGTTGATAGGTGGTCTCGCAACGTTCGCTCGAGTGAACGAATTTGGTTTTATCGAATCGCCGTACCGTTTGGTGAAAAAAGGAAAAGTAACTGACGAGATCCGTTACTTAACGGCTGACGAAGAAGAAGAATTCGTTGTAGCTCAGGCCAACGCCCCACTTAATCCCAACAAGACGTTCCGTAACCCACGAGTTCTCGTGCGTAAGAGTCCTCAAGGAGCAAGTCTTGCCGATCTGAAACTTCAGATGGAGCGTGACACGTATTTCGCTGCGACTACCGAAATTAGTTATGTGCCAGCTGACGAAGTCGACCTAATGGACGTCTCTCCGAAACAAATTGTTTCCGTGGCAACAGCCTTGATCCCATTCCTTGAGCATGACGACGCGAACCGTGCGCTTATGGGAGCGAATATGCAACGTCAGGCAGTGCCGCTGCTTCGTGCAGAAGCTGCCTATGTAGGTACTGGCATTGAAGCACGTGCCGCTGGCGACGCTGCGGACGTGATACTTGCTGACGAAGATGGGGTAGTTACCGAGGTAACCGGAACCAACATCAGTGTCGAATACAAGAAATCTGGAACGATAAGCCACCAACTACTCAAGTTCGAACGTTCAAACCAAGACACATGCATAAACCAGAAGCCCATTGTCCGTGAGGGAGACAAGGTTAAGGCAGGAGCGATTCTTGCTGACGGTCCGTCTACTGACAAAGGTGAATTAGCGCTCGGCAAAAACCTTTTAGTGGCTTACATGGCTTGGGAGGGCTACAACTTCGAAGACGCGATCATTATCAGTGAGCGCCTTGTGAAAGATGATGTCCTCACGTCGATTCACATTCATGAACACGAAATCGATGCTCGAGACACAAAACTTGGTCCTGAAGAAATTACCCGAGATATTCCAAATGTCGCCGATGACGTATTAGCCGACCTTGACGAACGAGGCGTTGTTCGCGTTGGCGCAGAGGTAGGTCCTGGAGACGTACTTGTTGGCAAAGTAACACCAAAGGGTGAAACAGAACTGACTCCAGAAGAACGTTTGCTTCGAGCCATCTTTGGCGAAAAAGCACGCGAAGTTCGTGACACCTCGCTAAAGGTTCCTCATGGAGAACGCGGAGTAGTAACCGATGTCCGCGTACTTCAGCGGGACGAAGATGAGGAACTCCCGCCAGGCGTCAATGAGCTTGTGCGTGTTTATGTAGCTCAAAAACGCAAAATCAGTGTTGGCGACAAACTTGCCGGGCGCCATGGCAATAAAGGCGTGATATCAAAAATCCTTCCAGTGGAAGAAATGCCGTATCTGGCGGACGGAACACCCGTAGATATCATCCTGAGCCCGCTTGGGGTGCCGAGTCGAATGAACGTGGGCCAAGTCCTTGAAGCTCACTTGGGTTATGCCGCACGCTGGGGTTGGGAAGTCAACGGGCAAGCCGTTGGGAGTGAACCCATCTCCAATACAGCTCGCAAAACTCGCCCACGGACCGAGCCGTCGGTGTTCGTGGCAACACCAGTATTTGATGGCGCTAGTTGGGATGAAGAAGAACGTGCTGGCGCTCACCCAACAATTCAAAAGACGCTTGAAAATCTTCGACCAGAAGCTTCATCCGGTGAACGAATGATGACTTCGGCTGGCAAAGCTGTCCTATACGACGGTCGATCGGGAGAAGCGTACGACCAACCAATAATGGTTGGGTATAGCTATATTCTCAAACTGGCTCACCTTGTCGATGACAAAATTCACGCCAGGTCTACCGGCCCTTACTCAATGATTACGCAGCAGCCGTTGGGTGGTAAGGCACAGTTCGGTGGCCAGCGATTTGGCGAAATGGAAGTATGGGCCCTCGAGGCTTATGGAGCTGCATATCTCCTTCAAGAACTCTTAACCATAAAGTCCGACGACACGTTGGGAAGAGTTCAAGTCTATGAAGCGATTGTTAAAGGCAAGAACATCCCCGAACCAGGGATTCCAGAAAGCTTCAAAGTTCTAATTAAGGAAATGCAAGCACTTTGCTTAAACGTCGAAGTGATCTCGTTGACCGGCGATCAAATAGATATGCAGGGACTGGACGAAGATGTCTTCCGAGCTGAAGAGTCACTGGGAATAGACATAAGTCGACCTGAACGAGGAACTGACGAAGAAGACGCACTTCGGAGGCAACAACTATGAGCACCGGTGCCCTACATATGACCCCTTCTCGAATTGAGAGCAGCAAATGATCGACGTTAATGAGTTCTCAGATATAAGGATCGGCTTGGCGACCGCCGATGCGATCCGGACCTGGTCTAACGGGGAAGTAAAGAAACCCGAAACGATTAACTACCGAACGCTGAAACCCGAAAAAGATGGTTTGTTTTGCGAAAAGATCTTCGGTCCCACCAAAGACTGGGAATGTGCTTGTGGCAAGTACAAGCGTGTTCGTTTTAAAGGGATTATCTGTGAGCGGTGCGGTGTAGAAGTAACGCGCCAAAAAGTTCGCAGAGAGCGCATGGGCCATATCGAGCTTGCTGCACCAGTCGTGCACATTTGGTATCTACGCGGTACCAGAAGCTGGCTTGCATATTTGCTTACAGGCCTCGAGATTCGCGAAGAACTCAAGGCTAAGCAACTCGAACGAGTTATCTACTTCGCGGCAAACCTCGTTACATGGGTTGATGACGACAAGCGCCACGAAGATCTGCCGCGCCTCGAGTTAGAAATGCGCGAAGAGCTTGATGTCATCCGTGAAGAGTTCGACGACGAAATTGCAGAACGCCTCAAAGAACTCGAAGAAGAAATCACCCAACTTGAAGCTGAAGGTCTAAAAGAAAAAGATCTAAAAGCCCGACGCCGAGATGCCGATCGAGACGTTGAAGCTCTTAAAACTGAGTGTGACACCGAACTCGAAACCGTTGAGCGTGCCTTTGACGAATTCCGTGATCTGCATGGACGAAAAATCATCGAAGATGAACTCCTGTGGCGCGAATTAGAAGACCGCTACGGCGACTATTTCGAAGGTGGGATGGGAGCTGAAGCGATCGCTCAACTCATGGAGCGCATTGATTTCGACGACGAAGAAATTCTGTTACGCGAAGCGATCGAAGCTGCTGATGGTCGCCGCCCGTTGTCTGCTCAACGAAAACAAAAAGCAATTAAGCGCCTCAAGATTTTGAGTGCGTTTAATCGCAGAAACCCGAACGAAAAACGCATTAACGATCCCCGAGCAATTATTCTTGATGCCGTTCCGGTGATTCCTCCTGATCTCCGACCAATGGTGCAACTTGATGGTGGCCGCTTCGCAACGTCGGACCTCAATGACTTGTACCGGCGCGTTATCAACCGAAATAACCGCCTGAAGAGACTTCTGGATCTCGGCGCCCCAGAAATCATTGTTAATAACGAGAAAAGAATGCTTCAAGAAGCAGTTGACGCGTTATTTGACAACGGCCGCCGCGGACGCCCGGTTACCGGCCCTGGTAATCGCCCCTTGAAATCACTCTCGGACATGCTTAAAGGGAAGCAGGGACGATTCCGGCAAAACCTATTAGGTAAACGAGTTGACTATTCCGGGCGATCAGTAATCGTTGTTGGTCCAACTCTGAAACTTCATCAATGCGGACTCCCGAAGTTGATGGCACTGGAGTTATTCAAGCCTTTCGTGATGAAGCGGTTGGATGACATGAATCTCGCACCCAACATCAAGTCCGCGAAGCGAATGGTCGAACGTCGCAGGTCAGAAGTTTGGGACGTTCTCGAAGAGGTCATAAAAGAGCACCCTGTTCTGTTAAACCGAGCCCCAACTCTTCATCGCCTGGGTATCCAAGCTTTTGAACCGGTTTTAGTTGAGGGTAAAGCGATCCAGATTCACCCGTTGGTCTGTGCTGCCTTCAACGCGGACTTCGACGGTGACCAAATGGCGGTTCACCTGCCGTTGTCCTCGGAAGCACAAGCAGAAGCCAGAGTCTTGATGCTTTCGGCGAACAATATTCTGTCCCCTGCTGATGGTCGTCCTATGACCGTGCCCAGCCAAGACATGATTATTGGCGGTTACTACCTCACAGAACTGCGTGGGGAAGTTGACAGTGACGAACCACGAGTATTCAAACACTTCCACGAAATTGAACGTGCTGTCGCACTAGGCCGAATTGAACTTCACCGACCAATCATTTGGCGGACGGATGCCCTTGCTTTGGAAGAGGGCGGCCATCAGACAACCACAGCGGGTCGAGTGCTATTCAACGACGCGTTGCCTGAAGGATTCCCCTACGTCAATAGGGCAGTTAAGAAGAGTGACATGGGAGACATCGTCGGAGAACTTTCCGAGGGATGGCCCACCAATGAAGTCGCTGCTGCCTTAGACCGCATAAAAGATCTTTCCTATAAATATGCGACAAAATCTGGGCTTACGATCTCCATCGACGATGTTCGCGTGCCACCAGACAAGGCAGAAATCCTCGAACGTTATGAAGGGGAAGCGGAACGCGTAGAAAACCAGTTCCGTCGCGGCATCATCACAGACGGCGAACGCCGACAAAAAGAAGTTGAAATCTGGACATCAGCCACAGAGGAAGTCCGGGCATCACTCGAACGCGAACTGAAATCTGTTGTGTTCAACCCAATCGACATGATGGTTGGCTCTGGAGCACGCGGAAACATGATGCAGGTCCGCCAAATCGCTGCAATTCGTGGACTCGTAGCGAACCCACGTGGCGATATTATTCCACGCCCGATTAAGTCCTCATATCGTGAAGGTCTCGCGATGTTGGAGTACTTCATCTCGACTCCTGGAGCCCGAAAAGGCCTTGTCGACACCGCGTTACGAACAGCTGACTCCGGGTATCTGACTCGACGCCTCGTAGACGTCGCCCAAGAACTCATCATCAATGAAGAAGACCCATTTGAACGCTCGGGACCCGTATTAGGTCTCTGGCTCGAAGATATAGGGCCTGACACCGCTGACAAGCGAACCTATTTAGAAACCCGACTATTCAGTCGATGTTTAGCTCAGGATGTCGAGCTGACCGATGGAATTATGGAGGCCGGAACGCTCATCGGTGATGAAGAAATGGTGATCTTACGGGACGACCCCAAAGTCACTCGGGTGCAAGTTCTTTCTCCGCTGACCGATAACTCAGAGTTTGGTGTCTCGGCGAAGGCATATGGCGGTTCCTTGGCAACCCGACAAATGATTGAGCTTGGCGAAGCAGTCGGTGTTATTGCTGCTCAATCAATTGGTGAACCAGGAACACAGCTAACTATGAGAACCTTCCACACCGGAGGCGTCGCCGGAAGCGACATCGCTGGAGGTCTGCCTCGCGTGGTTGAACTTTTCGAAGCACGAACACCAAAAGGCAAAGCCACATTAGCAACGCGAACTGGTGTCGTCCGAATCGGAGACGACGATGGTCGAGGACGAGAAATTGTTGTCGTTGGCGACGATGGGGAAGAGGAAACCCACACCGTGGCGACCATTGCGCGACTGTCGGTGGTCGATGGCCAAGAAATAAAAGCGGGCGATCCTTTAGTCGATGGACCTCGCGACCCGAAAGAGTTATTGGAAATTCGGGGCGTTCGCGAGACCCAGCAGTACTTAGTGGAAGAAGTCCAAAAGGTATATCGCGAACAGGGCGTGTCAATTCACGACAAACATATCGAACTCATTATCCGACAAATGACTCGAAGGGTCTTGGTAGGCGAACCTGGCGAATCCGTGTTCCTTCCAGGCGAACAGGTTGATCAACGCGTTTATGCCGAAGTCAACCGAGGTCTTGTCCAAGAAGGACAACGCCCAGCTGAAGCTCGCCCAGTAATAATGGGAATTACCAAAGCATCACTCGCTACGGATTCATGGCTATCTGCAGCCTCATTCCAAGAAACCACGCGAGTTCTTACAGAAGCGGCGATCGAGTCAAGACAAGATGACTTGAAAGGTCTTAAAGAGAACATCATCATCGGAAAACTGATTCCTGCGGGAACAGGACAAGGTCAATATCGAAATATCGATACAACAGCACCTGATTATGAACCGATGGAGTTCTTTACCTCAGACGAAGACCTCGACCCAGCAGAATGGCTAGCCACCATAGGGAGCGAAGAAGGTGGCGACGTCGTTGAACTTGGTGATGCAGGGTAATTAAGCGCTACATGCGACATGTCATGGCAAGCACCTGTTTGGTGCTTGCCCTTGGCGCGTCCAGTTGCGCGAAGACAACGACCGATCCTCAATTACATGTTTCGACGACCCCGTCTGTAAATACCAGCCACTCAATGGGTGCAGTTGAACTCTTAGAGACCATGTATTGGCCCGACGGAGTTACGCCAATAAATCTCTCACCCAGTGCAGAGAACCAGTTGCAGCGAATGATCTTCGAGGATGTCGAACTTGCAGCTTCAATCAGAGATATTGCAGCTGTTGGGCTAGTGATTGACGGACAACCAGATGGCGCCTTGATGCTTATTGGTGTCGCGGACCCAGTCATTGGCAACATGACTTTCGTTGAGGGCTTAGAATCTGCTGCTCTCGCAGTATCAGAAACCGCGCACTGGGGCCCAATGACCGGGTCTTTAATGCGATCTGATAGCCAAATTTGGGGAGTATTGCCGCTCACTTCAGTAGTAGTAGTTGCAGTAACTAGTGAAAGATCACAGCTCGACGACGTAATGAATTCGCTAGTTAAAAGGTTCACGAGGCCCTAGGAACGGCCAAATGGCGTCGAAGCGAGCCAAAATCCTAGATAAATATGGATCGGTAGCGTACTTCGAGGTTGCCTCTCCGTTACGCGACTCGTAGCATTATCAATCGGTCTTGTTCCGGCACCACCATATATTTCGAGTCGGATAGACCTACTGCAACCCGTAACACATGTTGCCTAATCAGAGGAATTTGGTGCCTACAATTCAGCAACTGGTCCGCAAGGGCCGCAAATCCAAACCGACCAAGGCTAAGACCCCCGCATTGAAGGGTTCCCCTCAACGCCGTGGGGTATGTACTCGTGTGTATACGCATACACCAAAGAAACCAAATTCGGCTCTGAGAAAAGTTGCTCGTGTCCGACTGACTAGTGGTATCGAAGTAACTGCATACATTCCTGGCGAAGGTCATAACCTCCAAGAACACAGCATCGTTCTGGTTCGAGGAGGCCGTGTAAAAGACCTTCCTGGGGTTCGTTACAAAGTTGTTCGCGGATCGCTCGATGCTTCTGGAGTCTCCGCTCGTCGACAAGCCCGTTCTCGATACGGCGCAAAGAAGGAGAGCTGAAATGCCTCGTCGCGGCGCTGCCCCCAGACGCGAGCTCGCAGCCGATCCGGTTTACGACTCAACTCTTGTTACCCAAGTGATTAACAAAGTCCTTCAACGCGGAAAACGAGCTACGGCAGAACGAATTGTTTACGACGCGCTTGACATGGTCTCAGAAAAGACCGGCGGCGAGCCGTTAGATGTTCTGAAGCGTGCTGTGGATAACACCAAACCACAGTTGGAAGTGAAAAGCAGACGCGTTGGTGGTGCCACCTATCAGGTTCCAGTTGAAGTTCGGCCGCGGCGCGCCAACACTCTCGCTATCCGTTGGATCGTTGATTATTCCCGTGAGCGGCGCGAACGCACCATGGCTGAACGACTAGCGAATGAAGTCCTTGATGCATCAAACGGCACAGGTTCTGCAACCAAGCGCCGCGAAGATACGCATCGAATGGCAGAAGCTAACAAAGCTTTCGCTCATTACAGGTGGTAACAAAAGAACCGTCTGTCACCCTAAAGACCTTATAAACCGGCACACTGGATGTCGGAAGTGCTCTAAGGAGCGCTCACTAATTTTCCCCGTAAGAACCCTGACCCCTAGAAGACCGAGGCAGATATCCCATGCCACGCAATCATCCCCTTGAACGCGTTCGAAACATTGGCATCATGGCCCACATTGATGCTGGCAAGACAACTACAACAGAGCGCATCCTCTATTACACCGGAGTGAACTACAAGATAGGTGAGGTCCATGACGGTGCCGCAACCATGGACTGGATGGAGCAAGAACAAGAACGCGGAATAACGATTACCTCGGCTGCCACTACCTGTATGTGGAATGAGCACGTAATCAACATCATTGATACGCCAGGCCACGTTGACTTCACAGTTGAAGTTGAACGCTCACTGCGAGTGCTTGATGGTGCTGTAGCAGTGTTTGATGGTGTAGCGGGTGTAGAGCCTCAGACTGAAACAGTGTGGAGACAAGCCGATAAATACGGTGTTCCGCGAATGTGTTTCATCAACAAACTTGACCGTACCGGTGCCTCCTTCTATGACTCCTTGGCAAGCATCGTGGACCGATTAGAAGCGAACGTTGCAGTTCTTCAACTTCCCATCGGAAATGAAGCTGACTTCGCTGGTGTCGTCGACCTTGTGGCCATGAACGCAATTGTTTGGCAGGGAGAAGACCTTGGGGCGAGCTACGACATTGTAGAAATTCCTGATGACTTACAAGACCAAGCTCAGGAATATCGATCAAAGCTGCTAGAAGCGCTCGCGGATGTTGATGAAGACATCATGATGGCTTATCTCGAAGGGGAAGACGTTGATGAAGAAACGCTCCATGACGCGATCCGCCGGGGAACCATCGCGAACCAAATAGTCCCGGTACTTACTGGAACCGCCTTTAAGAACAAAGGTGTTCAACCCCTACTAGACGCGGTAACCCGTTATCTGCCGTCGCCATTGGATATCCCCGCAATTGATGGCACCACTCTTAATGGTGAAGACACTCTTGAACGCCAGCCCAAAGACGATGAGCCATTCTCAGCCTTGGCTTTCAAAATAATGACCGACCCTCATGTAGGGAAACTGGTCTATTTCAGGGTTTATAGCGGCAGTTTGGAAAAAGGTGGCCAGGTTCTCAACACGACCACTGGTAACAAAGAACGAATTGGACGCATACTCCAGATGCATGCCAACAATCGCGAGGATCGCGATGACATTCAAGCTGGTGACATCGTTGCCGGGATTGGGCTCAAGAACACCCGAACGGGAGACACTTTGTGTGCCCCGGATAAGCCCATAGTTCTAGAACAGCTGACCTTCCCTGAACCCGTAGTGCATGTCGCCGTTGAGCCGCGATCAAAAGGCGACCAAGACAAACTAGGCAAGGCGCTATCAGCTTTATCCGAAGAAGACCCAACATTTAGGGTTAAGACCGATGAGGAAACTGGCCAGACCGTTATCTCAGGTATGGGCGAACTTCATTTAGAAGTCTTAGTGGACCGTATGCTCCGAGAATTCCGAGTCGACGCGACAATCGGAAAACCGCAGGTTGCCTACCGAGAAACCATCACCAAAGCAGTAGAGAAGTTTGAATATCGACACATCAAACAGAGTGGTGGTTCAGGTCAATACGCCGTGGTTGTCATCAACCTTGAGCCAAGTGACGCAGGAGAAGGGTATGTCTTTGACGACACTATTAAAGGTGGCGTGATACCTCGTGAATACATCAGTTCAGTTGATGCTGGGTTGAAGTCCTCGATGGACAATGGACCACTCGCCGGATTTCCGATGGTTGACGTAAAAGTATCGCTAATTGACGGCTCAACTCATGACGTGGATTCTTCGGAAATGGCCTTCAAAATCGCTGGAACGATGGCGATGCGTGAGGCTGCACGTAAGGCAGGCCCAGTTCTTTTGGAACCGATCATGTCTGTAGAAGTCGTGACCCCAGAGGACTATATGGGCGATGTAATTGGGGATTTAAATGCCCGTCGAGGCCGAGTCGGCCAGATGGAAAATCGCGGAACAGCGCAAGTAATTGACGCTCAGGTGCCGTTATCTGAGATGTTCGGTTACGCTAACGACCTGCGTTCGCGTACTCAGGGTCGGGCTACCTACTCGATGCAGTTCGAGAACTACCAGCAAGTCCCACCCAATATCGCCGAAGACATCGTAAAACGAATCCGCGGCGAGTAAATACAGCAAGTAAACAACCAACCAACCAAATATCGATCTAAAGCAAATAGGAAGACACCGGAGAGAAATCATGTCCAAGGAGAAGTTTGAACGGACGAAGCCGCATGTGAATGTGGGAACGATGGGTCATATTGACCATGGCAAGACCACGTTGACGGCTGCTATTACCAAGGTTTTGGCTGAGTCTTCGGGTGGCGAAGCAACAGCGTTCGAAGACATTGATAAGGCACCTGAGGAAAGGGAGCGTGGTATCACGATCTCGATTTCTCACGTTGAGTATGAGACGGAGAACCGTCATTACGCCCACGTTGATATGCCTGGTCACGCCGACTACATCAAGAACATGATTACCGGTGCTGCTCAGGTTGACGGCGCAATCCTCGTTGTGTCTGCGGCTGATGGCCCAATGCCTCAAACTCGTGAGCACGTTCTGCTGGCTCGCCAAGTTGGTGTTCCCTACATCGTTGTTGCCCTGAACAAGGTCGACATGGTTGATGATGAAGAGCTCCTGGAACTTGTTGAACTCGAAGTTCGCGAGTTGCTAAACGAATATGAGTTCCCCGGTGACGATGTTCCAGTTGTCCAAGTATCTGCTCTAGGTGCTTTAGAAGGCGCTGATGGAGCGGCGGATAAGATCCTCGAACTCATGGCAGCTGTTGATGAAGCTGTTCCCGAACCTGACCGTGACACTGACAGGCCTTTCTTGATGCCGGTTGAGGACGTTTTCTCGATTACAGGTCGAGGCACAGTAGTTACTGGCAAGATCGAAACTGGTGTGTGTAACACCGGAGAAGAGATTGAAATCGTAGGTATTCGAGACACTCAGACCACCACAATCACTGGTGTTGAAATGTTCCGAAAAATCCTTGACGAAGGCCAAGCTGGTGACAACGTAGGACTTCTTTTGCGAGGCATTGATAAGGAAGACGTCGAACGTGGTCAAGTTTGTTGCGCCAAGGGATCAATTACCCCGCACACCAAGTTCGAAGCCCAGGTCTATATCTTGACCAAAGAAGAAGGTGGCCGTCATAAGCCATTCTTCTCGAACTATCGACCACAGTTCTATTTCCGGACGACTGATATCACCGGAATGGTTGAGTTACCTTCAGGCACCGAGATGTGTATGCCTGGCGACAATACCGATATGACTGTTGAGTTGATCAACCCGATCGCTATGGACGAAGGTCTGCGCTTCGCTATTCGCGAAGGCGGTCGCACAGTTGGTGCTGGTCGAGTCACGAAAATCGTCGAATAACAACGATGGCCGCTTCTCAAAAGATCCGTATCCGTCTTAAGGCATACGACCACGACATCGTGGACCAAAGTACTCAGAAAATTGTTGAGACTGTTCTTCGGACCCAAGCCAATATCAAAGGCCCCGTGCCATTGCCAACCGAAAAACATAGGTACACAGTCGTTCGATCGCCGCATAAGGATAAAGACTCTCGAGAACATTTCGAAATGCGGATTCACAAGCGGTTGATTGACATAGTTGAGCCATCGCCGAAAACGGTGGACTCACTGCAGCGCTTAGAATTACCAGCTGGTGTTGATATCGAGATCAAAATTCAACAGAACTAGCATTGATACATACATCGGGGTGGTGTTTGGTCTATAGCCCCGGTATCGTTTATTCCCCGTGTGTCTGAGTTTTGGATACACGAATCGACGTCCGGCGAGGCCGGCCTTAGGGTCGGAACCGGTCGGCACAACCTAATTTTCGCTCCGCCGGCTTTGCCGAGCGGAGCGTTCGCGTGAACGGCGGCCAACCGGCCCCATTTGGAAGAGGAAGACATCGGACATGGCGAATAAGGCGATTGTCGCCACAAAAGTGGGTATGACCCAGCTGTGGGATGATGAAAACCGGGTCGTGCCCGTCACCATGCTGCAGGTCGAACCATGCCGCGTCGTCCAGGTAAAGACTGACGAGCGTGATGGCTATACCGCCGTCCAAGTCACCTTTGGTCAACGTGAAGCTTCAAAGTTAACCAAACCCGAAGCAGGCCACTTTGAGACTGCAGGAGTAGAGCCGGGACAGCGACTAGTCGAACTGCGTATCGATGATGTAAGCGAAATTGAAGTTGGTCAGGAACTAGCAGCGGATGTGCTTGAAGCGGGCGAAAAAGTCGACGTAACAGCTGTGTCAAAGGGCAAGGGCTTTGCTGGTGTGATGAAGCGCCACAATTTCAGTGGCCAAAAAGCCAGTCACGGTGTCCACAGAGTTCACCGAGCCCCCGGCGCAATTGGCGCCTGTGCCACACCCTCTCGAGTTTTTAAGGGAACGAGAATGGCAGGCCGTATGGGCGCGGAGAAAGTTACAACGCTTAATCTCACCGTTGTTGAAGCTGATGCAGAGCGCGAACTCCTGCTCATTCGTGGCTCAGTTCCAGGACCCAAGGGAGGCGTTGTGGTCATCCGCGACGCTGTGAGGGGCTGATAATGGCAACAACTTTGGACCTTAGAACTCAAGATGGCGGTACTTCAGGGACCGTTACTCTTGACGAAGCCATCTTTGGGATTGAACCCAATATGGCTGTGCTACATCAGGTAGTAACCGCTCAACTTGCGGCCAAGAGAAGTGGAAGTGCTAACACTAAAACTCGGGCCGAAGTAAGAGGCGGTGGAGCTAAGCCGTTTCGACAAAAAGGAACGGGTCGAGCTCGGCAAGGGTCAGTTCGAGCTCCGCAATTCACAGGTGGCGGAATCGTTCATGGTCCGAAACCACGGAGCTTCCGAAAAAAAGTTAATAAGAAAATGAATCGTCTCGCATTGTGTTCGGCTCTAAGTGACCGGGCTCAAAGTGATCGAGTTGTTGTCGTTGACCAGTGGCAATTTGAGACACCCAAAACAAAAGACGCGTTGACCGCTCTCAAAAACCTGGAACTCGAAGGGAAAGTGATGATGGTCGTTGCTGAAGCTGACGAGACAACGGTTCGTAGCTTCAGAAACTTACCTTCCGTACAACTTGTCCAAGCCGCAGAGCTCAACGCCTACGACATCCTTTGCTCAGATTGGCTTGTCTTTACTTCCGAAACTCTCCCTGGGGCAGACTCATGAAAGACCCACGTGACGTAGTCATTGCACCTGTCGTATCCGAGAAGTCGTACGAACAACTTGAGCAAAACATTTACGTCTTCCAAGTTCAAACGTCTGCCTCAAAGCCCGAAATTCGCCAAGCAGTCGAATCAATCTTTGATGTAACCGTAACCAAGGTCAACACACTCAACCGCAAAGGCAAAGTTCGCCGCAACCGACGAAATAACACGTTGGGAAAACGAGCTGACACCAAGCGGGCCATAGTCACTCTCGCCGAGGGTGACTCGATTCAGATCTTCGAGACATAGCCATGGGAATTCGCGTACGTAAGCCGTCCAGTCCAGGTAGACGTTTTCAAACGGTCTCCGATTTCAGCGAGATCACTACAACCAGCCCTGAAAAATCTTTGCTGGCAAAAAAACATTCGACCGGCGGTAGAAACAACAACGGTAGAAAGACCTCTCGTCATCGGGGAGGCGGCCATAAGCAGCGTTACCGCATAATTGATTTCAAACGCAATAAGGACGGAGTTCCCGCCAGCGTCGCCAGTATTGAGTATGACCCGAACAGGAATTGCCGCATCGCGCTGCTTCACTACCACGATGGAGAGAAGCGTTACATTCTCGCTCCTGCTGGACTTGAAGTAGGGGACAAGATCGAAAACGGTCAGCATGCTGAAGTTCGTGTCGGCAATGCCTTACCTCTGCGCTACATGCCAGTAGGAACCACCATTCACAACATTGAACTGAAGCCCGGCGCGGGAGGACAGATGGCACGCTCAGCGGGTGCCGGTGTGCAACTCGTCGCGAAAGAAGGCGCCCACGCAACCCTGCGTCTGCCAAGTACCGAAATGCGCCGCGTCCCTATCGACTGTCGAGCAACAGTCGGGTCGGTCGGCAACGCGGAAGCAGACTTGATCAAGATCGGTAAAGCGGGCCGTAACCGATGGAAAGGTGTCCGTCCGCAAACCCGTGGTGTTGCGATGAACCCAGTGGATCACCCACTTGGCGGTGGAGAAGGAAAAACCTCCGGTGGCCGCCACCCAGTATCCCCATGGGGTAAGCCAGAAGGTCGTACCCGCAAGAAGAACAAGAAATCGAACGACATGATTATTCGTCGTCGCCGTACCCGCGGATCGCGGAGGTAACAAATGCCACGTAGTTTGAAAAAAGGCGCTTTTGTAGATGACCACCTGCTTAAAAAGGTCGACGCGCTCAACGAAAGCGGCGACAAACAAGTCGTTAAGACCTGGAGCCGACGCTCAACGATCATCCCAGAAATGATTGGCCACACCCTTGCTGTTCACGACGGCCGTAAACACGTTCCCGTTTACATCACAGAAGCCATGGTGGGACATAAGTTGGGCGAATTTTCGCCATCCCGAACCTTCAAGTTTCATGCCGGCCAAGAACGAGGAGGCAGCTAATGAGCGGCCTCATCGATCTCGATACAGTCGCTGGCGCGCGATCCACTCACAAATTCGCTCGCCTGTCAGCATCAAAGGCAAGAGTCGTCCTAGACCTCATCCGCGATGCTGATTTGGAACAGGCAAGAGAAGAATTGCAATTCTGCGACAGAGGAGCAGCAACAGTTATTTCAAAGGTTCTAGAGAGCGCTGTTTCGAACGCAGAAAATAATGAAAATCTGTCAGCAGACGAGCTATATGTAGCTGAATGTTGGGCAGACGAAGGGCCAACTCTCAAAAGATGGCGTCCCCGTGCTCGAGGTCGAGCTACACGCATCAACAAACGGACTTGCCACATAACCGTAGTAGTCGCTCAGCTTTCCGAAGACGAACTAGAGATGCGGGCCACCCGTTTGGCTGCCTCAGGACGGCGAAGCGCAGATCAAGATCGCGCAGCTCGCGTTGCTGCAAGTAAAGAAACAGAAGAAGAAGCCGAAGTAGTCGAAGCCGAGATTCCCGAGGATGCGACTACAGACGACGTCACCGCCGAAACTGAAGCAGTGAACGAAGAAGCAGATTCTTCGGAAACAGAAGCTGCAGACGAAGAACAAACAGAAACAGAAGACGCTGAACTTGAACCAACAGAGGATGCAGACCCAACCGACGAAGATGAGAAGGAGGCCTGATCATGGGTCAGAAAGTTAACCCCTACGGCTTCCGGCTCGGCATTACTACCGATTGGAAGTCCCGCTGGTATGCCGACAAGGACTACCAGGACTACATCATTGAAGACTGGGAGATTCGAAATTTCCTGCAGACCGAGCTCCCGCACGCGGCCATAAGCCGAATCGAAGTAGAACGAACTCGTGATCGCCTACGTGTAGACGTTCACACAGCTCGACCCGGCATCGTCATCGGCCGTCGAGGGGCTGAAGCAGATCGACTCCGGGAAGGTCTCACCAAAATCTCGGGGAACCCCAAGGTCCAACTAAATATCCAAGAGATCAAACAACCCGAACTTGATGCTGCGCTAATCGCTCAAGGAGTTGCAGACCAACTTGCTGGCCGTGTGGCTTTCCGTCGAGCCATGAAACGAGCGGTTCAAAACGCACAAAAAGCAGGGGCACTAGGAATCCGAGTTCAATGCTCAGGACGGCTTGGCGGCTCAGAAATGGCCCGAACCGAGTGGTACCGCGAAGGACGGGTGCCTCTCCACACTCTCAGGGCTGATATTGATTATGGGTTCCGCGAAGCACGGACGACAGCCGGGCGAATCGGAGTAAAGGTCTGGTTATACAAAGGCGACATCTTGCCCTACAAGGTTTCCGCTGATGAACGGATCAGCCGAGAGGCCGCCATGGCAGTGGGTGAAACCTCAGGCTCCGCTGAACAAAGCGGTCCAGTTGTTTCTGCTGGAGGCCGTAGACCCGACGCCCCAGGAGATGAAATTGAAGAGCCAGCACCACTAATCAAAGAGGCTGACCCCGAGTTTGAGAAGCTCCTCGAAGAAGAGGAACAGATCGAACGCGCGACACGCGAACAAAGCCAGACCCCCAACTTCAGGCCGGGGGACGATTGATATGTTGATGCCCCGGAAAGTAAAACACCGCAAAACTCATCGAGGTCGGACCAAAGGTCGCGCTAAAGGTGGGACGACAATTAACTTCGGCGATTTTGGAATTCAGGCGTTAGAACCTGGGTGGATAACAGCCCGACAAATCGAAGCTGCTCGTATTGCTATGACTCGACACGTTAAGCGTGGCGGGAAAGTTTGGATTAACGTTTTTCCCGACAAGCCCGTAACAGCAAAACCGGCCGAAACTCGAATGGGGTCGGGTAAAGGCAACCCCGAGCGCTGGGTTGCTGTCGTAAAACCAGGACGAGTGATGTTTGAGCTTGGCGGCGTAGACGCTGATCTTGCGCACGGCGCACTTAACCGCGCTATCCAAAAACTCCCAATAAAAGCACGTGTCATAAGTCGCGAGGAGGCAATCTGATGGCCGCAGCAGCAGCTCTTCGTGAGCTTGCCGACGATCAACTCATTGATCAAATCGGCGAACTAAAACAAGAACTTTTTAACCTGCGTTTCCAGTTCGCGACAGGGCAACTAGAAAATTCGGCTCGCATGTCACAAGTCAAACGAGATGTAGCGCGAATCAACACCGTCCTTCGGGAACGAGAAATTGCTGCTTCCGAGGCAGCAGCGGAGAACAACTCATGACTGATACGCAAGTCACCTCACAAGAACGTAACGGCCGAAAGTCGCGAGAAGGATTAGTCGTTTCCACAGCAATGGAAAAGACAATCGTTGTCGCCGTGACCGAACGTGTTCGTCACGCCCGCTATTTCAAAACTGTTCAACAGACCAAGAAGCTCTACGTACACGACGAAGAAAACGATGCCCGTCCAGGCGACCGGGTTCGAGTAATGGAAACTCGGCCCCTGTCGAAGAAGAAACGATGGCGGCTAGTTGAAATCGTCGAGCGAGCTCGTTGATCCCGGAGTCGATGCAGTGATCCAGCAAGAATCCCGACTTAAAGTCGCCGACAACTCAGGTGCCAGAGAAGTCTTATGCATTCGCGTACTCGGAGGCACAGGCCGCCGCTACGCGTCGATTGGCGACGTTTTCGTCGCAACAGTCAAAGATGCTATCCCTGGCGCCGGAGTGAAGAAAGGCGAAGTAGTGCGATGTGTTGTTGTGCGCACACGCAAAGAACGTCGCCGCCCAGATGGCAGCTATATCCGTTTCGATGAAAACGCAGCTGTTCTAATTGATGAGAATCGGCAGCCCCGAGGAACTCGAATCTTCGGGCCAGTAGGCCGCGAACTACGTGACCATCGCTTTATGCGAATCGTCTCACTAGCCCCAGAGGTCTTGTGATGAAAATCAAAAAAGGTGATCTCGTCCGAGTCCTCTCTGGCAAAGATAAAGGAACTGAAGGACACGTAATGGCAGTCGACGCTGAAAGTGGTCGTATCACTGTCGAAGGAGTCCACACCGGACGCAAGCACCAACCCCCGACACAAGCAAATGACCAAGGTGGAATCATCGATATCGCATTGTCAATTAACGCTTCTAACGTCGCCGTAGTTTGTCCCAAGACTGGCGAAGCTGGCCGAGTCGGCTACCGCCTGGAAGGCGACACAAAAGTTCGTTACCACAAAAAATCAGGGGAGGAATTATCGTGAGTATGACTCTGATGGAACCCCGGATGAAGGTGCTCTACCGAGAGACACTTCGGGATCAGCTGCAAAGCCAACTTGGCCTCGACAACATCATGCAGGTACCAAAACTCAGCAAAATCTCTGTCAACTCCGGCGTTGGAGATGCGCTTGTCAATAGGGCATTCCTAGATAGCGCGGTTGAAGATCTCACAAAGATCACCGGCCAAAAACCAGCAATCACGAGAGCAAAACAGTCAATAGCGGGTTTCAAACTCCGAGAAGGAAACGCTATTGGAGCGAAAGTAACTCTTCGAAATAACAGGATGTGGGAGTTCTACGACCGACTTGTGAGTCTCGCCATCCCAAGAATTCGTGACTTCCGAGGATTATCACCCCGTTCCTTTGACGGTCATGGCAACTACACATTCGGAGTTACCGAACAATTGATTTTCCCAGAAATTAGTTATGACTCTGTGAACAAAATCCGAGGCATGGATATCACACTCGTGACATCCGCCAATAACGACGAACATGGTCGAGCGTTGCTCACAGCGCTCGGTTTTCCGTTCCGCACTGAAGGGCAGAACTGATGGCTAAGAAGGCGCTTCGCAACAAACAGCAACGTACCCCTAAGTTCAAAGTCCGCGGATACACCCGTTGTCGCCGTTGTGGCCGACCACGATCGGTATATCGCAAGTTTGGTTTATGTCGCGTATGTCTCCGCGAAATGGTCCACGCCGGAGAAATTCCGGGTGTAACCAAGGCGAGCTGGTGAGGGGAGATAACAATGACAATGACTGACCCAATAGCCGACATGCTCACCCGAGTGCGAAACGCACACCAGGGATACAAAGACCATGTAGAGATGCCCTACTCAAAACTCAAAGAATCTCTAGCCGCGATTCTTAAATCAGAGGGCTATATCGGTGAATACGAAATTGCCGAAGCAACAGATCGCCCAGGACAAACTCTGTCCATCCAATTGAAGTACACACCCGACCGCAGCCGCACCATCTCGGGGTTGAAACGAATATCAAAACCAGGTCTTCGTGTGTACACCAAATCCGACGATGTTCCTAGAGTCCTCGGTGGCCTAGGTATCGCCGTTCTATCAACTAGCAAAGGTCTAATGACCGACAGAGAAGCGCGTCGCAACCACATTGGCGGCGAAATCCTCTGTTACGTCTGGTAGGAGGCGAACATGTCAAGAGTAGGTAACGCTCCCATCACCATCCCAGATGGACTTTCGGTGGAGATTTCAGCCGGAGTGGTCAAAGTTTCGGGCAAGCAAGGCGAATTGAGCCAAGAGATGCCTGAAGGCATTGAAGTTCAGATTGAAGAATCCGAAATAACTGTCACTCGGAACGATGACAGTCGACAGCAACGGTCGCTGCATGGATTAGCCCGAGCACTTGTGAACAACATGGTTGAAGGTGTTTCCAACGGCTATATGAAAGAACTCAACATCGTTGGTGTTGGATACAGAGCTCAAGCCAAAGGAACCAACGAATTGGAGTTAGCTCTCGGGTTCAGCCATTCAGTCAGTGTCGAAGCCCCAGAGGGCATCACCTTCGAGGTGCCCGAGCCGACAATCATCAAAGTTTCAGGCATCGACAAACAACTCGTTGGGCAGGTCGCTGCTGATATTCGCGCCCTCAAAAAACCTGAGCCATACAAAGGCAAGGGCATCAGATATGTCGACGAACACGTAATTCGCAAAGCCGGCAAGGCCGCAAAGTAGGTATTGAAATGACATCACGCAGCGCACAGCGCCAACGCCGCCAACGTCGAGTTCGCAAAAAGATCACTGGAACAACTAGCCGCCCGCGGCTCAGTGTTTTCAGGTCCAACCGGCATATTTCGGCCCAAATTATTGATGACGAGAATGGTCGCACAGTTGCTTCTGCCTCAACTTCAGAAGCTGACCTGCGTGGAGTAACTACAAGCAATAAAGAAGCTGCTGGCAAAGTAGGCAGCCGACTTGCTGAACGAGCCCAGGAAGCTGGAATCGATTCCGTGGTTTTCGACCGCGGGGGAAACAAATATCACGGCCGTGTAGCGGCCCTCGCCGACGCCGCCCGAGACGCCGGATTGAAGTTCTAGGAGCTTGACCATGACTGACGCTAACGCCAATCAAAATCGCCGCAACGATGATCGAGGAAACCGCCGTCGAGATGACCGCCGTCGAGAAGACAACCCGCGAAACAGTGGAGATGACGGGCTCCGAGAATCACGAGTGATTGATATCAACCGAGTAGCTAAAGTTGTAAAAGGTGGACGACGTTTCTCCTTCACGGCTCTGGTTGTTATCGGTGATGGAGCTGGCCAAGTCGGCCTTGGATATGGCAAAGCGAAAGAAGTCCCGCTTGCCATCCAAAAAGGCACCGAAGAAGCCAAAAAGAACTTGTTTCGTGTACCGCTCGCCGGCACAACCATTATTCATCCCATTCTCGGTGAGACAGGTGCAGGCCGCGTACTACTGAAGCCCGCCGCTCCAGGTACTGGAGTGATCGCTGGCGGAGCGGCTCGAGCCATTCTTGAAGAAGCAGGGGTCAATGATGTGCTGGCAAAGTCACTCGGGTCTTCCAACCACATCAATGTGGCGAAAGCCACCATCGCTGGGCTACAGGGACTTAAACGCCCTGACGAAATAGCCGACCTGCGTGGCCTGTCACCCGAAGAATGCATTCCTGCAGCTCTGCTAGCCGCATACCGCGAATCAGAACGGCAAGCCAAGCTTCCGAAACCCGCCGCTGAGGTGTCTTCATGAGTGACCTGACAGTCAAACAAGTCCGTTCATCTATTGGTACAAAGCCCAAACACCGTGGAACGCTTCGCGCACTGGGTTTAGGGCGAATAGGAAAGACAAACACCCTGCCTGATAGACCTGAAATTCGAGGGATGATCCATAAGGTCGCCCACCTCATTGACGTAGAGGAAAGCTGAACAAGTAGACATGCTTAAACCACACGACTTACAACCAGCACCAGGGTCCAAGAAGCGACCCAAACGCGTTGGTCGCGGAATCGCGGGCAAAGGCGGCAAAACAGCAGGACGAGGTACCAAGGGAACCAAGGCACGTAGCAAAGTCCCTGTTTGGTATGAAGGCGGACAACTTCCGCTTCAACGCCGACTTCCAAAAATGAAAGGCTTCACCAACCCCTTCAGGGTTGAATATCAGCCGATCAACTTGGACACTATCGCCGAGTCACAGCTCGATGTTATTGACCCAGCAGCGCTTCTCGAAAAGGGTCTCGTATCCAAAGGCGCAATGGTCAAAATTCTCGGTCGGGGCGAAATTGATCGCCCTGTGACCGTTAAAGCCCACGCAGTATCAAAAAGCGCTGAAGCAGCAATAACAGCCGCCGGCGGCACTGTTGAGATTTTGCCGCCTACATTTAAGGGTCCGCGACCTCCGGCTCGCGGTAACCAGCACACCAACCGATAAACGGGGTTTACCTTGCTCGGAAGTATGCGCAACATCTTTCGTGTTCCAGATCTTCGAATGAAGATTCTGTTCACCATAGCCATTCTGGGTGCCTACCGACTTGGCTCCCAAGTTCCGGTACCCGGAATCGATTTTGACGCGATTTTGTCGCTACGAGAAGAAGCGGACCAGACAGGTGGTGTTCTCGCCCTACTCAATCTCTTCTCCGGTGGCGCCCTAACTAACTTCGCCATCTTCGCCCTCGGCATCATGCCGTACATCACGGCATCGATCATTATCCAAATCTTGACAGTTGCTATTCCTCGTCTGGAACAACTTCAACAACAAGGCGCGGTAGGCCAGAAAAAAATCACCCAGTACACCCGATACCTAACGTTGGCTATCGCGTTCATTCAGGCGACTGGTATCACATTCATCTTCGGACGCGGTCAGGGAACAGCACTCGGTAATACAAGCGCAGTAATTGTGATTCCCGATTTCACTTTCCCCCGCGTGGCGTTAGTCATTCTTTCGTTAACCGCCGGCACAGCATTACTTATGTGGATGGGCGAACTCATTAGTCAACGAGGCGTAGGAAACGGCATGTCGCTTCTCATCTTCGCCTCAGTCGTATCGACCATTCCCTTTGACGGAGCTCGTTTACGAGCTGTCGAAGGAAACTTCTACCTAGGTGCTGCCATTGTGGTTGCGATCGCAATGATGGTCGCGATCGTGTTCATTGAACAGGGACAACGCCGGATACCAGTGCAATTTTCCAAGCGCCAAGTAGGGCGGAAAATGTATGGCGGACAAAACACATACATCCCTTTAAAGGTCAACCAATCCGGTGTCATCCCAGTCATCTTCGCTAGCTCAATTCTTTTCTTGCCGGTTCTTCTATCGAACGTGGCAAATTGGGGATGGCTACAAACGTTCGTAAACGACTATCTCACCCAACCCGACAGCATTGTCTACATCCTCTTCTTCGGCATGCTGATTGTTGGCTTCGCATACTTCTATACAACGATTTCTTTCGACCCCGTGCGTCAAGCAGACAATATTCGGAAGCAGGGAGGCTTCATTCCAGGAGTACGTCCTGGACCCCAAACCGAGCGATACCTCGGCAAAATTCTTAACCGTATTACCTTGCCGGGCGCCCTCTTCATAGCGTTCGTAGCGCTCATTCCCACAGTCCTGCTCTCAGTCACAAGTGACCTAGGCGCGATGGGTGGTGGCGGTGCCTCGATCGGATTTGGAGGCGTGTCGATACTTATTGCCGCAGGTGTCGCTCTCGAAACTATGAAACAAGTAGATAGCCAGTTGCTCCAACGCAACTACGAAGGCTTTCTTAAGTAGCCGAGGAAGAAATAATGACTCGACTCGTGATCCTAGGAAAACAAGGAGCCGGCAAAGGCACCCAATGCGCATTCTTAGTCGACCACTTTGGGATACCTCATATCTCAACCGGCGACATGCTCCGTGCTGCGGTGGCTGAAGGCACCGAATTAGGTCTTCAAGCAAAAGCGATCATGGAGGCCGGCGACTTAGTTTCAGACGAGCTGATTCTTGGAATCGTTAAAGAGCGTCTAAAGCAACCAGACGCGCAAAATGGATTTCTGTTAGATGGATTCCCTCGAACCGACGCGCAAGCACAAGGACTTGTGGAGATGCTCGCCCCTCAGGACATAGACGCCGCCATCGATATCGAAGTACCCGATGACGTAGTTACGCAAAGAATGCTTGCCCGCGGCCGCGACGATGACACACCAGAAGCGATAGAACGTCGACTGCACCTTTACCAAGAAGAAACAGCACCCCTGTTGAGTTTCTTCTCTTCTCGAGGGGTTCTGACCGCCGTAGACGGCCTAGGGACTGAACAAGAAGTCAAGAGCCGCATTATCGACGCGATCGAAAGTCGGCACTGAGTATGTCATTCAGATTGGTGCCTGAGTCCACTCCCGGTATGCTCTTTCTTCGGCTTGTTGGTCGATCCAACGAAGCCACTTCCGCAATTGGTCGCAATATGGGTGTTCTCTTTGCCTCGCGACCCCAGCACCAGGTATTCAAATGAAGGTCCGCCCCAGCGTTAAAAAGATCTGTGATAAGTGCCGAGTTATCCGGCGTCATGGTCGTATACGCGTGATCTGTTCCAACCCACGTCACAAGCAGCGGCAGGGATAGGAGTTTCTGAACTATGGCCCGTATCGCAGGTGTTGATATTCCAAGAGAAAAACGAGTTGAGGTTGCCCTTACGTATATATACGGAGTTGGCCGGACTCGATCAGCAGATATATGTGAGGCGCTCAACATTGGCCGAGCCACTCGAGTTCGAGATCTAACCGATGAAGAAGTCGTCAAAGTACGAAACTTCATAGATGAGAACTACACCGTCGAAGGTGATCTTCGTCGAGATGTAGCTCAAGACATAAAACGAAAAATTGAAATTGGCTGTTTCCAAGGCATTCGCCACCGACGAGGTCTACCGGTGAGAGGGCAAAGAACCCACACCAATGCTCGTACCCGAAAGGGTCCACGCAAGACTGTCGCGGGTAAGAAGAAGGTCCTCAAGTGATCGCCTACAAAGAAAAAGACTGAAAGAAGAATATGGCGGATCCTCAACCAGCAGCACGGCGGCCGCGCCGGAAAGAACGCAAGAACGTCGGCCACGGTGTCGCGCACATTAAAAGTTCGTTTAACAACACCATCATCAGTTTTAGTGACCAAAAAGGAAATGTGGTTTCTTGGGCTTCTGCTGGCAACGTTGGATTTAAAGGTTCACGGAAATCAACCCCATTTGCGGCGCAACAAGCAGCAGAAGAAGCTGCCCGCAAAGCTATGGAACACGGTGTTCGTCGAGTTGATGTGCAAGTGAAGGGCCCTGGTTCAGGACGCGAAACAGCGATTCGATCGATTCAGAACACTGGTATCGAAATTACTGGCATCAAAGACATGACGCCGGTGCCACACAACGGATGTCGACCACCCAAGCGACGGAGGGTCTGACTGATGGCACGCTACACAGGACCTAAGGCGCGTGTTTCGCGACGGTTAGGGATCAACGTATGGGGCACATCCGGCGAGACTAAGGCGCTGGACAGGCGACCGTACCCGCCAGGTGAACACGGCCGTGGTCGTAGACGCAGCCAGAATTCTGAGTTCCTTGTTCAGTTGCAAGAAAAACAGAAAGCGCGTTTTACTTACGGCATTACTGAAAAACAGTTCCGCAATACATATGACGAAGCGGCAAGACAACGAGGAGTGACTGGTGAAAACCTTTTGCGCCTTCTCGAGCTCAGACTCGACAACGTTGTGTATCGAGCAGGTTGGGCAGCTACCCGCCCTCAAGCTCGGCAGTTCGTAAGTCACGGACACATAAATGTCAACGGTCGACGGGTCAATGTGCCCAGCTTCCGTGCCCGTAAAGGTGATGTGATCGAGTTACGACCTAAGGCTCGTGAAATGGTCACCATCCGATGGAATCTCGACGTCCTCGATCGTGCTGCTCCGATGTGGCTCGACGCTGGCGACAATGGCCAACAGGTCACTGTTCGAGAGGTTCCGACCCGCGAACAAATCGAAATCCCAGTTCGTGAGCAACTCATCGTTGAGTTGTACAGCAAGTAATCCACCCCTGGCCCAATGGAGATATTGTGAGCATGCTCACCATGCAGCGCCCAACAGTTGAAGCCCTCGGAGACGAGCAAGACAATCGGCAGCGATTTGCTATCGGTCCTCTTGAACCAGGTTTCGGTCACACAATTGGCAATTCCCTGCGACGCACGCTGCTGTCGTCAGTGCCTGGTGCGGCTATTACTCAAGTCAAATTCGACGGAGAAGCGGCTCTGCATGAGTTCGCGACCATTGATGGCGTAGTCGAAGATGTCACTGACCTCATCCTCAACCTGAAAGACATCGTCTTGATTTGCCACAGTGACGAACCTGTAGCAGTTCGACTTGATGTCTCAGGACCCTGTGACCTCACTGCCGGTGATGTCGACTGGGGAACTGACGTTGAATGCGTTAACCCGGATCTTCATGTAGCCACCTTGAGCAAGGATGGGCGGCTCGCCGTCGATATCACTGTCCAAGACGGACGCGGATATCTTTCATCTGAAACTCAAGACAGCACGTCAACTATTGGTGTCATTCCCATCGACGCACTGTTTAGCCCCGTGCGACGAGTAGCTATAGAGGTAGAGCCAGTCAGAGTTGAACAGTCAACAAATTATGATCGGCTGATACTCGATATTGACACTGACGGCGCTATGACTCCCAGAGACGCGCTTGCTTCAGCCGGAGATACATTGGCCAGCCTCATTGGGCTTATAGCTGAACTTAGCGAGGAGCCTCTCGGGTTAGAGATTCAGGAAATCGCTATTGTCGAAACCTCCTCTCCTGAGCTCGAACTACCAATCGAAGATCTAGATTTGAGCGAGAGGCCAAGAAACTGCCTCAAGCGAGGCCAAGTCAACAGCATTGGTGAACTCCTCGAAAAGAGCATCGATGACTTGATGGCGATCACGAACTTCGGTCAAAAATCACTTGACGAGGTCGTTCAAAAACTTGATGAGCGTGGACTAGCCCTCAAAGGCATGACCCCGTCGGTCCAATAGGAGCACCCTGATGCCAACCCCGAAAAAGGGCCGCCGACTAGGCGGTAGCTCAAGTCACCAACGATCAATGATGGCCAACTTAGCTGCGTCGTTGTTTGCAGCGGAAGCCATTGAAACAACAGAAGCTAAAGCGAAAGCTCTTCGCCCCTACGCTGAAAAACTGATTACGAAAGCCAAAAAGGCGAGCGCTGGATCCAATAGCTTGCATCGGCATCGTCAACTTGTATCCCGCCTCAACGGAGATCAAGAGATGGCGCAGAAATTGGTTGATGAGATTGGGCCCCGGTATGAAGACCGACCTGGCGGATATACCCGAATCCTGAAATTGGGTCCCCGTAGCGGCGATAACGCCCCCATGGCGCTTATCGAATTGGTCTAAGCCGACGCGTAGAATTCGGCCATGCCGGAATTAATTGAGCTAGCTACTCTTCGAGAGTTCGATACCCCAACTATTTGTAATGCGATAGAAGTTATTGCCCCGGAGCGGCGGCTTGAAGGTTTCACAACGAGGCCGTTTATTTGCCATGACCCGTCTTTACCTCCGATGGTTGGATACGCGCGGACAGCAAAGATTATGGCGACCCAACCGTCGGGTAGAAACAAACCCGACGATCTAGAGACTCGAATCGGCTATTTTCGCCACATAGCAGAACCACCAGCACCGACAGTGACGGTCATAGAAGACATTGATGATCCAGTCGGGTTTGGAGCCCACTGGGGTGAGGTAAACAGCAACCTCCACAAAGGCCTCGGGTCAGTTGGGGTAGTGACAAACGGCTCGATACGAGACGTTGACATGTGGGCTGAAGGATTCGGTGCCTTAGCAGGTTCTTTGAGCCCATCTCATGGGTGGGTGCATGTCGTCGAATATGGGTCCCCAGTTGAAGTCCACGGAATGGCTGTAATCCCAGGTGACATCATTCATGCCGACTGTCATGGTGCAGTTGTGGTTCCGGAGGCAGCAGTATCAGTCATTAAAGACACGGTCGAGCGTCTCGAAAAAGCGGAAGCGCGACTGATTGGGCCATCGCAGCAACCAGGGTTCGATATCGAGGAGCTCATAACCATTCTCGACCCTGAAGGCAGAGATCATTAACTGCTCTATTTAGATGCTGTTACCGGGTCGGTATCCCGACCAGAGCGAAGCAATGTTCCAGGTCTAGCGTCAGTGAACTGCCCATCACGGACCGCCTGTTCACCGTTGATGAACACATGATGGACGCCTATAGCTTCGCTATACAAACGCCACGCACCTCCAGGAAGGTCTTCGCGGACCTCAATCTCTGCTGGAGCAACTTTTTCGGGATCAAAAACAACTAGATCTGCGCACCATCCCTCTTCAATTCGACCGCGATCCTTTAATCCGTATAAACGAGCCGGAACATCAGTGAGCTTTTGGACGGCGCTTTCAAGGGTCAAGAGCTCCCGATCTCGAGCTGCCGCCAAGAGATAGGTCGAATAGTTAAAGGTCGCCAGAAAATCTAAATGAGCGCCCGCATCTGATGCCCCAATCAGACAACGCTCGTCGTTCCACAGTTCCTGTCGCAGAGCCCAAGATTCTTCGTTGTCGCCAGCTGCTGGCGGATACAGACCAGTTTTGAGGTCATCCTCAACGACGATTTCACACAGTGCTTCCCAAGGCGTTTGGCCCAGTTCCTCAGCGATATCACCAATGGTGCGACCTTCGAGATGCTTTAAGTCCTGTTTGGAAACTTCTCCGACCGTAAGACGTTCCCACCGGGCGACGCCACGAAAAGCGCTCGGCTTTTGAGCATCTTCATTTAATTTGTTGCGACGGTCCGGGTCTGACAGCAACGCCAACTTTTCGTCGCTTGATAGAGCCATAGGTTCTGTCCAACCGTGCAAAGTGTCGAGTAAGAAACCACTCTCGAAACACAGTCTGCTTTCGGCTGGCATGGGTGCGGTGAGCGCAATTACACGGCCGCCCTGCTGAGCAGCGAAATTTGAAGCTTGTAACTTTTCTTCGATGAGCTCAGCTTGCCGAGCATTGACGAAAATCACGTTCCAGTTAAGAGGCTTGTCCGCCGCAACAGACATATCAGTCAGTAACTGGTAGACCTCATTGTCGAATCGTTCGATAGTTGGTATGAACTCAAGAGCTACGGCTGGAGTGTCTTTCAACACAGCGCACAGTTCAACGAGCTCTCTTTGTGAAGCGTGACGAGACGGAACAGCGTCACCGTCTGCATCGTTATGTGTTTTTGCCCAAGACGAGCTAAACCCCAGCCCACCAGCTTCGATGCTTTCCGCCAGCAGGTCCTTCATTGCTTGTAATTCATCGTCAGACGCGAATTCACCCACCGATCGTTCACCCATCACAGTGCGACGTAATGCGCTATGTCCGACAAGAAACCCTGCATTGGGCATCAAGCTGCCATCGATGGCGTCAAGGTATTCGCCAAAGGTACGCCAATTCCATGGAACTCCTTGTTGAAGAGAAGTCAGGGGCATGCCCTCAACCCTTGCCAACATCTGCATCATGTAGTCGCCATGCTCCGGTTCTAAAGGAGCGATGGTAAAGCCACAATTACCGCTGATAACAGTGGTCACACCATGCAAAGGAGATGGAGACAAGGTTGTGTCCCAGAAGACCTGAGCATCAAAGTGGGTATGAACATCCACAAACCCTGGTGCGACTGCCAGACCTTGAGCATCGATCTCGCTGATGCCGCTCTCCGAAACTTCGCCAACACCGACTATGCGTCCATCTTTTACAGCCACGTCAACAATCCGGCCCGGTGCACCCGTGCCATCAATTACAAGACCGTTTCTAATAACAACATCAAACATCTTTAGCCTCCAACACCAATATGAAACTACCTTCCTAGTGGTGACCTTTGCCCAAACTGTGAGAATCGACCTTGCCTACAAGGGAACCCACTTTCGGGGTTTCGCTGAGAACCCCGGTGTTCGGACAGTCGGCGGGGAACTCCGAAGCGCCCTAGAACAAATACTTGGTGAAACCGTTGAACTAACAGTCGCAGGTCGAACAGATGCTGGTGTTCACGCAACAGCGCAGGTCGTATCTTTTCGAACCGATAGCTCACGGCTTAATTGTGAACGTCTAGTAACCGCACTCAACAGCATATGTAGCCCTGATATACGGGTGCACGCAGTGACAGCAGTAACCGATGATTTCAACGCCCGTTTCTCGGCAACTGAACGGATGTATCACTACACCATTCTGAACGCACCCCAAGCTGACCCACTGCGCGCTGACCTTGAATGGCATATATCAGAACCGCTCAATCTTGATGCAATGAACCAAGCTGGGAGTTTGTTCATAGGAGAACACGACTTCACGTCTTTTTGCCGAAGACCCAAAGGGCAACCTGAATCCTCGATGGTCAGAAGAATCCGGTCAGCAAAGTGGGTGCCAGATACCCATGAACGAATTCATTTTGAAATATCGGCGAATGCATTCTGTCACCAGATGGTTAGGTCGTTGACAGGGTTTTGTGTCGCCGTCGGCTCAGGAAAGTGCGACGCCCAAACGTTCGAAGCTGTTGTAAAAGCTAAAGATAGGGCCGCCGCACCGCCCATAGCTCCCCCTCATGGACTGGTGTTGAAGCAGGTGGCATACGGAAAAGTTGATTAACAAGATCGATAAACACGAAATCACTCGTTGTTGCCGTTTGTCGTTTCACCCAACGACCCGTAGCCTTAATCCCCGGCCTCATCATGCTTGTGTTGGGCCATCCCCAAACAAAGATGTTTCCGAAGACTCGAGAGGTTGACGCATAGTGCGTACCTATTCCCCCAAAGCCAGCGAAATCCAACGTCAGTGGTTTGTTGTGGATGCTGAGAACTTGGTCCTCGGCCGAATGGCTACCGAGGTAGCCCGTATTCTCCGAGGAAAACATAAGCCAACCTTCGCCCCGCATTTGGACTGTGGCGACCACGTCATCATCCTTAATGCAGCCAAAGTTGTTCTCACAAACGAAAAAGCTGAAAAGAAGCTCGTTCATCGTCACTCCGGATACCCAGGTGGCCTGAAGACACAAACCTATGCTGACCTGCTTGAACAACAACCCGAAGATGCGATTCGTCGGACCATTAAGGGAATGCTGCCAAGCAACCGTCTTGGTGCCCAGATGTTGACCAAACTAAAAGTGTATGCGGGTGCAGAACACCCACACGATGCCCAGAAACCAGAAGTCCTGACATTAGAAAAAGCCGTAGCGAAAGCCTGAGATTAAAAAATAAATGACTGCTCCACTGACCCAAACAACAGGTAGACGCAAAGAAGCCGTCGCCCGCGTACGACTTCGCCCAGGTACCGGCGTAATTACATGCAACAAGCGAACCTTCGACGACTATTTCACTTCCTCGGTCCACCGCCTGTTGGTCACCGAACCCCTCCGCCTTGTCGAACAGCTTGAGGCGTACGACATTGATGCCACGCTCGACGGAGGAGGCCCAGCAGGGCAAGCAGGAGCTCTTCGACTAGGAATAGCCAGGGCTCTAATAGAACTAGACCCAGAACAACGACCTGTCCTGAAAGCCGCAGGATTGTTAACTCGAGATGCTCGAGCTAAAGAGAGCAAGAAGTACGGCCTTAAGAAGGCTCGTAAGGCACCGCAGTACTCCAAGCGGTAAATCTCAAAGGAGTCGAGATGACCTTGTCATTCGGCACCGATGGTGTTCGTGGCCCCGCGCCCGAAATACTCGACCAAAGATTTGTCACATGCCTCGCGGTTGCCGCGACCGAAATCTTGTCGGCCGATCGCTGGATCGTCGGACGCGACACCCGAGAATCAGGACCCGCTCTATCTGAAGCGATGTTGTCGGCGATCAATCATGCTGGAATATCCGCTGTGGACTGTGGAGTCATTCCAACACCGACCATCGCGTACCTATCGAAAATCGAAAACTCCGGCGGAGTTGTGGTGTCAGCATCACACAACACATGGACCGACAATGGGGTGAAGATCTTTGCCCCCGGAGGCCGCAAACTCTTCGACCAAGAGCAAGAGCTCATCGAAAAAAAATTGAATGAGCTTCTATCGGATACAACAGCGACCCCTGAACGACGACCAGACTCAATACAACATCCCAACCCAACCGAGGCTTGGATGAACTCAATTGCAGAAGCAATAGAGAACCGCTCGTTAGACGGAGCTCACGTTGTTATTGACTGTGCCAATGGATCAGCCTCGCATATAGCTGAACCCCTGTTCCGCGGACTTGGTGCCAAAGTTGACCTCATTAATGCCGAACCAGACGGACGAAACATCAACCAGGATTGCGGTTCAACACACACTGAAAGTCTGAGCAAAATCGTTCAATCCGCTGGAGCTGACATAGGACTTGCGTTAGATGGCGACGCGGATCGGCTCATCGCTATCGCATCTAACGGAGAACTGATCGACGGAGATCGGCAGCTCTGCATGTTCGCCACCGACCTTGATAGCCAAAACATGCTTCTCAACAGAAGCGTGATTATCACAGTGATGTCTAACTTCGGTTTGCGACAAGCCATGCGGCAGGCAGATATAACCACTATCGAAGTACCGGTGGGAGATCGGAACGTTCTCAGCCGACTAGACGACGGAGAAGCCGACCTAGGAGGAGAACAGTCCGGGCACCTGATATTTCGAAAACATGCAACCACCGGCGATGGGCTTCTCAGCGGAGTGCTACTCACCGACCTAATCCTTCGCCGCGGGAACAACAGTGCAGCACTTGCTAGCGAAGCGATGCAGCAATTCCCACAGATACTCATCAACGTTCCCGTAGATTCGAAATCTTTTACAATCACCACAGATATACAAAAAGAAATCGAGATAACTGAAGAACGTCTCGGTGATAATGGACGAGTGCTAGTCAGGCCAAGTGGGACAGAAGCAGTAATTCGAGTGATGGTCGAAGCGGTCGATGAACCCCTGGCGCACGGCGAAGCACAACGCTTAGCGAACATGATTCGCTCCACTATCGACTAGACCGCGAATAACAGCGGCCGCGCCACCGCTACCCTCAACTGTATGTGCGGCATTATCGCTGTTCTTCGAGGACGGGAATCCCAAGAAACATTGCGTTCTGAGGTGATTCTTCCACGCCTCAGTTCGGCAGTCTCTTTTCTTCAATCTGCTCTCGAAAGCTCCGAAAATGTTCCAGAGCACATAACACAAGCGGCGAATTTACTCACAGGAATAGACGAAGACCTACGAACTGTTCCAGGCATTGGCATGCTGGTCTTCGATCGATCTTCGGCATTAGCGATCCAAGGCGAAACTCTGAGAGCTAACAACGCGCTCGAAACGATCGACAAACACCTAGATCATTTGTCTACTGATTTAGAACAACTGAACTCGTCTTTACTTCGAGTACGTGACTCACTGTGGGCCATAGAACGAGATCACTTGCGAACCGCCGAAGCCATCATCGACCTAGCCGGAGCAACACCAGACGCCAATTCCCTCCCAGGGTTGATGTCAATCCAGACAGCCCTTTCGGCCCTGGACCGACTCGAAGTACGTGGACGAGACTCAGCAGGCATTGAAATCTTCGTAGCGAACCACAACCTCCCCTCTAGCGTGCTGGAAGGTTCGCGCTTCAAAGACCCCATCCTGCGATCAGGTGCAATCCGCGACTGCGGAAAACACATAGCTTTCATCTACAAGAACGCTGCAGAAATCGGAGACCTCGGCGACAACAGCAAGGCTATTAGAGCTGCCATACGTGGCGACGAAGTATTACAAGAAGCGCTACTCAGCGCTGAATCCACGGTCACTGTTCTTGGTCACACCCGCTGGGCAAGCGTTGGAGTTATCTCCGAAGCGAACGCCCACCCCGTCGACTCACAAGAAACCACCAATGATGACAAACCCTACGTCTCAGCGGTGCTTAACGGTGACATAGATAACTACATGGATCTCACTGAACTCCAGAAGCTAGATCTCGCACCGGAAATCACTACTGATGCCAAGATCATTCCTCCCCTCATCAGTAGACAACTCACCTCTACTGCCAATGACCTAGAAGCCTTCCGTGCCACTGTCTCAACCTTCGAAGGATCGATGGCTATCGCTAGCCATAACGCCGAACAACCTCACAAACTCTCACTAGCGCTGAGAGGGAGTGGCCAAGCCATATATGTCGGCATCGCGGACAACTCCTTCGTAGTTGCCAGTGAGCCATATGGAGTTATAGAAAATGCCTCTCAATGGATAAGGATGGACGGAGAAAAGCCAGCAGATCCCGACAACCCCATATCAAGCGCAGGTCAGATCATCCAACTCGATGCCACCAAAGCCGGTGATCTCGAAGGTATAACGCGTGTCGCGTATGACGGAACTGAATTACCCGTTCAACAAGATGAAATAACGACCGCTGACATCACCACCCGCGACATCGACCGAGGCGACGCCCCCCACTTCCTACTCAAAGAAATTCAAGAAGCACCTGAGTCAGTGCACAAAACACTTCGTGGGCGCATCATCGAAGTGGAGGACATGCTCCGAGTACAACTTGGCCCAGATGTCATCTCCGACAGGATCCGGGAATCGTTCAAAAACAAACAAATCAAAAGAATCATCGCAATCGGCCAAGGAACTGCCGCGGTGGCAGCGCGAACACTTCCCCAATTTCTCAGTCCGCTGCTACAAGACCACGAAATATTAGTGGAAGCCCAACTCGCTACAGAAGTCAGTGGGTTCTCAATGACCACCGACATGTCGGACACCTTGGTTGTAGCGGTAAGTCAGTCAGGCACCACAACAGACACCAACAGGACAGTTGATTTGATTAGGCAACGCGGTGGCCACATCATCTCGATAGTGAACCGCCGAGGGAGTGACCTCACTGACAAATCCCATGGAGTTCTCTACACATCAGACGGTCGCGATGTTGAAATGTCGGTTGCATCCACCAAAGCCTTTTACGCACAAGTGGTAGCTACGGTCTTACTCAGCAGCGCGATAGCAAATCTCGTCGACGAGACGCGAGATCAAAATGAGATCCTTCGTGCACTTCGCGAACTCCCGAAATCGATGGAACAAGTCATATCGACACGCGCAGATATAGCTGCTGCAGCGCAACGCCACGCGCCCCAGAAACGGTATTGGGCAGTCGTAGGTAATGGCCCCAACCGAATCGCGGCTAACGAAATCAGAATCAAGCTTTCAGAGCTTTGTTATAAGGCCATTCCAGAAGACGGAACCGAAGACAAAAAGCACATAGACCTCTCGTCAGAGCCTCTTATATTTGTGTGCGCCGCAGGGCTCAGTGGATCAAACATCGATGACGTCGCCAAAGAAGTAGCGATATATCGAGCCCACAAGGCACTACCGATAGTGGTAGCCAGCGAAAATGAATCACGGTTTGAAGCAGCTGCAGACCTCCTTACAGTTCCGCGACTACACCCCGCACTTGATTTCATTTTGGCGACCGTCGTCGGTCACTTATTCGGATATGAAGCGGCGTTAGCAATCGACAGTCAAGCTCTCCCGTTGCGCCAAATGCGATCAACACTCGAAAGCCTTATTGCCGAGGGAACGTTAGAAGAAGGCGCCTTCGAACAACTGCGAGATGATTTAGCAACACCCGGCAGCCAATTTCTCGACGGATTGCGAGCCTCGGTGTACGACGGTCACCTCGAAGCCAGCACCGCCGCCAAGGTAGTAACAATTCTGAGATACGCATTAGGCATTGCATCACTCGACAGCTACCAAATAGATGTCGGCAAAGTTGGTCGACCTGGAGTTGTTATTGATGACCTCAATGCAGCGCTCACCAAAGCGATAGACGAACTAACCCGACCAGTTGACGCGATTAAACATCAGGCGAAAACAGTGACTGTCGGCATATCGCGATCCGACGAAACACTGCTGCGATCAACGCTCGCTATGGCCGCTCTCGATGCTGGTACCCCACGAGATCGTCTCTCGTACCGAGAACTACGGACCTTGGCAGCCCTAGACGCATCAGTAGCGGAAGTAACTGGATGGACTCGCTACCGAATAGAAGGAGATGTAGAGGCCGAGGCAACTATCCAAGTTGTAGACCGTGGAGGTATTGCTTCGGGCATTGCTTCCAGAACTGATACCAACCCGACCTTGAGAGGCGGTAAACACCGTGCCGCCTTCGAAAAAGAGATCATGGTAGGTGTCGGCAGCGATGGCCGCAGCATCATCCATATTCCAGAAGTTAAAGACAACCAAACAACAGGGCTCACGCTTCTCCACTGCAGATTCCACGAATATCTGCCTACCCCTTCAATAAGATCTGTGCTGCAGGGATATCGAGGGAGATACGGCGCACTTCAAGACGCCGTAACGGAGTCTCACCCCTCCTTCCGTGACGACATCCTCTCCACTATCGAAGTCGTCGACCTTCTAACCCGACCGGTATACGTACTAGCGGAGCATTGGACATCATGATCGGTGTCGGCCTTGACCTCGTGGACGTGGATCGATTCCGGAAGGTACTTCGACGGCGACACAAGATTAGTGAACGCCTCTTTACTCACAAAGAACTGCTTTATTGCAATGCGGCCGCCGACCCCACCGAACGACTAGCGGTGCGCTTCGCTGCGAAAGAGGCAGTAATGAAAGCATTAGGAGTGGGTTTAGGAAAGATTCGGTTTCGCGAAATAGAAATCACCAAAGACATGACCGGAAAACCAGGGCTGGAACTACACGGTTCTGCAGCTGAGTTAGCCGCCCACAACGGAGTTCGCCACTGGCATATCTCGCTGAGCCATACAACTTCAACCGCCGAAGCACTCGTCATAGCGGAATAGAACGTCGTGATACCTGTCGTCACACCCACAGAAATGAAAGTGATCGACGCGCAAGCAACCGAATCTGAGGACGTTCTAATCCAACGTGCCGGTTACGCGGTCGCAAACGCAGCATTACGCATGTTGGGTGGCGGCTATGGCCGCAGAGTGAACGTCATCGCGGGAAAAGGAAATAACGGCCAAGATGGGAAAGTCGCGGCGCAACTCCTCGAGCGACGCGGTGTCAGATGCAAAATTCATAGCCCCAGCCTGAACGCTCTTCCAGAAGCCGATCTTGTCATCGACGCAGCGTACGGAACAGGATTCCGAGACCAATGGAAACCACCACCGCAACCTCAATGCCCAGTATTGGCAGTAGATATTCCCTCTGGCATTGACGGACTTACCGGACAGGACCACGGATCACTCCAAGCAAATCGCACCATCACATTTGGTGCTTTAAAGCCAGGACTTCTGCTGGAACCCGGCGCCAGCCGAGCAGGCGAAATAGAGATAGCTGAACTGGGACTCAACATCGGCATTTCTAGGTGCAACCTCATCACCGACCAAGATCTGTCGCTGCCGTTATCTCAACGATCAGCTACAGACCACAAATGGACCAACGCGGTCCGCCTTATCGCTGCGTCGCCTGGTATGACTGGCGCCGCTCAACTAGCGGCCAGCGGAGCGCTACGAGCAGGAGCAGGGATGATCGTGGTCTCCTCACCCACAACCAACCTCCAACCCAATGACATGCCCCCAGAAGCAGTTACGCGACAGCTCACCAACAAGAATTTGGTATCAGAAGTCCTAAAAGATCTTGAACGATTCGCTGCATTGCTTATTGGACCAGGATTAGGAACAGACCCCGACACCATTGCTGCAACAGCGGAACTTATAGAACGATCCCCAATCCCAACCATCGTTGACGCCGACGGCCTCACCGCAGTCGCTACTCACCCAACCTGTCTGCGAAACAGTGCCTCGACGACGGTATTGACCCCACACGACGGCGAATTCGAAAAACTTACCGGATCACCACCTGCCGCAGATCGATGCGCTGCCGTCCGCGGAGCAGCCAAAAATAGCGCTGTTCTACTTAAAGGCCCAACAACGCTCGTTAGCGACACCAACGGCGACCTAATCTTCGTACGAAACGCTAACCAACGCCTGGCAACCGCAGGTACCGGCGACGTATTAACAGGAATCATTGGAGCCATAATCCGAAACACACCAGTTCACCTAGCCGCAGCCGCAGCCGCCCATTGGCACGGACAAGCAGCCCAACTTGCCCAACCCGACATGACAGCCAGCGACCTGCCTTTATTACTTCAACCCGCGCGATCAGTGATGTTGTCGCAATGAGTGACACCCAACGTCCCACCTGGTGTGACATTGATCTCACCGCGTTAGAAAATAACTACAAAGCCATACAGGCACATGTTGGAAACACCCAAGTGATGCCCATCGTTAAAGCAGACGCATACGGTCACGGAATAACACAAGTTGCCACAAGGTTGGAAGAACTCAACGCCCCATGTCTCGGGGTTGCCTACGTCGAAGAAGGTGTAACACTCAGAAAAGCTGGAATTACAACACCAATCCACGTGCTCGGAGGTGCAGTAGAGAGACAGATACCGCTATTCATCGAACATGACTTGATCTTCACGGCCCCGTCGGTAGACAAACTCCGACAAATAAACGAGGCCGCAGAAGCAGCAAAGACCAAAGCAACTGTGCACCTCAAAATCGATACCGGCATGGAACGTATCGGCGTTCACCACTACAACGCCGACACCCTGTTCGAAGCAGCGCTGCAATGCCCAGCAGTCAAAGTAGAAGGAGTGTTCACCCACTTCGCTTCCGCAGACGAACCTCAACTTGAATTCGCACGACTACAACTCGAAAGGTTCCTAGAGGCTCTCGAGTTCTACCCGCAACACAGTTTGCCTTACCCCAAACGCCATATAGCTAACTCAGCGGCCATCGCGGCCCTACCAGAAGCTCATCTCGACCTCGTTCGTCCAGGATTACTGCTCTACGGAGTTGCTCCCACACCCGAAACGACCCAAACGATCGCGCTCCAACCCGTACTTTCATGGCGTAGCGAAGTTATTTATTTCAAAGTAGTAGAAGCAGGAAATCCCGTTAGCTACGGCAGTACTTGGGCACCCCAAGCCTCCACCCGAGTGGTGACTTTGCCTGTCGGGTACGCCGATGGTTACCGCCGAGCACTTTCCAACAAAGCTCAAGTGATCATCGACGATGAGCTCCACAATGTCGTTGGGCGCGTATGCATGGACCAAACCATGATCGACATAAAAGACTCCAGTGCCTACAACGGAGACGAAGTGATCCTGATCGGCTCCTCGGACGCTCACCAAATCACGGTGGAAGACCTAGCCAGATGGTCCGAGACGATCCCCTACGAAATTTTGACGGCAATAACAGCCCGAGTGCCACGTCGTTGGCACACATAACCGGTCGTACACTCAAAGTTAGCCACCATGTTGCATGTACGAACCCGTTCCGTTGAAGCCACCAGGCAAGTAGCCGCCGCGCTTGAGCCGATCCTGCTCCCAGGTGATGTCATCCTTCTCTCAGGAGACCTTGGAGCCGGAAAAACTGCTTTTGTGCAAGGTCTGGCTGCAGCGTTAGGTGTCACCGAACAAGTAACAAGCCCCACCTTCACTTTGGCGGCAAGCTACGAAGGACGGCTACGCCTCCATCACTTAGATGTCTATCGCCTCGACAATCTCGCCGAAGTTCTCGATCTCGATCTACCGGAACTCCTAGAAGACCATGCAACTATCTGCATTGAATGGGGCGAAGTGGTCGTACCCGAATTGCCAAGAGACTTTCTTCGCATACGAATCCAACTCGGACACCCCGAAGACATTGATGACGCACGAGTCCTCGAAATTGAACCAATCGGAAGCTCATGGGTATCTAGAAATTCGCAACTAGAAGATATTTGGACTGACTGGACTACCACCGAAACGGGAGAACTCTAACGTGCTTGTTCTCGGAATAGAAACAGCTACCCCGCAAGTAGGAGTGGCCATCGGCGGCCACGAAGGCGTCATAGCCTCATTCCACACCGCTCGAGATCGCCGTCACGCCGAAACCTTGGCCCCCGCTATCCAATTTTTGTGTGCCCAAACCAAACTAGACCTCAACGAAATTGGAGTAGTTGCCGTAGACATCGGTCCAGGTTTATTCACTGGGCTTCGAGTAGGACTCGCAACAGCCAAAGCAATAGCGCACGCCTGCAAAGTACCGATGATCGGTATATCTAGCCTCGACCTGGCAGCGTTCCCGGCCCGATTCTCAGACCGACTGATTGTCTCCACAGTCGACGCGCGCCGCGGAGAAATTTTTTATGCGACATACCGGAAAACAGCAGGAGGCATTCAACGAATCTCTGAACCGCACGTTGATCAGCCAGACAATGTAGCCAATCAACTCAACGCCAACGCCGAAGACTGCCTAGTAGTAGGTGACGGAGCTCAACGGTATGCAGATACTTTCGAAAACCTTCGAGGGGTCGAAATCGGCCAAGAAGGATTCAGGTACCCGAACGCAGGGTCACTCGTAGAACTAGCTCACCCTCGAGCGTTGCGCGAAGAATTCGTTGCCCCTTCTGAAGTCACACCCCTCTACCTCCGGGCCCCTGACGCCAGAATCAACTGGCAACAACGAGAACGCTCATGATGACCACCGACACGCACGTCATCATCGAACAAATGAGAAAGCGGCACGTTCGAGCAATCCGCAACATCGACAAACAGGTCTACACAAAACCATGGTCTACGTCGATGTATCACGACGAGCTCCGACGGCGAGATAAACGCGTCTACTACGTCGCCTACCACGAAGGTCGAGTCGCAGGATACGGAGGAGCGATGATCGTCCACGACGAAGGACACATCACCTCCGTAGCAGTTGACCCCAAAGCACAAAGCCTTGGCATCGCCAATCGATTAATGCTCGCCGTTCACCGAGGATGCCTACCCCATCGCGTCGATGCCATGACCCTCGAGGTTCGAGTATCAAATGACCGTGCCCAAAACCTCTACCGACGCTTCGGTTACGCACCAGCGGGAATTCGAGCTGGCTACTACGGCGACAACGGAGAAGATGCCCTAGTGATGTGGTGCCATGACATACAAAAGCCAGACCACACCGCGCTCCTCAACCAAATCGAAAGTGAAATACCAGGCACCACAGACTGGGGAGAACAATGACTGTCATCTTAGGAATTGAAACCTCATGTGACGAAACCGCAGCAGCCATCGTCGTCGACGGCAACCAAATCCTCGCCAATGTCGTCAGCAGCCAGGTAGATCTTCACGCCCGGTACGGAGGTGTAGTCCCCGAAATAGCAGGACGAGCCCATGAATCACTACTCACCCCAGTAATCGCAGAAGCCATGGTCGAAGCAGGAGTCAACGATGAAGACATCGACGTTGTTTCAGCGACACACGGACCCGGTCTAATCGGCAGCCTGCTCATCGGCGTATCAGCAGCCAAAGCATTATCGCTCGGCTGGAATGTCCCATTTATTGGTATCAACCACCACGAAGCCCACCTCTATGCAGCCTTAATAGAAGAGCCCGATATGGACTTCCCACTGGTCGTCATGCTTGTCAGTGGCGGACACACCATGCTGATCGAATTCCAAGACCACGGGCAATACAAACTTTTAGGGGCCACAGTCGACGACGCAGCTGGAGAAGCATTTGACAAGGTGGCCCGATACTTAGGCCTGGGATATCCAGGAGGCCCCGCCATCGATGACTTGAGCAAGCAAGGAGACCCCACAGCGATCAAATTCACGCCACCCATGCGTAACGAAGGCCTCAACTTCTCGTTCTCAGGACTGAAAACGGCGGTCGTCAACTATGTACGACAAAACCCTGATGCCGAAACAGCAGACATAGCAGCATCATTTCAAGCAGCGGTCGTCGACGTCCTCACGCACAAAGCCCGACAAGCAGCGCG